>JAAHTH010002205.1_pt1 | contig 10328 bp, 8 predicted proteins | sample 6116091 | NCBI WGS metagenome assembly JAAHTH01 (sample SAMN13939990, study PRJNA603662) | sponge metagenome | isolation source: marine sponge | host: Mycale hentscheli | place: New Zealand | collected 2006
GAAGGCTCTTTGTCTCAATCTTGAAGCCATATCCTTCACATAAGAGATAAAACCTGTCATCGCTTTAATTTTTCCTTCTTCAGGATTTGCAGCACTTCCCTCACCATAAGTCACAGGATGGAACTTTAACATATCCAAATATTTTTCAATAAGGTCTTCGTCAGTCATACCTTCCTCACCTGTAAAGTCACGAAACTTTTTCAGGTTGGAAATGAGTTCTTCCTTATTTATACCCTTGTGATTGGTCATAATCATATTGTATATAGCATCTCTTAGAACCGAAGGGGTGTGTCCACGAGCTGTAATGATTGAGAAAATAGAACCACCGTTAATAGCCTCAACAAAATCGTCCCAAGAAGGTCCTATCTCAGCAATCATTGCATCTACAATAAACTGTGAGTCACCTTCAGTGGTGAAATTTCTGTAAGGGTTATCTGCATAACCAACAATAGTCTCACCTTTATATTCAAAAGGTTCCTTGTTAATCATACTACGATACTCTGCAAAGTCTTCCGTCGACATACCAACTTCTTTATCGTCTTCTGTCTTAACGATGATTTTTGTTGGCATCATCATAATGTTATCATCCCAGTCAAAAGCATAATACTTCATATCAGGGCGACCTGCATCATCGAAACCTTCTTTGAGTTCTCTCTTCTCAATTATTTCTTTTAAGATAGTACGAATCATTACTCTGTTTCGTTTAATCTCTCAATTAATCTTTCTAATTGTTCTTCTGAAATCACAATGTTTTGTGGTTTTTCAGAAAATGTTTTAACACCGTTCGCTTCAACGTTAAGGTGTTCCATTAAGTTTGATTTCTTAAATTCCATGTTCTTATTTTAATTAAACGTTTAATAAGGCTAATGGAGGCCACAAGTGTGACCTCCAATTTATAAATATATCAAATTAGATATCTTCGAACGATGCTCCCGTTGGAGTAATCAAGAATTCAATATCAATGAATTCAAGTGCTCTTGTTGGTTTCAAGTAAATCTTACCTGTCAATTGGTTGTTATCCAAATCTTCAGGTGTGTTTTCTACAACCACACGGAAGTCAATCAAACCTCTATCTCTTCTAATAGAATCCAAGATTGGGTTGACTGAATCTAAGAAGTCTTGTCTTACTTGGTCGTCGTTTTGTTCGAACAATAATCTTACCGCTACCGCCGAAATCAACTTACGAGCTTGTAACAACAATCTTCTTACATTAATTCTATCAAGTGCAGATTCTCTAACCTGTAGAGTTTTGTTACCCCAAATTACGGTACCCACATCTGAGAATGTTGCAATTGGGTTCAATCTACCTTGGTATAGTGTATCTCTATCGTCTTGAGTTAACTTCTTACGTGCTTTAACCGCTGACACCAAACCTCTTGTGTAACCCGCAGTTGCGAACCAAGGGAATGCGATGTTATCGGTCAATGCCAAGTTCTTAACTACCTCAGATGTTGGTGGAATGTAAACTTGTGTGTTATTTACACTATCTCTCGTCAAAATCCATGGGTAGTAAGTTGCCGTGTAGTTAGAATCGATGTTAGTTTCTTCCAAGTTATCAACTGATTCATCAGGGTAGATGAAATCTGTATCAAACGATGATGTATTAGGAACAAACATGTTATAGTCAGGTGTGGTACAAATGTAGATAGAATCCGCTCTGTCCGTCTCAATCATATCAATAGCTTCTTCAACCAAGTTTGAGTGGTTTACATAATCAACACCAGGTGTTGTGAAGATATTAATGTTAACAGCTTCAGGGTTTTCAAATGTTTTCTGACCCAATAAGTAAGCGTAGTAATCAGAGTTAGCCCAATCCGTTGAGTTTTCACCAACCGTGATTTGTTTGAACTGACCCCATCCTGTTGCCGTTGGGAACGATACTGAAGGTGCTGCACCTGCCAAGTAACCTGTCCCACCTAAACGGAATGAATCTTGGTTTGAACGGAACTCTCTGTAGATATCCCATCCGTCAAAACCACCTTTAGGTGCTATTGTGAACTTACGTGAATTTAATCTATAGTATGGGTTTGTTTGTGATGTTGGTTCACTTCTGAACTCTGCATCACCCACTTCAAACGCAGTTTCACCTGAAGTAACATAACCTCCAGCAATTGAAACAACAGTTGCTCCTGAATCCATGTGGAAACCTTTAGTTAAGTATGCCCAATCATTTCCTTCAGTTGCAGTTGCAATGTTAGTTGGGTTTTGTTTACCACCATACTTGAAGAAGTCAGGGTCAATACCTACAGTGTTAGAAACACCTAAGTATGTTTTTCTCACTTTATCACCCGCACTTCTCGTTGAGTTATCACTACCTGTAGTAGTTCCAAAAGGTGGGTTATAAATAACTTCACCAGGTGTATTGTATTTTGTTTTATAAATGATGAATGGACTCTTAACTCCTGAGTATTCTCTGAACACATAACCCTCAAATCCACAAGGAAGAGCATCAATCGGTGCATCTTCGTCCATTTCTAACATGATGAATTTAGATTTCAACTCGAACTCACCATTTGACGTACCTACCTTCTTAGCTACGAAGTTGTTTTCACCAGGATTCAAACTACAGTTAGTAAACTTCTCTAATATTACAGGATTAGCATCTGTATCGAAATAATCACGAACAAGAACATCAAACGTTAAATTAGCGAATGAGATATTAGCAACAGAAATCTTAACTAAGTTGTTTGCCACATTACCGTCAGAAATCAAGATAACTCTAAATAGACGGTCAACCTGTGAACCACGTAACTCAGAAACTAAGTATGGTGTTGCAGGTGTTTGGTATTGTTCTAAATACCAACCAATAGATGTATTACTAACATCTTCTCTAGCCGAAGGAAGTGCAGTTAAATCAGAATTCAAACCTCTAATCTTTCCTAATCTATAACCGTTAGTTAATAAGTTGTAATATGTTTCTTCAATAAACAATGGAACTTCAGTTCTGTTTTTACCGAAGTTAGTTCCACCGAATACTTTACTCAAGTAATTAGTGTCAGTCAAAGTGAATGATGTTTTGAATGTGAAGTTATCACCATCATTAGTAACACCTGAAATACCAAATGAAGAGTAAGGATTTTTAAGAACATCAGCATATGTTCCCGATACATCCATAACCACTTGAGATGTTCCACTTGACATATAAACAGGACCACCGTCACTGTTATTGTTAATACCTCTTGAACGTAATGTTGCAACTACTAAGTCGTTGTATTCTGTAAATGCAGTTGCCACATAATTAACAACAGTACCCGAAACAGTTCCTGAGAATGAATCCGTAGCGAATTCATCTAAAGTAGTTACAGCTGCGTTGAAAGAAATACCTGAGTAGTTATCACCTGTACCAGGTTCGAAACAACCATAATACCAAGGGTCCATTAATGAATCATCGTAGTCAGCGACTGAGTTATATAAACCGTCAACAGATAGACTGTTAGTGATAGATGTATAACCGTCACCCGTAAACGAGTTGTAAACTGCATCAGTCATAACACCCCATTGTGACCCTGTAGTTGCACTTAAAGAGTTATCACCAATGATACTCATTAAGAACGTTGATAGTTGACCCGACATTGTTGTTGAGTCACCATTATATAGTGAGATACTATCAGTAATGTAATCACTTAACGGTGCTGAGAATGAACCTAAGAATTCAACAATCGTTGAACCTGTAGTTGCACTAAAATCAACCGACCATACTGTTGGAGTGTCTGCCGATAATGTTGCCGGGTCTAAGTTTGCTTGTGTCGTAATAGACCAAGACGGACCTGCGTCATAACCTGACAAACCTAATACTCTCGTTACAAATAACTGATTAGATTGTTGTAAATATGCCTTCGCTATATAAGCGGCTTCATATTTTGGAATTTGTGTATTTACAAATTTCGTTGGATTAGTACCCCCGAAGTAAGCTTGAAATTCGTCGAAGTTTGAGATATAAATAGGTTCGAAAGCGGGACCCGATAGTGTCTCACCTACAATTCCTAAAGTTGTTACACCCACACTCTGAGCCACGAAACTCAAGTCTCTTTCTGATGTATAAACACCTGGAGATACAAAGACTTTGTTTGAACTTGCCATGTTTTTTTAATTTCTTTAGAATTTATTTAACTATAAATATTTGAGAAAATCTCAAAAAACATTTACACCAGGACTATATTTATCGATTAGGGAGAATTTATTCTGCCTTTTTTCTACCTTTAATTATGAAAGATATAAAGAATATTAAGATATCCACTGAGGTTCACTCAACACTAAAAGAATACTGTGAAGAGAATGGATTGAAGATGTATAAGTTTTTGGAAAAGTTAATAATGGACAAATGTTCTCGTCCAAAAGATATCTACGGTGAGTGATTACAGAAGTTTTGCGGTGGTGAAAATCTTAGCTTCTCCCAAACTGTTTTTAACCACCTCAAACTTTACTAAATCATTGGTGTTAACCTGAACCTTGGTTAAGTCGTCACCAACATAATCATTATTAATGTAAACGGAGAAACTATCAACATTCGAAGTCTCAGTTAGTATTAAGTCTGCGGTATATGAAAATCTTTCATTTAAAATTGTGTTACCACTAACAAACAATAAATCCACAGGAAACTCATTAGGGTTCTCAGGTTGAGGTTCAACCTTTCTCGATTTGTTAAGTGTTGAAACTTCATACATGGTAAGAGTTCTTGAAATACCTGGACTCACCTCAAATTCTTCTTCATCCATTAAGAAACCTAACATAGTAAATTCATAATTTTGGATGTAGTATTTTCTTCTATCTATATCTAATACAGACTCATCTGAAATGTTGTTAAGAATAATTGGAATATAATGTCCCTTAATATTTGTATACGCTTGTCTTGACGCAAAATTTTGTAATACATTTTTGTTGAACTCATTCAACGACCTCATACGGTTTACAAACAGTTTAACGTTATAAGTAATGTCAACAGGAATAGGTTGAGGTATTTTATATACGTCAACACCTTTTCTTTGTCCGTCCCAAGTTGGTACCTTTGCATAATAAAATTGTTTTCTATTTGGAATAGTATATTGTAATGATGGGTTGGTACCGTAAGGAACCTCAGGTTGTCTTACTGTAGAGATAAAAGGTGGTTTAACATTCTTATCCAAATCTTGGAAGTTCCATGTTTCGGTAAATTGAGACCAGTTCTGAGTGGTTATGATAATATCCACTGTTGGGATAACCTTTCCATCCATAAATGTTTTAAGGTCGTTCTTTACGAAGTCCAACATCCCACGGTCCAAATCTGCATGACCGATACCTTTGGGCAAATACGTTCCGTCCCTTTGGATATCCTCCAAAAGTTCAACCCTTCTTTCAAACCCTGTTTTCTTAGGGATTAGGTCCAATGTCTTTTTTATCTTTTTTGGTAATGCCATTAGATTCCGTTGAATTCATCATTTGTAACCGGCGACGCAGTGATACTGCGGTAATATGGTTTATAACCACCATAAGTGTGCCTGTTATCCGAGGTGATACGACCGTCATCAACGACGGAATAGTATCTAACTCTATCTTCTTTTTCATAATAACCAATGTAGTCTCCGAATTCTATGTCCACACCCATCTCTTCTAAATAAGATTGATAGATACCGACTTTTAGATTACCAGGTTCAACCTGTCCAATTCTTGACGACCCCATAAACGCATTCGTCGGAGCTTCAATCTGAACATAACCCTTAAGTTCAATAGGTGCGTGATATTGTACCCCTTCGGATACCACTTCACCATAGACATCGTCTTTTTTTGTTCTTTGTCTGTCTACACGATACAATACAAACGTAAAGTTCATATCACCATGCAACCATTCTTGGCCGATGGAAATATCTAAATCAAAATCTTCATCGGAGAAGAATTTGTTTAATCTCGTTATTGGAACTTTTCTTTGACTCATCAATTGATAAATATTCAGAAATTGATTATTATTAAAGGTATTTAACTGTATGGGAGAAAATAAAATAGTATCAAATGTTCCTGAGATTAAGGCAACTCGTATTTTAGAGGAATATGAGGGGTATAACAATTATATCCTGTCTATCAAGAAAAAAATGCAAATCAAAAAGCATTTTAAGATGACCCGTGCCCAAGCAGACTATATTATAGACTTCCACGATGTTACCCCAAAGATTGCAAGGAAATGGGTGGAGTTGGACGAATACTTCGGAAAGAAGATGATGGAAGAGAAACTTCTCACCAAAAGACCGACTCAAATCTATGTTGAAAAGATATTAGTAGAAAAGGATAAATCTTTTCATATCTACGGTAAGTTATTTGAAAACCAAGAGATGTATCAGTTTTGGTTACCACGAGCAGCCATCATCCAAAATAAAGAAAGACAAGTTGAAATAGATTATTCAAAGTATTCTCACCGTCCACCATTGGAACACCAAAAACTTGCCGTTGAAAAGTTGGTGGGTAACGACAAATACATTCTTGCTGATGATATGGGATTGGGTAAGACCACGTCAACTGTAATTGCAACTTTAGAAACAGGAGCAAAGAAAATATTAATCATATGTCCCGCATCACTTAAGATTAACTGGCAACGTGAGATTGCAAATTATACTGATAGAGAGGTTTCTATTATTGAAGGGAAGAAATGGGAACCTACTGACTTCACCATCATCAACTTTGATATTCTTAAGAATTTTCACGACCTAAAGAAAGTCAAACAGTCTTTGGTATTGAAAGAAGAGTTTGATTTGGTGATTATTGATGAAGCACATTACATTCAAAACAAACAAGCACAAAGAACAAAGATTGCCAATGACATCTGTAAGAAGGTTGGGAAGGTTTGGTTATTGACGGGTACACCAATGACCTCCCGTCCTATCAACTACTTCAACCTATTAGATTTGGTGGACTCACCAATAGCCTACAATTGGATGGCATACGCCATCAGATATTGTGAAGGTTACCAATTCAATGTTGGTAACAGAAAAGTATGGAATGTCAATGGAGCATCCAATCTCACAGAACTTAGAGACAGAACAAAAACACACGTCCTAAGAAGATTAAAAGAAGACATCTTAGATTTACCTGAAAAAATTCTTACACCTGTTTATCTAAGACTAAAGTCAAAACAATACGAAGCCCTTATGGGGGAATACTTCGATTGGTATGAAAACAACACAGAGGAGTCATCCTCATTAACCGTGCAATTCTCAAAACTGATGAAAGTAAGACAGGTCATCGCCGAAGAGAAGGTAAGAGACACCATTGAGATTGCACAAAATATTATTGAACAGGGAAAAAAAGTTATTATCTTCACCAACTTTACCGATACATTAAACCAAATAAAAACACATTTTGGAAAGGCTGCCGTCGCATTGGACGGAAGAATGAGTAAACCCGCGAGACAACACTCGGTGGATGAATTTCAAAATAATGAAAAGGTAATGGTATTTGTTGGTAACCTCAAAGCCGCAGGTGTGGGTATCACACTAACCGCAGCAGAAGCTGTTATTATGAACGACCTCTCGTTTGTCCCTTCTGACCATTCACAAGCAGAAGACCGAGCATATAGATATGGACAGAAATCAAACGTATCCGTCTTTTATCCAATATTTGAAAACTCAATAGAAGGTGTTATTTACGATATATTATCTAAAAAGAAAAATGTATTTGAAACCGTTATGGGTGACAATGTAGATAAAGGAACCATTGTAGAGGAAATATTAAACACAATTTCACGAAGATAAGAATATTTTCCCATACGATATTATTTATAAGAAAATGAAAACGTATGGAATTCAAAAAAAGCCAAGAAAGAATTCATGAGATAGAAAAACAAATCTCGGATTCTGAAAAAAAAGAAATAATTCAAGAACAAGAAAAGAAAATGAAAAGGATAACGGCAATTAAGTTACCGTATTCTTATTCTTCATTAGGCCAATTCATTGACAAAGAGACAATGAATGTTCACTACAATCAACATTACAAAGGGTATATTAAGAAACTCAACAACGCTCTGAAGTCAGTCAAAGACAAAGACTTAGACTTAGAACTTCTTATCAAAGGTATATCCCGTTACAACAGAACCATCAGAAATAACGCGGGTGGTGCTTACAATCACGAACTATTTTGGCAAATGTTATCACCAAAAAAACAAGAACCAACAGGCCCTGTTTTAGATAAGATTAAGAAGAAGTTTAAGACTTACGCTAACTTCAAAAAAGAATTTAAGAATAAAGCAAAACAACAATTCGGTTCAGGTTGGGTATGGTTGGTACTAACAAAAGGTGGTGATGTTAAAGTAATGACTACTTCAAATCAAGATAACCCAATGATGAATACCATGAAAAATGGTGGTATTCCATTGTTAGGGTTGGATTTGTGGGAACACGCTTATTATCTCAAATACAAAAACAAAAGAGACCAATACGTAGATAACTTCTTTGATGTTATCAACTGGTCGTTCGTCAACAAACAGTTTGACCAATTCCAAAAAGGTAAAATAAACGAATCGAGAGTGGTAAAGGAACTCATCACTGAGGGTGTATCACGTGGATGTTCTCCAAAACAGGTGAACACATACAGAATGGTATTTAACAAAAACCCTCAGGTGAAAAAGAAGTTTATGTATGCCATCATGGATATCTTAAAAGAGGTATTCTCTGATTTCTACTATGATAAAAACCAATACGCTCAAGGTCAGATGTCAGGTATCTACGACTTCGAACAACCTGGTCGTTCAGTAATCAACAAACTAAACACCAACTACAGTGCATTCTGTATATTAGTTAATGACCTCAACGCAGTTCTAAAACACTACGGACAGGACCCATTAAACTTTGTAGGAAAAGACTTCAAAGGTCAACTATTCGAGGTTCAAAGAATGATTAACCTTATGGTTCAGTTCAGACACCGTATATTTAATCAAGATTCGGCAACGTTCCAAACTATTATGGCTTCGTTAGATAAGTCAAATAAATTTGGGGATGAAAGAGAATTAAAGGCGGTTGTAAACATGAAGGATATCTTTAACACAAAGAAGGTATTCAAAGTGGGTGAACTCGGAGGTAAAGACGATATGATTGGTGGTATTGATGCAACCGTAGAAATTGATGGACAGACTAAGACCATTCAAATCAAACCTTTCAACGGTCATGATGAAGAGGAAGGTAGAATAGTAGTTTATGGTACTGGTAACGTAAAACCGTATTCAACGGACTATATAGCTTTCCACAGTGACTCTAAAGGAACCATCGTATTCAAAAACGACGATACACAGATTGTTAATGGTAGATTTACCTTCCCTGTAGATAGTTGGGTGAATCCTAAATAAATGACCTTTACTGGATATTTATAAATAAAAGTCCACGATGTCAATAATTATAGAACCACAAAGAACCAAACTTTATACGAGAATTCGTCACCTTCTTGGCGCACCTCTTAGAGGTATAGAGATTGAAGACGAAATGATGGATTCCCTATTGGAATTATCTGTTGAAGATTATTCTCAATATGTAAACGATTGGTTAATTGAATCTCAATGGACATCACTATATGGACTAAACCAAGATACTCAATCTGTAGCTAAAGCACTTATCACACGTTCTTTAGATTGGGAAACTCAATACACTTACGCATACTCTAAGATTGTTGGTCTACAAGCTGGTGGAGATTCAGTTCTTAAAAAGGATTATATTGACTTAAAAGCTAACCAACAGATTTATGAAATCCCCGCGGGTCGTGAACTTAACGAATTGTTATGGTTTACAAGAGCGGAGTTAGACGCAGCGTTCTTTGACCCATTCATGGGTGGTTTTGGAGGATTTGGAGGTATTGGTCTCGGTGGTGGTGCCGGATTCTCACAAATGGGTGGTCAGGGTAACTATTTCATATCACCAGGTTTTGATATCTTACTTAGAATGCAAGATATTAATCTTAAAAGAAGACTTATCGGTGGTGAGTTAACTTATAGAATTACCGCACTCCCTGAGGGTAAGAAAGCCATACATTTATACAATGTACCTGGTGGTAAGTTCGATTTTGGTAACATGGCCAATAATAACTATAGAGTTTGGTATTGGTACTATGAGACTGATGATAGAGAGTCTTGTTTAGCCGAAAACCCTGATATTGTTCGTCTACCTTCAGATGTAAATATGGACAACCTTAGATGGGATGAGCTTAACTCACCTGCACAAACTTGGGTTCGTAGATGGTTTACAGCATACGTCAAAGAAACGTTAGGCAGAGTAAGAGGTAAGTTCAGTGGTAATCTAAAAACACCAGACTCTGAACTTCAGTTAGAATACGATTCATTATTGAGTGAGTCAAAAGACGAAAAGTCTAAATTAGAGGAGGAA
>JAAHTH010003645.1_pt1 | contig 10328 bp, 25 predicted proteins | sample 6116091 | NCBI WGS metagenome assembly JAAHTH01 (sample SAMN13939990, study PRJNA603662) | sponge metagenome | isolation source: marine sponge | host: Mycale hentscheli | place: New Zealand | collected 2006
GCCATCCCAGGCGCCCCTAAGGGCCGCTACCGGGCCGACTGTCCGGCCTGTAGCCCGACGGGCATCGCCTACCGTTGGCGGATCGCCCCCACGATGAAGAGGGCCACACACAACGCATGTGGCCTCACGGTCGTGTGGACGGATATGGAGACTGGCGAGAGGCGAGACTTCTAAGGGCGAGGGGACTACGGTCCCCGACCCCCCGGGCGAGCCCCGACGTTGTGACGGCATACGGCACGCGCTATACTGAACTCATCAACCACTACGAAAGGCAAAACCTAGAAGCATAAGACTGACACCTACCGCGATCACCTGGTCACGCTAGCTATGACGGTGAACAAGTCGAACCGGTTCCAGCCCGAGGTTCATTGGACCCCCGGCGAGGACCCGTTGGAGTTCTCCATCGTGGACACCGCCACGACCGACGACTTTGGTGACCCGGTGTGCGTCGCCCTGACCGATAGCTTCATGGAGGCCATCGAGACCGCCTACCGGTGGACTCTCGTCCCGGCTAAGGCGGGGAACGACTGGTCCGGGATGATCCGATGAAGTACCAATACGTGCCGGAGGGCATGACCCGCCGAGAGTTCTGGCGCACCCTCACCCTACTGATCGGTATGGGGCCGCTAGGCGTCATCCCTATCGTGATGGGGTTCGCCCCACAGTTGGGCTAGGGGGCCGGGGCTAGCTCACCGTCACCAACACCTGCTATACTGACACTTGTAACCAACCAACCGAAGGGAAACCTGAAATGCTCAACTCCTATGAAATCTTCGATACCCGTGACCTGGCCGAGGCTCTCCTCGACGCCGACACCGACGAAGGCGACCGCCGTACCATCTCGGAGCTGTTCGAGGCATTCGGCATCGACGCCAACCGCCCGGACGACATCGACACGGCGATCATCCCGGAACGCATGTTCCCGGAGTACGTCAAGGAGATGGCCGAGGATTGCGGCTACGTGGACAACGTCCCGGACTGGGTCGAGATCGACTGGGAGGAGACCTCCCGCAACGTCGCCATCGACTACGTGATGGTCGGCGTGGAGATCGACAGCGACTACCCCGGACGGGAAACCTACTTCCTGTTCCGCTCGGCCTAAGGGCTAGGGGGCGGGGGCTACGGCCCCCACCCCCCGGGGCTCCCCCACCGTGTGAACGTCACACCAACCTGATACACTGATAAACATCAACCCCTACGAAAGGCAAAACAATGGAAGCACTTGAAGTCACTGAAAAGACCTACAACAAGGGCCAGTCGAGCGCTGGTGTCATTGTCTGGGCGAAGAACCTCCCGGTGGATCGCACGATCCCCCCGGTCGGCGTCTTGGAGCCGGACGAGTGCTTCCCGGAGTACCGTTTCGCTCTCCGTCTCGCTGACGGCTCGGACATCTTCCTGTCGCATGAGCAGGCGGACGCTATCGCTGAAGCGGCGATCAAGGTCTACCTGGGCAAGTTCTAAGGGCTTGGGGGCTAGGGGCTTCGGCCCCTGGTCCCTTCCCCGGGGCTGTCCGGGGGCATCCACGCCTGCTACACTGTTCTTATTCAACCAACCGAAAGGCAACCATGTACCACTTCAACGGCTTCTCTATCGACTTCCAGCAAGGCGACTGGGCGACCTACCTGTCCGACGACACGATGACGGCGATCCTCGTGGACCTCCGCACGGGTCGCAAGGTCCGCACCTTCAAGGGCGAGTCCGCATGGTCGGATGCTTCCCGTGAAGCTTCTGACAAGGCGTTGGCTGAACTTTACAGCTAACGGCTTCCTACTGTAGGGACACCATAGAGGTCAGTAGGCGTACCCCTACCCCCCCCCCAGGGGGGCTAGGGGTCGCTGCCTGCCCGAACGGGTGTTCGCCCCGGAGAGCCCCGATTGGGGCCGATTTGACGTCGATTCGATCGTCTGTTAGAATCCCCCGGTAAGCCCCGATCGGTCAGGTTGTGGCACCGTTGTGAACCGCGATAGTGTTCTACATGTCGCCGGATCGACCGGCTCGGAAAGGCAACCTTGCTCCAAGCAAACGAACCCACCATTATTCAAACCAACATCGAAGGCACCGATCTGTCAATGTCGTTCGCCATGAACGACGACGGCATGATCTCGGCGCTCCTCTTCAAGGGCACGAACGTCGTGGCCGAGGAGTTCAGCAACGGCTCCGGCCCGGCGAACGATCGCCTGGCGCACACCGTGCTGGAGTGGATCGTAGAAGGCTCGTGAGGGCGGCGGGGTCGGGGGCTTCGGCCCCCGGCCCCCGGCCCCCGGCCCCCGGGGCTACCCGAGGGCATCTGCACCTGCTACACTCACCAACATCGACAACGCCGAGGAGGCACCCAATGAAAGACATGACCCTAGAAGCCCTGAACCGTTTCCGCCGTTCGCACCCGCGAGCTGCGAAGATTGCCAACAATACCTGGCTTCGCGGGTCGGGCACCGATTCCGACCCGTTCGTAATCACCCTTCACCGTACCGACATCGTGACGGTGACGCCTGGTACCGTGGAGTTCGACACGGGCGGATGGCGGACCGTCACCACGAAGGAGCGGATGCACCGGGCGATGCCCGCCGGATGCTTCCTGTTCCAGCGTGACTGGCAATGGTTCGTGCAGGCTTCCCCGGCCGCCGAGCCGGTCCCCGTGGGCGACACGTTCGCCCTGGAGCTTCAGGGTGGCCGCTGGGAGGTGGTCGCCTGAGCGGCCCGCAGGGGTCAGGGGGCGCAAGCCCCCGGCCTCACGGCCCCGGCAAGCCCCGGCCGGTCAGGTTGTGAATGTCGCACGGAGGGTGTAGTATCTTACTCATAGCCGGAAGGACCGGCAGAAGGGAGCCACCAACCATGGCTAAGAAGAAGAACAAGAAGGGCCAGCGCAGCGCCCAGGGCGATATCCTCGCCCGCCAGGCTTGGGAAGCCAAGGCCCAGGCCATGGGTGACGGCTACGGCGCCCCCGGCCAGCGTGCCTGGACCCAGGGCAACGCCAAGGCCCAGGCAAGCCGCAAGGCCTGCCGTGGCAAGGTCGCCTGGTAAGGCCTAGGGTGCTACCCGCCCCCTTCGGGGGAATCATGCGGGAGCCGAAAGCGGGAGGGATGATCCCCTCCCGGCCCTAGCCCCCACGGCGGGACTTGCCGAGGTCACGACTACCTGCTACAATGACAACAACGACGACGAGGAAAGGAACCTCATGACACTTAGCAACTACGACGCATGGCTGACCACCAACACCTCCCAGGAATACTGGGAGCGGGCGTGGGAGCGTTGGTGCGAGCACGACGCCGCTTGGGACTACGAGCGGGCCATCGACAACGGCCACGTTCACCTGAGCGCTCCTGACGTCCTGGAGACTCTGGAGGAGTGGATCGACAGCGCCAACGGCGAACGGTACTTCGAGGCTTGGGAAGAGTCCCAGCGCCGAGACTGACCCGGACGGGGGGCGGGGGCCTAGCTCCTGCCCTCCCACGGCCGGGGCTTGCCGGGGGTTGCGACGCCGTGGTGCCCGCGCTATACTGTGCTCAAGCAACCGGGAAAGGAACCCACAAATGGAAATGCAGGAACACATCTACTCCATCAGCCACAAGGCCATGAGCGAGCCGCTGGTCATCGAATCCAGCTTCGAACGCTCCGAGGCCCTGGTGAAGTTCACCGCCGTCCAGTACCTTGAGGCCAACTTCGGCAATCTGGGCTGGGACTGGATCGAAGAGATGGACAACATGACCGTCACCGTAAGCGTGGCGGCCTGACAGAGAAAGGGGAAGGGGCCGCAAGGCCCCCGAACCCCGTTGAGCCCCGGCGTGCCGGTGGTTGTGCCTGTCACACGAACCCGATAGTATTTAGTCATGGCCGCAGGGAGCGGCCGGAAGGGAAACACATGGATCACGAAGACCTGAAGGAAATCCGCCTCGATCTGGAGGATGCTTACGGCGTGGCTGAGGCTGCTCGTATGCTCGCTGAGGCTACCGATCGCAAGGCCCGGTACCTGGCTGAGCGTGAGGCTGAGCGGGCCGAGCGTGAGGCCCTCATGGACGCCGAGATGTTCGGCGGTTACGAGGACTACGAACCGTCGCCGTATGATGGGACGTACAGCGAAATGTGACCGGCCCGGAGGGGCGGGGGCTTCGGCCCTCGTTCCCTCGCCCGGGACTCGTCGGGGGTTGCAATGTCTCCCGAACGCGCTATACTGATCTCATACCCAAACAGAAGGAACCCGAAATGACCAACTCCGCTCTACTCAGCATCCAGGCCAAGAACATGGCCGACGACATCGAAGCCTACGATGAGGATCACGACACCGACGTGGTGGCGATGATCCGAGACCTGGCCCGAGCGGTCGATACGCTCCGCAGCGACGTGGCGATGACTAAGGGCAAGGCAATGGCCTTGGAGGTCAACGTCGAGGTACTGCGGGATTTGCTCGCCGGTCGCCGGTGAGAGGTAGGGGGCGCAAGCCCCCGGCCTCCGGCGCTTGCCCGGGGCTACCCGAGGGTGGCCTCGCCTGCTACAATGATCGAACAACGCCGCAAGGCCCAACCGAAAGAGAATGAAATGAAACTCCGAGCAACTACCGCCAGCGATGGCACCCACGACTTGATCGCTAACGACGGCACCGTCGTGGCCGAATACCTGCCCGACGCCGATTCAATCGTTGCGTTCCTGTCGCCTGAAACGATGTACCGCGAGGTTCGCCTGACGGTCCGTGAGTCGTGGCTAATGGAATCCCTCGCCCCGTTCGGCACCGTGACCACTGACGGGCAGACGGTGATCCTCTGATGATCGACCGGTTCCTTCCCTGGGGCCTTCTGAAGGCCGAGGGGCGGCCGGTGAGCCGGTTTTGGTTCGGTTCGCCGTGCCGCCTCATCCGGGCGCTAGACGTCGCCGTCCACGTATGGTTACCGTCTGCGATCGAAGGCGGGTACCCTGAGCTTGCCACTTACCTACGCAGCACCTCACCACGGTGGGGCCGTGCGTTCCGTGAGTGGTAGGAGGGGCCGGGGCTTGCCAAGGGTGTGGCGACGCGCTATGATGTACACATGACTCAGAAGCAGAAAGACTCAGCAAATAACTTCCTACTCGCTATCGCTCTCATTTTCGTGGCGGCTGTTATCTGGGGCGCTCTCGCCGTGGGTAACGACTACGATTGTGAACCTGTCACGGTTACGGTGCAGCCGGGCGACACCCTGTGGGGCATTGTCTCGGAGCATTGCAGCGGCGACGTTAGGGCAGCGGTCAGCAACGTGGCCGCCGACCCTGCGGCTCTACAGCCTGGGCAGGTCATCACCCTGCCGTGAGGCTGTGGGGACGCCGTAGGGACACCATCGAGGTCAGTAGCGCACCCACCCTTGGCCCTGCCTGGGGAGGACGCTGCCGCCCCTGGCGGGCGTGCGAACGTGTGTTCGCCTCGGTGAGCCCCGGGTGCGAGGGCTGTTGGTTGCGCTATGATGGCTCCATCAGCAACCGAGGGAAAGGACCCCGATGGACGACAACGAGTGGCAGGACTGGCTCGACAACGAGGCGGATCGCCTGGAGTACGAGGCGGAGGCCCGCGAGTGGGACGCCGCCGAGGACCAGGCCGAAGCCGACGCCCACATGGAGCGTCGCATGTCGGCCTTCTTCGAGGGCTGACCGGTTGGGGGCTTCGGCCCCCTCCCTCCGGGGCTACCCGGGGCCTGACCGGCCTGCTACTATCAGAGACATACCAACCACCCCGAGGAGGGTAACCACCGTGCCAAACAGCACACCCACCCCCACCACCTACAACCCCACCGCCGAAGAGTGGGCCGAATTCTACGGCGACGAGCCGGTCCCTGCGCCGGACGACGCTCACGAGCGTTTCACCGAGGAGCGGGACGGCTGGCTCAACGAGGAGCCGGGTGTCGCCTGCGACGCCTGCGGCGGCCCGGTCGACGGTGAGGACGGCGCCACGGACGACGTCATCGTCCTGTGCGGCTCGTTCTACGGCAACGGCTGCGCCGACATGGCCGGAGCGTTCGAGTACGCCTGACGGCCTGGGGGCTGCGGCCCCCGGCCTTCGGGCCGTAGAGCCCCGGCGTGTTGCAACCGCTGCCCGACGCGCTACTATGTACTCATCAGCCGGAACGACCGGCTCAACCGATCGGAGGATCAAATGCACAATCCCTTCACCCCTGAGCAATGGCACAAGCTCACGCAGCTTGCCGAGGAAGTGGTAACCCTTGACGGGGACGAGATTACGCACCTACTGTTTCCCAACGGCCTCGGCTTGTCGATTGCTTACCAGGCCTTCAACAAGCGTTCCGAAGACACCGCTGAGCTTGCAGCACTCAAGCACGGTTGTGTCGCCTACGGTCCGCTGACTGGGGACGTTATCCCGTGGGCGACGTTTGACGACACGCTCGCAGCGGTCCGGTCCCTCGTGTCTGCCAGTCCGGCAGAGTACAGCCGGGACCGGCCGAGCCTGACCGACTGACCGGCCCGAGGGTGGGGGCTGCGGCCCCCTCCCTCGCCCGTTGCCTTGAGAGGCCCTGAGAGGCCCGCTGAGGGCCTACGGGGTACTCGGACGGGTTCCACCCCATCCAGAGACTCCGAGGCGCTCAGAGAGTCTCTGAGAGGCCGTAGAGCCCCGGGTTGTGGCTGTCGTCGGCTGCTGCTATGATGGTACTCGTACCCACCTAGCGAAAGGCACCCGATGATTATCGACCTGCTTCCCCTGGCCATGTTCTTCGCGGCAGCGATGCTGTTCCGCCTGTAACGGGCTAGGGGGCGGCCCCCTTCGGGGGGCTGCTGCCCGGGGCTGCACGACGGCTGCCGGGTGCGCTATAATCAACTCATACCAACTGCCCGAGGAGGCAACCTTGTCCAACGACACCCCCAAGAAGAACACCGACGACCGTGCGGAGCGTATCGCCGCTGCCGAGAAGGCCGCCGAGAAGGCCGGGTCCCCGACCCCGCTACTGTCGGCCCTCATGGCCGACGTGTTCGGCTGACAGCGCCGAGGCCCTCGCCCTACGGGGCGGGGGCTTTCCCGCGTCTGGAGCCGGGTAGGTCCGGTGAGCCCCGGGTTGTGACTGTCGTGTGGGCGTGCTATAGTGGTGACTGTTGAGGGAAAGGCCCTCACGGAAAGGGTTCGCAATGTTTGAGGCACGTAGCACGCTCAAGCTCGTCAATGGCTTCGAGTTGGAGATCGTTCCGTTTGGTCAGGGTCCTCTCAAGGGTCGGGCGATCGAGGTCACCCTGTTCTCGGCCGATAACGAGGTTATCCCGATGTTCGGCGGGTCCGGCATCTCTCACGCCCACAAGGTGGTGACCAACGCCGCCGAGCTTGGGCTCATCTGTGCGGAGGCTAGCGATCACGCTTTCGCCTACGATCCGGCATAGCGACGAGGGTCGGCCCCTACGGGGGTCGGCGCCCGGGGCTCGCCGGGGTTGCGGCACGTCGCCGGACCCGCTATATTGTTCTTATCGCCGCAAGACAGCGGCCCAAACGACCGGGAGGTCAAGCCATGCGAGTAGAAATTGGACAGCTTCACATCGGGGACGAGATCGTTCTCCCCGGCGACTGGTGCGGTATCGTGACGGACCTCGTGACCGTCCCCAACTCGTTCCGGGCAGAGGTTCACACCACTATGGGCACCCTGTGGGTGGCGAACCTGGGCGAGACTGTGATCCGCACCCGCAAGGGCGTCCGGTAAGGGGTCAGGGACTACGGTCCCGGCCCTAGGGTCGCCATAGGGACACCATAGGGGTCAGTAGCGCACCCCTAGGCACCGGCCCCCGGCCCGCCCAGGGGCGGCGCCCGCGCCCCTACGGGGGCAGGCGAACGCCTGTTCGCCCCTGGCGAGCCCCGGCTTGGGGCGATTTGACGCCGGGTCTGGCACCTGTTAGACTCCCCCGGACAGCCCCGCCGTGGCAGGTTGCGACGCTGCGGTGAACCGCTGTAAGTTCATACATGTCGCCGGGCGGTCCGGCGCAGGAAGGTAACAAATGCATAGCTTCAACGCCGGAATCAACACCGCAATCGCCGCTGCTGACAACGCCGCACGCGACGCCTACGGCCGCAGCCTGCTGGGCGCTTATCTCGACGGTGGCAGCTTCGCCGCAGCGATCGACGGGATCGTCCTCAACGCTAAGCACACCGCCGAGGCGGACGGCCCGGACCGCCATTGGAGCGGGTTCCCCTCGTTCGCTGCGATCAAGGCTATCCGCGAGGCGTTCGACGCTCGCATCAGCCTGCTTTACTGCAAGCGCCTCTTTGAGGCCAGCGACCGCCGCAACGGTTGGACCGGCACCCGCTGAGCCTCCGGGCCGACCGGCCCCTACGGGGGCCGGTGACCCGCGTCCGGGCGACCGGCCCTAGGTCCCGGATAGGCCGGAGAGCCCCGCCGACCGGGTGCGTTGCAATGTCACACAAACCCGCTATAGTTCTACATGTCGCCGGAACGACCGGCGCAACCGACCGAAAGGCACCCGCCATGTTCACCATCCTCTTCCTCGAAACCTACAACTGCTCCCGCTTCTCGGTTCGTTCCGACGTGGCCATGGTCGCCGGTACCGCTCCGATCCGTCAGCTTGAGCTTGAGGAAGGCGAGGACCTGTTCGGCGGCGCCGACAACGATCATGAGATGGGCAATCTGTTCGTCATCCCGACCGAGACCGAAACCGAGTACCGGGCGATCGTGGACGGTCTCCGCGAGATGGGTCGGCGTGTCAAGCGTGCCGCCATGGTCGACACCGACCTGACCGGCGCCGACCGTGAGGCGATCGAGGCGGCTCTTTGGAGCTGAGCCTCCGGGCCGACCGGCCGCTACGGGGGCCGGGGCTCACCGCCTAGCGGCCGCCTGCTATAATGTGAACACACACCTACCGAGAGGGGACGAAATGTCCGACTACATCACCGCCACCGAACTCACCGAAGCCTTTATGCGGCTAGTTCCGGTCCGCACGCTGGACTGGCCCGACGGCTTCGCCGCCGCCCAGTACGAACTCCCCACGGGTCCCGTGGTGGTCCTTTGGGATAGCGATAGCAACCCAATCCTCTGCGATCTGTTCGACTCAGGTCAGGCGGATGAGATCTGGGATGAGATCACGTATGAGGTCCCGGAGCGTTGGGATCGTGTCTGGAACTGCATCCTGGCCGACTACCCGGATGGTGAGGCGATGACGGCGGGCGACCTGGCTCACCTGCTGGGCGCCGCCTGACGGCCCGCCCGGTCCCCGGCCCCTAGCGGGTCAGGGGCCGGGCCGCAACCCGGGCGAGCCCCGCCGCGGGGGGGGGTCGGCGGAGTCTAGCACAGCGGGTGGACGGACGCAAGCGGAGCGTGGCGCCGGGGCTGTCCGAGGGGTGGCGCGTGACTGACGTCGAGGTCGGCGTTGGGGGTGGCGGTTGGCTGACGTTGGGGGTGGCTCGTGACTAACGGTTTCGCTGCCGGTTGGGTTGGGTTAGGGGTGTGTCTCGTAGCCGCAGGGACACCGTGGGGACACCATAGAGGTAGAGTAGGCGTATACCTACGCCGGTTACCAGGCGGCCGCCCGCCGCCCGCCGGGCGCCTCTGGCGGCCCTTCGGGGGCCGGACAGCCCCGTCGCCGGACTGCTGTCGGCCGTGGTAGGATGGTGGCACACCGACGAGAGGAGGCTCAACATGAGCCAGCCCAAGACCGAAACCCAGACCGACCGCAAGGTCGATCCGTATTGGAGCCGCCTGAATCGGCACATTTCGGCCGCCGATCGGATGGAGGACCGCCGCAAGGGCCGCAAGGCCTGATCGGCCCGGCCGCCCGGCCCGGCCCCTACGAGGGCCGGGCGCCGTCGGGCGCCGTTCGGGCGGGAGAGCCCCGGCCGCCGCCGGTTGCGACGCCGTCCGGCGCACGCTATATTTACACATGTCGCCGGGTGGTCCGGCGCAAGAACCGGGAGGTTCCCCTATGCGCAAGTTCAACATCGGCCGTGTCAGCATCAGCGTTGGGCGTGTCGGCCCGGAGACTCTGAGCGCCCGCGACGGCGTGCGCGTGGCGTGGAAGCGCCACGGTAACCTGTCGGGCGGTTGGGCACCCGGCGTGTCGGCCCTGTACGTTCACAGGGCTCGGCGGGTCCGGCGCCGGTGACGGTCCGGGCCTCCCGGCCCCTACGGGGGCCGGGCCGACGGCCCCTAGCACAACAGCGGCACGGCTGCAACCCGAGGAAGCCCCGGTCCGGCCGGTCAGCGGCGGAGTCTAGCAGGTGCGTGGCCCGCTGTCAAACGGAGCACTGTCGGGACTGATCGGCCTGTCGGCCCGGGCGCGCCGGTGCCCGACCCCCGTGGGGGCCGGGCCGGGCTGTCACCCGATGTCGGGCGTGACGCCCGTCCGGATCATGGCGACGCCGATGG
>JAAHTH010002049.1_pt1 | contig 10322 bp, 1 predicted proteins | sample 6116091 | NCBI WGS metagenome assembly JAAHTH01 (sample SAMN13939990, study PRJNA603662) | sponge metagenome | isolation source: marine sponge | host: Mycale hentscheli | place: New Zealand | collected 2006
CTGGTTCATAAAACTGAAATGATCTTATACCACTTATTAGTTGTCTATCACCTAGAGTTGTACTAGTGTTAGACTGAGAAACCATGTTTAAAGTTCTTAATCTTTCTAAAAACTCATTATTGTCTTTAGAATCCATAAGGAACTTTTGTTGCTGCATTTTTATAGCGTTGTACAATTTCTTTCTAGCTTCTAACTGTTCTTTAGATATTGTTTTTCTAACGTCGTCAAACTTTTCTTGATTACTAATATCAGGATCTAAAACTCTTACAGCTAAGTTAGTGTTAGCTGATTGAGAACCGTAATCGAATTTTCCTTTTTTGTTTTTCGGTATATTTTTAAACGCATCTCCAGCTTTACTACCACCTGCATTACCTGACATTTTACCACTAGTAGGAAGTTGTTCAGAACTATAAGTATATTCGTATTTATTAGTCTTAGTATTAAAAGTTCTAACAAGCATGTTACTGTTACCAGCTCCAGTTGTTTTTTCACCTTCACCAAGCATTTGGTTTAACTCAGTAGATGTTAACCCATCAACATCGATATACTCTCTTAACTTAACTAGTTGCTCTGTATGTGCTTGATAAGCTTCAAGATCTACATACTTGTAACTGTAAGAACCTTCTTTTGTCTTTTGCGTCTTTATTGAACTAGAAGGATACTTAATATTTTTAGGTTTTATTGGCACTGGAAAACCTAAAGCTTCAGCTTCAGATGGCGTGAAAGATACTGTGCCAACAAAAGAACCTACACCACTAGATGCTTCTCTATAATCCTCGTTACTAACAGTGAATTTTTCATTACCATTGGCATCTCTTATAACTACACCGTCTCCTCCTTGCTGGTCTATTAATTCTGTTGTGCTTTGCTTCCAACCGTCTATATATAATTCTGAATCTTTTAATTCTGCATCTTTGCTTAAAGCTCTTTCAACTCCAAATCTCTGAATACCATTTTCTATTAAAGTTGTAACTTCCCAACTATGTTTTTCAGTAAATGCCTCTATAGTATTGTTTTTCACAGCTTCTTGATACTCTAAACCTATTTCCATCCACTCTTTTGGATTTACCCCAAGATTAGTTAAGCCATCTTTAATATCATATATAACTTTGTCAAAATCATTAAGCTCGTTGTAAACCTCGTTGCTAATTCTTTCCTTTGCTGAAAAGTCTAGAGTTCCCATTCTTATATTGTACCCCATGTTATTAACAAACCTGTTTATTAAAGCGTTAGACACTCCTCTTTCATTACCTCCAGATTGCTCTACTATTGTTTCTAAATTTTCGTTTATAACTCTATCAGCGTCTTGAGCTATTTTTAATTTAGCAACATACTTTAGTAATGCATCATACTTTCTTAAACCGAGTCTATAATTATCGTTTCTTGTACCTACTTTTTCTCCTTTAGCATTTTTTCCTTCTAAAAATTCTGGACCTATCCATTCTAATAAAGATTCAGGTGTTACATTTTTAGTTTGTATACCTACACCAGCTCCTCTGTCAACCTTTCCTTGAACCTCACCAGCTCCAGTTGTTCCACCTGTTTCAGACATTTTAGCTCTGCCTTGTAGATCATAAAGCTCTAAAAGTAATGGACCCATACCAAGAGTCTCTGCTGTCTTAGGTGAACCATCTTTTGTTAATGCTATGTTTGCAGGAGGTAAAGCCTCAACAAGTTCAGGAGCATTTTCAATAACCCATTCAGATTTTTGAGATCCTTTATTACCAATTTCAATTCTCATTACATCTTCAACAGCTTTAACTAATTTAGGATTATTAGTGTAAGTCGCAAAATTAGCATCAACCATGTTGGTGGTTTGTATGTTAGACTCTTCAGCTGCTTTTATTATTTCATTACCCTCTAAAGCTGTGCCAAAAAATGTAGTAGCAACATCTTTATCGTATCTTATTTCTCTTTTACCTTCTGATGTAGTGGCTATATTATTTTCATAATTGTATTCAGTTGTACCTCCTTGAGCTTCGCTTATAACGCCATCCTTTAAGTTTATATCTTTCCCTTTTAAAGATAAATTTAACAACTGTTGAAACTTTAAGGGTTTGGAAACTTCACCACCTGACCTAGGAGCTTTCCAATTAGGGCCAAGTAAAGAATTCCAAGCATAGGTAGATAGAGCTCCTTTTTCTGGAGTCCAATTTTTTATAGCATTATTAGCAAACCATTGGTCAACTAATAGATCAAACTCTTCAACAGTGACACCCTGCCTATCTTCAATACCTAGTTGTCTGAAATATTTTTTAGCATAACCTAATATACCTTGATTTGCATCTATTAAAATCTTATTAGCTTTATCTAACTCAGATTTTTCTCGCGCAACTGATTCTCTTTCAAACTTGTTTATCTTATCTCTTACTTCGTTTATTTTAGCTTCGTTTCTTAACTGATTAGTAGGGTTTTCTAACTTTTCTAATTCTATTTTTAAAGATTTATATACGGGTGATGTTTTCAATATATCATCTATCTCAGCTCTTAAAACTTTAGCTCTATCTAAAGCTGATTCTTTTTCTTTAAACGTATTTATATTACTTTCTGCGTTCTCAACCTCTTTATTTATAAGCTTACGTTGTTGTACTAATCCAAAGTATTCTTCATTATCTTTAACTCCTGAAGCACCTAACTCAGCTAACATAGCTTTTTGCTTAGCTTGTATCTCAACACCTTTAGCTTTTAGAAAATCTATACGTTCTTGAAGTTGCTCTACACCTTTAGCACTTAAGTTTAATTTGTTATCTCTTACAGCATTTTCATTCATCAACGCTATACTTACTTGATTCTCTATAGACTTTTCAATAACCTGTGTAGCTGTTCCACCTTCTCCTGTTTTACTTTCGTAAGCATAGTCTAATAAAAGTTGAACGAAGTTATCAGCCCTTAGCTCTATGTTTTCATTCTTCATGAACTCAGGCGTGCCATCTAAATTTTTTTCGTAAAGTTTAGCAAACTGACGCTGAAGACCAGCCATACCAGTGGCACCTATGTCGTAATCACCATCAATTAGTTTTTCAGTAAATATAGAAACCCACTCTGTAGTATTAGGATTATTTCTATAATCTGGATGTTGTAGAACCTCGTCGAATAACTTTTCAAAAACTTCAGGGTTTTCAGTCATTAAGTTTTGTTTAAATGACTCGACAAAGCTGTCTGATATACCTTGCTTTATCATTTTTTGAGTCTCAACATTATCTTGAATAGCTAGTTCAGCGTCTAATATTTTACCATTTAATTCATTAATAACTTCTTCACTAGCATTTCTACTAAGAGCGTTTGCTTTTTGAGTTTGTAATTTATTTAAGTTTGATCTAAGTTCTCTAGCTTGATCCATGAAAAGTTGAGCATCTTCATTATTAGCAAACTCATTATCCAACATGTCTGCAATACCAAACTCCATTTGTTCATGGAACTTAGTTGATACTGCTTTTATTTTTTTAGCACCTTCTCTAGACAATACTAAATACTTACCTACTTTAAACCCGGCTACATCAATGTCACCTCTCTTTTCCCAAGCTTCAACCTCTGCTTCAGTGGCATTAACATATTCTCCTTCGCTATTTTTTTGTGTTATCCACTTAGTTATATCAGCGTCGTTGTTAAATATTCTTTCATATTTACCGGCAACTTTTACATTAGACTCAAACTTTTCATTTCTATATTCTTCCCCAACTTTAGCATACTCCATTAGATTATTTTCTAACTTAGCTTTTTCCTCTACAAGTCTGTCCATTTCTATGTTTCGAGATGGTGAAAAACCTTGTTCTTTGTTTTGCTTTTCTAAATCTTTTATAGCTATTTCGACTTCACTGAGCTTTTGGCTTTTATCTATAAACTCAGCTCTCATAACAGGGTTGGACTCCGCGTAGAGATTATTAGCAGAAGCTTCTCTTGAAGCTTTCTTTGCTATTCTAAATTTATCAACTGCTTTGTTAACAGCTGCTTCTAGTTTAGCAGGGTCTTGTATACCTATAGTTTCTCTAGCATAAGCAGCAAAAGATGCCTCAGTCATACTATTAAGCATATCAGCTTCTTTAGCATTAAACTCTAGCTCAGCACCAAACTTATTAAGCTTTGTGCCTATACCATCCATAATGTCTATGGATTCGCCCATGCCTTTGTTGTTTATCATGTCTCCAAAAGAGATAGCATCATTTCTAGCTTTTAAAGCGTTAGCTGAAAGCTCAATGTCAAACATTTCAAAATAGTTTTTAAGCTTAGTGCCTCCAGTATTTATTGTTTCAACTATTTTTCCTATTTCTTTTTTCTGTTGCTCAGTTAATTCTTTATTATTTAACGCATCATAAAAATCTTCTACAGTTAAATTTTCTGGCTTTATACCTTTTCCACCAAAATAACTAAGCAAATTTTTCATTCCACCAGCGGATAAACCTAGACGATTACCATAATTTTTTATTAACTTATATGCGTTTTTATTTCCTTTAACTTTAGATAAACTATTTTCTTTATCAGCTTCTATTTTGTCTGACGCTTCCTTATAAGTTAAAACCTTAGTTCCACCTTCACCATCAGGTGAATACTCGTAATCAACTTGACTTGATCCACCAAGCTTTCTAGCAGCTGCATTAAATACTTCTTTTTGACCTAGAAAATCTGCTTTATCTTCTCTATATCTTTTGAGAGCTCCTAAACTAAGTTTACCTGGAGCAAACAAATTCATAGCCAACACTAAGCCCATGTTATCACCTAAAGAATCAGTGTCTATAAACCTATCAAAAGCATCTGAAAAAGAAAGATCACCTTGAGCGACATGCATTAAGTCTACACCTGCATCTCCAAATTTCATTGCCATAGCACCACCAAAAGAACCGGTAAACATTTGTCTTATACCTCTTCTTTGAGCAGGACCCATAACCCCACCAAACTTAAATCTATTATTGAAGTTGTTTACACTGGTAGAGAACTTAGCATACGCTTGTGAAGCCTTTGTTAATTTACCACCTTGAGCAAGCATTGATGTTGCAAACTCATTTGTAAGTCTATAAGTCACACCACCAATAGCCCACACAGGACTCATATAGTGACCATCTGCTATTCCTGCTACTCCAACATTTCTAATTGTTATTATACCAGCTTCTTCAAGTATCGCGGCTTCTAACTTCGTAAAAGCTTTTCCTACTTTACCTGTTCCTTTTAGCTTTGACTTAGTAGTTAAATTCCATAAACCTCTTAAACCATTTGTAGTAGGTGAACCACCTATCATACTTATTAGTTTTTCTAGAGACTTACCACCTAATCTTCTAGTAACAGCAAACTCTAAAGCTATTTGTTCAAAGGAAGCTAATCCATAGCCAAAGTTTCTTGATCCTGAAAACTTATATAAACCATCTCCACTGTGGCTAGCAAACTCTTCCCATGGTATTATCTTACCGTTCTCATCTTCAAATCCATTTTTTTGTAAATCTTCTACTATAGGAGCAAACACAGGTTCTGCTTGCAACATGTCTAACCAGGTTATAGCTGCCTCTTGTCCTGTTTGTAAAGCACTTCCTCCATAGTTTACCCAACCTTCTGTATGACCATCAGTAAACCCATCTCTTTCTAAAAACAATGGATCAAAGTTAAGTTTGTAAGCTATGTTAGCCATTTGAAATTGATCAACAGCTTTTATTAAGAATTCCATAGAAGGTAATCCTTGAACATTAGGTTCAGCTACTTTTTGATCTAATATTGTTTTTAAGTTGTTATAACTTTCCCAACTTCCTGTTTTGAGATACGTATCTATGATACCACCACTTTTAAATACATTTTCATTGTCACTCCAACCTATGTCATTAAGAAACTTGTTCCAACTACTTTGATCACCTCTTATGTGATTCATTTCGTTTTTCAACATCTCCATAGCTAATTCAACAGACATTTTTCTTTTTATAGTTAGTTGACCTAACTTATCTTTATCAGTTGTTTGCAACAATTCATATCTCGCTTGGTCTTCAGGTCTTATGTATACAGGGTCATCACTATTATTTACTTCACTTTTTCTAATAAAACTACCACTCTTAACATCATAAAGCCAGTTGTCTTCTTCTCTAGTGCCTTGAGTTTTCCAATCTAAACTTTCATCTAAAAAACCTGACACGTAGTTACTCCACTCAGCTCTTATAGCATCTCTCTCTTCACTTGTTTTAGCGTTTTTATATTTTAGTTTAAGATCATCTAAAATGTCTAGATCTACGGTTTTAGTTTCACCTGTAGGTATTTCTACTACACCAAAGTTTGTGCCTGCTTTTACCTTAATTTCTACTGTTGGAAGTAAGTTTGTTAAATACTCTTCGTTTTCTTTTACTATAGCTTTTTCAGCTTCTTGAATAGTTCCATATTCTCCACTAGCTACCTTTGCACTTGCTGTTTCGTTGAATTTATTATTACCAAGCTCTTGCATTACCAAAGAAATATATCTATCATTCTCTGGGTTATTCATTATTTCTTGAAAAACTTCATCAGCTTTTTCACTGTTTATATCTTGTTTTGCCAACTCTGGAAAAGCAGCGTTGAGTACAGCAACACTTATACTTTGTTTATTAGGATCTCTTTGTTCTACATAAGTTCCAATAGAAATATTTCCACGAGCACCTGGTGCTGGCATACTTGCTTGACCCCACAAACCGTCAACACTTCCGTTACCATGCTCTTCACCCTGTTTAACTTCAGGCGAGTATACATTTTGTCTAGCTGCGGATTCACTAGGCGCTTTTAATTCGTAGTGTTCTTTAAAGTACGCTTCTGCGCTACCTAAACTAGATATACCTTTTATCATAGTCGGAGAACTAACACTACCACCAGAAGCACGATCTTTTTTTAAAGCCCAAAATGGATATCTTATGTCAGTACTTTTTGCATCATCAATATCAACTCCTACAATTTCATTACCTCTTATATAAGCTACATGCCTTTCGAAATTACTATTTTTAGCAACTTGATCAATCTTATTACTACCTTGATTAAGTAATATACCTGGGATTTTTTCTGTTGCGGTTAAATTTGATCTAGGATCTGTACTGAACGCGGCTAACTGTCTAAACATATTGTATTTACCCATACTCATGTCGTTAATCCCGCTAATCAAAATACCACCTTGCCTTGGATCACTACTACCATTTGGCCCAGGCGCAAAAATTATAGGAGCAGCGTGATTAAAATTCTTTTCAGTTGCTTGGCCATAATCAGAGGGTAATCCCTTGTTTCCATAGCCAACATTAACATTGTTATCTGTAGCAAAATGATTTATCCAGCTATCTCCTGCTTTCCTACCAAGATCTAAGTCATTCTCAAAATAACTATACATCTTATAACCCGATGGATCTTCCTTGCCTTTTAAATGGTTAATCTCACCAGCACTAAAAGCAAACAACATATTCTTTCTTTCTTCTTCAGATTCAGGTACAATCCAAGTGTAGCCCGCTTCTTTCAAGTTAGATAAATCACCAATACCTAACGGCATTCCATGATTAGCATTGAATAAACTCTTTTGTTGTTTTCTTATTTCTATAATCTCTTGTTGAGTAGGTATTTCAGTAAACTCTATTAAACCACCACCTTCTTTAGTAGCGTACTTGTCTTGAGCACTAGCAAGTATTTGATTAGCTCTATCAAAGTCAAAACCATCTCCAACAGCTAGAGTTAAATATTCTTTATATTCTTTTATACTGTTAAATTCTGTTACAGGGGTTAAGTCTTCTTCTTTAGGTGGTTCAAACTTAACTTCTTCAGAAGTCATGTTATTTAAAGTTGTATTGATAACTTGTGAAGGATTAGAAGCGTCAACAGTTCCTAAGTTACTTTTAGATAGTTGTTCACCATCTACACTATCGTCATCATAATTAAAGCCAGGTAACTCCGATAAAGACTGGTCCGAGTTGGATGCCAAATTTACTGCGGACACGTCGGCACCCGGTGTGTTTGTCGCACCCGCATTTTGCTTTCCCTCAGGTTCGCTTGTTGTGATTATTGTACCATCAGACAGCGTCATAGAATTAGCATCTTTTTTATTATCTTTCTTGTCGTCGCCATTAGACTTAGACAGTTTCATAACTTGAGCATAAGTATCTATGTCTATACCAGAAAGTTCTGCTCTTCTTTTAACGTCATCATCTGTGTAGACATCGCCTTCAGCGGTTATCCAATCTTCCATATTATAATATTTTAAGGTTTATCCATTTCAACCCAGTTGTCATTACTATCCAAGACCCACATTTTACCATCAGCTGCTGGGGTTGTAGGTTTTGGATCAATATCTATACTTGATCCTTTGCTTTTCTGAGTTTTTACTCCACCAATAACTTGCTTATATTTACTATTCACACCTGTTTTTAATTTTTTCCTTTCAGATTTAGTTACATTTACATTATCATATATAACTTGTTCTAAAAACTGAGGATTTTTTAATTGATCAACCTGATATACAGCTTGCATCTTAGAGCTTCCTGTCTTATACAGGTAGTTGTCATCTATAGCATCAGCCTTGTTGAAAATAGATTGTGCATAGTTATTATCAGGTAAAGCCCAAAGAGTTGGATTGCTAGGTATAAGCCAAGGATTATCGACGTTAGTTGTTGGATCTGGATTTGGCCAGTGACCAGCCGCAAACTTAAGTATATTTTTCGGGGTAACAGCAGCACCTGTGCCAGCGGTAGCGAATTGAAAAGCCTGCTTGTACTGATTAGCCAATTTTGTCTTTTGCTCAACACCCGTGAAAAACGTATAGTTTTTGTTAGATGGATTATTTTGCATCATTGTTTTAGCAAACAGTATGGTATTCTCGTCACTGTATCCTGAATATTCTTTAGCCATATCAGCTATAACTAAAGGTGTTAATTTCCCTTCTTCAAAATATTCTCTCACAGACTTAGGAGAACCACTGGGATCAGTGCCAATTGTTTTGCTGAGATATGCGTTATTACCTAAGCTACCCATGGAAGGACTTTCTATAACCTCTATCATAGCTTCCCCAAAAGACATTTCCACTCCATTTGTTTCAAACTCAGCTATTTTATCGTACCCTGGTTTATATGGTAAATCTTTAATTTCATTTATAGCTGTATTGTATATTTCATTTTCTTTAATAATACTATTAGTATAATTTTCCTTATAACATGCTCTATGAGCAGTATTATCTTTATTAAAAGTTTCTGTTTTAGTATCTACATCTCGTTTCTTTGAAAAGTACCCAGGATCTTCTTGGTCGTCGTATTTCGCTTGATCAGCTGGCGCTAGTTTATTATATTCCGCAACTGTTATTCTTTCTTGTGGATTACTCGTTAAACCACGCGTAGGCTTATCATACCACACGTCATAAGTTACAGATCTCTCTTTTCCAGTTTGAAATAGGTTTTGGGCTTGAACTCTATTTTCAGGTATATAAGCATCTAAGTTTAGCGATATATCTGTTTTTACATTTTCATTAGCTTGTTCAAACTCTACGTATTCTGTTCTACTAACTTTGCTTCCTGCTTTTACGGTTTCTATTATCTTAGTAGCATTAGCTTTGTATTGCTTATCAAACAAAGTGTTAGCCGCTCCATCTCTAATTTCTCTAGCTTGATTTGAATTAGCAGTGTTAATCATATCCATACCTAAGTCTTCGTTGACTAAAGCCGCACCAAAGTTAAGTGTTTTATTTTCTACATAATCTTTTTCACCTTTAACTAAACTTCTCATTTTAGGTTTATTTGTAGTAGGATCTATAACTGGTTGGTTATTTGCATCAAGTATATAGCGAAGATTATCTTCGCTGTTGTCAAGTTCTATACCAACAGCTCCGCCGTCTGATCCAAAAGAAAAGTTAATTCTATTACCTTCTTTAAGATACCAGTTGTCAAGTATATCCCACACTGCTATTTCTTCAGGATCATCTAAATTAAGTCTAGCACCTTCACTACCTGTTTTCATCACCCACTGACCATTCTTTTGCTCATGTGCTGTTTCCCATTTTTTTCTATTATCACCAACATATTTTATCATGTTGTCTGATGTGGCCACGTACTTTTTTATTCTACCTACTTCTGCATACCAGTCCTTACTACCAAATTCCAAAGGCATTAGTCGCTCGTCTATTTCTGTGTTTACTGCCGCTCTATACTTATCAGTCCAACCTTCTATTTGAGGTACGTCTAGATTCATTAAGTCTGCTCTAAAACCTTCAACTTCTTTTGTTTTGGCTTTGTTCTCTTTAATTTTATCTTTTAGACTCTTAGCATTTGCAGCTGCTTGTTTAGCTTTTAGACTATTTTCAGCTCTCATATTAGAAGCTACTTGGTCTAATCCTTTACCTACTGACTGTGTTAAACCTGCTAATG
>JAAHTH010001921.1_pt3 | contig 10315 bp, 18 predicted proteins | sample 6116091 | NCBI WGS metagenome assembly JAAHTH01 (sample SAMN13939990, study PRJNA603662) | sponge metagenome | isolation source: marine sponge | host: Mycale hentscheli | place: New Zealand | collected 2006
ATGAGATTCATAGACATTTTAAGAGAAGCAGAAGAAGAAGAAGGTGTAGGATCTGCAAGAGCCAAATATGATATAGCAATTCAAACAGGTGATACTGATAGTGTAGTTAAAGCTTTAAGTAATATAAATAATTATGGTGTTTATGCTCAAAGTTTAAGAGACCCTAAAGCTATAGAAAAAGTATTTGGTCCTAGAAATCCTAATCAAAGATATAAAGCCGCTTCACAAAACTGGGGAGAAATAATCCTTCCTAGAAAAAAACTTAAAATTGAAGATGCAATAGAACGTAACCCAGAGTGGGAAAACATTAAAAAGGAATTAGAAGTAGATTCAAATGAAGAAGCTATTAATAAACTATCATCTATAGAGGATTTTCAAGAATTAGTAGCTACTGGTATATTTAGTGTAAAAAAAGCAGGTAAAACAAACCAAATTGATTATTATTATCCTCTTAAAACACCTGATAATATTAAAAAATATGGAGGAGTATTAGAAAAAGATAATCATTTTTATGTAAAAGATGATAAAATAGTTTTTCCATTTGATAAAAGTCCTTATTCATCTAGACCTTATCTACAAAAAGTTTTAAATACTATAATGGATAAAGCTGATGTTAAATATAAATTAGTTGATGTTGAAAGATTAGATACTGATGAGGAAGGTGAAGTACTTGAAAAACCTAAAAAAGAAAAAGTCCCACCATTAACAGTAACAGCTGATTCTTTAGATAAAGTTGAAAAAATACGTAATCTATTTAAAAAAGAAATTGGAGATGTCGCCACAGCAAAATATGAAACAGAACCTGTTGATATAGATGGTGAAAGAAAATACAAACTCACCATAACAGGCATTTCAGCTGACCAACGAAAAAAATTATTTATTAAAAAAGCGATGTTAAAAGAAGAAATGGAATTTGATCTTGATTTATATTTAATGCAAAAAAGAGCAGGATTATAAGATAAAGTTTGTTTTTTAATAAAAGTTTTCGTATAATTAGTTATAAAATAAGTTATGAAAGACAACACTTTGTTAGTTGAAAAATACCGTCCTACTGTTTTACAAGATTATGTAGGAAATGAACAAGTTAAAGATACAATCCAAAAATATCTTGACCAAAACGATATCCAAAACTTTATATTCTATGGACCTGCTGGAACAGGTAAAACTACATTAGCTAAACTTATAGTTAAAAATCTAGATTGTGATTATCTTTATATCAACGCAAGTGATGAAAATGGAATTGATACAATCAGAGAAAAAGTAAAAGGTTTTGCCTCTGCTGCCTCTTGGAATGGTATAAAAGTAGTTATTTTAGATGAAGCAGATTTTATTACTATAAATGGACAAGCAGCACTTAGAAATGTAATTGAAACATTTTCTCGTTCAACTCGCTTTATATTAACGTGTAATTTTGTTGAAAGGATAATTGATCCAATACAATCACGTTGTCAAGTACTTAAAATTGTTCCACCATCAAAATCTATTATTGCAAAACATTTAGCAAATATAATGGGGAAAGAAAATATCTCACATAATATTAAAGAGGTAGCTACTATAGTAAATAAAAACTACCCTGATGTTAGAAAAATGTTGAACACAATCCAATTATCTACTGTTGATGGTGGACAAAATGATTTATACCTTAAAATAGATGAATCAGTTTTAGCTTCAAATAATTATACTAAAGAAGTATTAAGAGAACTTACTAAAACAAAAAATTGGATAAAAATAAGACAAATTATAGCAGATAGTGGTGTAAAAGACTTTGAAGAATTATATAGAGCATTATTTGAGTATGTCTCAATTTATGCTAAAGATAAGGAAGGATTAATAACAATAATTTTAAATGACCATCTCCACCAATCAAACTTCCGGATTGATAAAGAGATTAATATAATGTCGGCAATAGCCAAAATAATAGGAACAATTGAATAAATATAAAAAAACAAAAACTATGAAATTACATGAAATTATTAATGAAATCAAATCACAATTGGTTTGTTTAGAAGAAGAAAATTTGAAAACAACACAAGTTTCTCGTAAAAATGCTCGTAGAGCAGCTGGTGAAATAAAAAAACTAGCAGTTGAATTTAAAAGAGTTTCATCTGCTGAAGATAAAGCTTAACACAATAAAAATAATTAAATAAATATAAAAAATGCAAAACCAAACACCCCCACAACAACCAAACATTGACCTAACAAACACTACAGCGGTAGAAGGATTCGATGGAGGTAAATTATTTGGACAAGCGGTAGTAATCCGTAAAGTATCCAAATTTGTAACAGGAACAGATGAAGATATGCTTATGCCTATTCCTGTATTCTATGATTTAGAATCAAAGAAAATCTTAAAAGATTCTATTCCACCTGAAATTAGGGACGAATATAAAGATATTTCTATTGAAGAGTAATTTAAAATATCCAAGACCAGGCAGAAAGCAGATAAAGAATATATGGGGGTGGTTAAACGAAATCACCCTTTATAAAACTCCTGCTGACTGTTTTACTGATGAATCATGGGATTGTTTTAATTCCTATATGATTCATCGGTTTGTGTCTATGAATGTAGATTATGTTGAATTGGCTAATTATATACAAACTATACCTTATGATAATAAAATTCAAACCTATAATATTTATAGAGAAATGATTCCAAAAAAGAAAGTATTTTTAAAATATATAAAAAGCAAAAAAAAGTCCCCTCAACCACAACTTGTAAAATACCTAAGTAAATATTTTTTATGTGGCGAATTTACAGCTGCTAGGTATTTAGAGGTAATGAAGAAAAAAGAAACATTAACAATACTTCAAAATATGGGTATTAATGAAAAAGAATCTAAAAAGTTATTAAAAAATGTCTAAAAAATTAAAATTAGGAGATAAAGTAAAATGTTCTTTTTTAAATGAAAAATATACTGGGAAAATAATAGAAGTTAAATCTTCTAAAACCTATAATATTGAATTATTAGATAAAAGTCACTTAGGTACAATCCTTCCTAATGTAGGTTGGTTTGAAAAACCTTTAAAGAAAAAAGATACCCTACCTTGGTATATACATGAAAAAATTAAATAAAATGAACAATAAAGAAATACCCCAAGGCTGGTGGTTCCAAATAAGCCCTTTAGCCAGAATTAACCCAGAAGAATGGATTATAGGTGTTTTAAGAAGAGGTAAAGCATCTTGGATAACAGAAAAATGTGAAGATGGGTTTGAAACCCCACAAGAAGCACATAATTGGGGAATACAATGGATAGAAGAGTATGAAGAAAAAAAGAAAAATTGAAAAAACAGATTCAATAGTTGATTCAGTTATTGATCAATTTGTTGAAAGAGCTAAATTTGGAAAAGAAAAATATAACACGGATTTAGATAGAACTGATTTAGGTTTATTAGATTGGATAGAACATGCCAAACAAGAACATATGGATGCTATACTTTATTTAGAAAAAATTGAAAGAACAATAAAGGGTTAATATTTATAATAAAATAAATAAAATGTCAAACGAATTTAAACGAATGCAAAAATTAGCAGGAACACCTGTTAAAAAAGAATCACTTAATGAACATTATATAGCTGGTGGGATTGTAGGGATTGGAGCTATTAATACTATTAACCCTAGAAAAAAATCAGATTATGAAATGGCTTTTGAACATTTTATAGGTGAAGGATATGATAATGAATATGGTGTAGATATTGAAGAAAAAAAAGAAGAATCTGTAGAAGAAGGATTAAAATTAGATCCTAACATGACTGTTGAAGAGTTTATGGAAAAATTACTTGGGCCTGATTATGAAAGAAAACCTCAAGAAAAACGAGATATGGTTTCTAAAGTATATGATGAATTAAAAAGAGTTAATTCTATAAAAGAAGAAGAAGAAGATAAAGAAAAAAAAACAACTTCTTCAACTTTAGGTACTAATTTAAAAAAAATAGGAAACAATTTAGATACTAAAGGAATCCAAAATGGGGAAGCTGACAATTTTATTGAATTTATAAAAAAAGCCCTAGAATCTATGCAATCTAATAATCTAGACTCGGATGCTATATGGAAACAACTTTCCACTAAATTAGATACTATAAATAAAGAAAAAATAGATAAAAGAGTTAATTCTATAAAAGAAATAAAAGCTGAAGATTTATATAAAGAATTTGAAGAAAATAATTTATTAGATGATAGACGTGAATATGATATTGAAGACTTTACCTCAGCTTACCCAAATCTTTCTAAAAAAGAAGCTGAAAAATTAGAAAAAATGTTCAAATGAGAAACCCAAGAGATATAGCTAAATTAGACGCTCCTTTACTTATCCGTTTACTTGAATTTGCTAGAGAAGACGCACAATCAGATGAAGAACTACATAAAGTAGCAAGTAACATACTTGATTTAAGTAGTGTTGGAGTTACATTAGGAATGATGGATTATGAAGCTATAATGGGTGGTGAAGAGCAATTAGCTGAAAGAAAAATGCTAATGGTAAGAGCCGGAATAATAAAATAAAATAAAATAAAATGGATAATTTTGATTTAAAAAAATATTTAGCTGAAAATGAATTATTAAAAGAAGATAAGATAAGTTTTGGACCTTTTCAAAATGTTCCTTATTATTTAAGAAAAGATTTAGATAAAATATTTTTAAATGTTATTGATAGTGATAACTTTAAAAAAATAGAAGATGAACTTATTGATTCTGATCCTAACCACCCTGATTCCTATTCAGAAGAAGAAATAGAATTTTTAAATAATACATCAGATGAATTATCTATTAAGATGAGTAGCTATTTAACATCTTTAGAAATTAATAATGAAATACTTAATAATCCAATTGGGTATGGTCAAGAAATAGAAAATCTTGTAGTATCAATTAAACCTGAAGATTTATTTTACGTAAAATAAAACTCTTATATAAAATTGTATTAAGCTTGGCCTAGCCAGGCTTTTTTTGTATTTTGGTGATATGCCAAAGAAAAAGAAACCCTCTATCTTAAAAGAGATTAGAGAAAAACAATTGCCTGAGATAAATTTTGCTTATCAAAAGGCAATTTCTTACTCTCAATTATCTATGTTTAATGAATGCCCTAAAAAATGGTCATTACAATATAGAGAAGGTCATAAACAATTTACCTCAAGTATTCATACGGTATTTGGAACTGCTCTACATGAAGTTTTACAACATTATCTTACAGTAATATATGAAAAAAGCTTTATTGAAGCAGATAAAATAAACACTTCTGAAATGCTAGAAGAAACTCTTAGAGAAGAATATGCTAAACAATATAAAGCAAATAATAAACAACACTTTTCATCACCAGAAGAATTAAGAGAGTTTTATGAAGATGGAGTTGAAATAATTAGAGAATTTGCTAAACGTAAAAAGAAATACTTTTCAAAACGTGGTTGGCATTTAGTTGGATGTGAAGTACCTGTTAAGGTTACACCTCACAAATACAAACCAAACTTACTACTGCAAGGTTATTTAGATGTTGTAATGTACCATGAACCTACCCAAACATTTAAAATTATAGACATCAAAACAAGTAAATCAGGTTGGAATAAAACAATGAAGTCTGATGAAAATAAGCAGTTACAATTAGTGCTATATAAAAAATATTTTGCTGAATTATATGATGTTCCTGTTGAAAAGATAGAGGTTGAGTTTTTTATCGTTAAACGTAAATTATATAAAAGTGAAGATTTTGTAATTAGACGAATTCAAGTTTTTACTCCCCCCTCAGGTAAAGTAAAATTAAATAAAGTAACAAAATCCCTTAATAATTTTATAAATGAAGCATTTGGGAAAGATGGTTATTTAGATAAAGATCATCAACCAACTCCACATAAAAACTGCCATTGGTGCCCCTTTAATAAAACTCATTTATGTTCTGCGACTTTCTAAAATACTCATATATGTATATCCATAAACATAAAAAACATTGATATGTCAAAAGACCAACAATTAACTAGTGTTAAAATTGATAAAACATTATTTGAAACCTTTAAAGTAGAATGTATTAAAAGAAAATTTTCTTTTCAAAAACTATCTGAAAGAGCAATTCATTTATATTTAACAGAGGAAGAATTTAGAAAACAAGTTCACAGTCATACTGATTTAAATTTGGAAAATTAAAAAAACATTTTTATATTTAAAAAAAATAATAAAGTTATATGAAAGAAAAATTTGGTTATATCCCAAAAGATAAACGAAAGAAAATCCTATTAATTTGTGATGATATTAGAGTACATTCAGGAGTAGCGACAGTTGCTCGTGAAATAGTAATTAACACTTGTCAACATTTTAATTGGGTCAATATAGCAGGAGCTATGAAACATCCTGAAAAAGGTAAAAGATTTGATTTATCCTCTGACACAAACCAAAATGCAGGGATTAAAGATTCTTCAGTTTTTATTTATCCTGTAGATGGTTATGGAGATTCTAATCTAGTTAGAAATTTAATATCTTTAGAAAATCCTGACGCTATAATGATTATCACTGATCCAAGATATTTTGAGTGGTTGTTCGCTATGGAAAATGAAATTAGGCAAGAAATACCTATTATTTATTTAAACATTTGGGATGATTACCCAACCCCACTTTACAATAAAGCATTTTATGAATCATGTGATGCACTTTTAGCTATTTCAAAACAAACAAAACTTATAAATGAACTTGTTTTGGGAGATAAAGCAGAAAATAAAATAATAGAATATGTTCCACATGGTTTAAATCATAATGTTTACTATCCACTTGAGGGTAAAGAAGATTTAGTTGAATTTAAACAATTTAAAAAACATATTTTTAATGACAAAGAAAAAGATTTTGTATTATTTTTTAACTCTAGAAACATTAGAAGAAAACAAATTCCTGATACAATGCTTGCATTTAAGTATTTTTTAGATAAATTACCTAAAGAAAAAGCTAACAAATGTTGTTTAATTTTACATACTGAAATTGTGAGTGAGCATGGGACTAATTTAGAAGAAGTAAGGAAAATTTTATTTAAAGATTATCCTGAAGCTATTCTATTTTCTACTAATAAGTTAGGAAATAAAGAATTAAATTTTATGTATAATTTAGCAGATGCTCAAATCTTATTAACTTCAAATGAAGGATGGGGATTAACATTAACTGAAGCAATTTTAGCGGGTACTCCAATTATAGCTAATGTAACTGGTGGAATGCAAGATCAAATGGGGTTTGAAGATGAAGATGGAAATTGGTATAAACCAACTCCTGAAATACCTTCAAATCATACTGGAAGGTATAAAAAACATGGAAACTGGGCATTCCCAGTATTCCCTACAAATCGATCTTTACAAGGCTCCCCTAAAACTCCTTATATTTGGGATGATAGATGCAAACCCGAAGATGCAACAGAACAAATCATACAGTTATATGAAATGGGAAGAGAAGAAAGAAAGCGTAGAGGTAAAGAAGGTAGAAAATGGGCTATAGAAAAAGCAGGACTTACAAGTGAAGCTATGGCAGAACGTACAATTAACGCGATAGATAAATTATTTAACACGTGGACTCCACGCGAAAAATATGAGCTAATAAACGTTAACGAAGTAAAAGAAGATACAATTAATCATAAATTATTATATTAAAAAAATGAACAAACCAGTATTTGTAATAAGTTGCCCTATTGATACTTACTCTGGGTATGGAGCAAGAAGTAGAGACATAGTTAAAGCAATTGTTGAATTAGAAAAATATGATGTAAAAGTTTTACCACAAAGATGGGGAAATACACCATTTGGATTTATTAAAAATAATCCTGGATGGGAATTTCTAGAACCACTTTTACTTAATAACCCCCAACTACCCTCCCAACCTGAAATTTGGGCTCAAATTACAGTTCCAAATGAATTTCAAAAAATAGGCAAATATAACATTGGAATTACAGCAGGAATTGAAACAACAATAGCACCCGCTGAATGGGTTGAAGGTTGTGGAAGAATGGATTTAATTTTAGGGTCTTCTAAACATACAATTGATGTTTTAAAGAGTAGTAAATTTGAAAAAAGAGACAAACAAACAAATCAACCAATAGGAAGTATTGAATGGAAAGGTGAAAGTGAAATAATGTTTGAGGGAGCAGATACAGACATCTACAAACCATTAAAATCAACATTTGATTTGTCTAATGTAAAAGAATCATTTGCTTACTTGTTTGTAGGACACTGGATGCAGGGAGATTTAGGTGAAGATAGGAAAAATGTTGGGTTAATGATAAAAGCATTCTTTGAAGTATTTAAAAATAAATCAAAGAAGCCTGCTCTTATTCTAAAAACCTCTCAAGTTGGGTCTTCTTATATGGATAGAAATGCTATAATTGAAAAAATTAAAGCAATTAAAGCTACTTGTAAATCAAACAATTTGCCGAATATATACCTACTACATGGTGAATTTACAGATATTGAAATGAATGAGATTTACAATCACTCAAAAGTTAAAGCAATGGTTAATTTAACTAAAGGTGAAGGGTTTGGTAGACCATTACTTGAATTCTCTTTAACAAATAAACCAATTCTAACAACTAATTGGAGTGGACATATAGATTATCTTAACCCTAATTTTACAACATTATTAAATGGCACTCTAAAAGAAGTACACCCCTCAGCTGCAAATAATATGCTATTGAAAGAAGCACAATGGTTTAATGTCGATACAGGCCAAGTAGGGTATTACTTAAAAGATATATTTACAAACTATAAAAAATATAAAGATTTAGCTAAACGACAAGGCTTTCGCTCTAAATCAAATTTTTCATTTGAAAAAATGAAAGAAAAAATAGATAAAGTACTTACAGAAAAAATACCTGAATTTCCAAAAGAAGTACAATTAAAACTCCCTAAACTTAAAAAAGTAGGAGAAAACAAAACTGAATTGCCTAAATTAAAATTACCAAAACTTAAAAAAGTAGAAACATGACACATGAAGAAATAATTGATTGTCCTAAATCAGGAGGAGACTTATGTTACAAAGTACAAGTAACACCTGAAATAACAAATTTTATGAGTTTAAGTTGTGGTTATTGGACAAATAGTTTAATGAAAGAAGGTGAAGAATTCTATGAACACCAAATGTCCACTCTACCAGAGCTGTATATTGACTTAGCTTGGGAAGACCCTAAAACTGGACTTACTTGGATTCCAAACACAATTAATGAGCCTGGTGTAGGAATGATTTTTGCTAATGGAGCCAACAAAAAAAATTGGGGATGGTCAGCTGTAAAAGCAGTTGAAGTGTCTGAAGAAGATAAAGAAAAATATCCTATACCTGGTAAAGAAGGTGAATTTATGAAATATAGAATGGATATGGATAATTTAAAAAACTTCCCAGAAAGGGAATATATAGATGCTTTATCTCATATTGGAATTATACCAGAATAGATAGGTACTTCAATAAGAATTTCGTATATTATATTATTGAGTTTAAAAATATAAAAGGCACGTGTAAAAGTGACGGCAAGTAGGTTAAGACCGGCATCAACTCGAAAACTCAAGGACACACCTCTGCCTTTTTTTAAAATTAAAAATTATGACAAGATTAACAATACATCTAGAAGAACCCATTTTTGTTGAAGTAGACCAAACAAATACTGGTACTAAAGAAAATGTTGTTCTTAAACCTAAAAAAAGAAAGTGTATTCAAAACACTTTATCCTTTAAAAATATTTCTGAAAATGAAGTAGGCAGAATTATTTCAGATATTCGTAAAAATCATGGAATTGCTAAATGGAAAGAAGGTAAGAGAAAAGGACAAGAAATGATTTATACAGTAAAATAAAAACTATGGAATATAAAAGTTTATATGCTTACCTAGGACATGGTGCTGGGGCTAAATTAGGTAAAGAGGTAGCAGCAAAAGCAACAGAACTGGGTTTGAGATTAGAAAAAGTAACAATAGAGAAAAAATTATCCCCATCTGGTTTTGTTTATGCTTATCCTGTAGATTTTTTAGATGAATATTTTAATAAAGAATTATCTCTAGAAGATAGAGTTAAAACATTAGAAGAAAAATTAGAGTATCTTGAAAGGATTGTAGGGAAATTAGAAGATAAAAAAGCAGATGATTTACCATTTTAAATAAAAGTTATGACATATAAAGAAATAGAATTATTAAAAATAGAAAGAAGTAAATTGATTACTGGTATTAATATTAATATAGTATTAAATTCAGATCTAGATGACTATTATGTAAACATAGGTAAAACAAAATACTATAATTTTGGTGAAACAGTAGCATTGTTAAACGATTTAGAAAAACACGCTCAATGAAAATAAGTTACGCTATAACAGTTTGTAATGAATTT
>JAAHTH010003651.1_pt1 | contig 10314 bp, 14 predicted proteins | sample 6116091 | NCBI WGS metagenome assembly JAAHTH01 (sample SAMN13939990, study PRJNA603662) | sponge metagenome | isolation source: marine sponge | host: Mycale hentscheli | place: New Zealand | collected 2006
CTCAACACTTCCACCTCCTTCGCTGTGCTTGGTTCTTAGAACATTTAGACTGTCCACCCTTGATTTTAGCACTTCGGGCGCAATATGCTTTCCATCGTGGAGAACCACGCTTAGAAACTCGCTTCTTGCTTGATACTGTGAACCATCGGCCACATGCGGCATCCCATATTTTAGGCATTATTGAACAACTCCTGTCATATCAATACCCAATGCACCAAATATGCCGACCATTAGTAGCATAACAGGTCTTCCCATTTTCAAGAGTAGGTTAAGAGTAGTGTTGATTTCAGCCATGCTCTTAGTCAATTCAACTTGACCGTCTGCAAGAGCCTTAATCACTTCTTCATTCTGCATGACTCTATCCTTAAGAGCATCCATTTGTGCATCCTGTCGTGCGTTTTCAACTGCACTTTCAACGGATTGTTCATTCGGCACTTCGTCCACCTCTTAAGAATACAAATGTGCCAACAAGAATAAGCGTGATACCGCCAAGAACAAGGAAAATTGAATAATTCTCGTCGTCGTCTTTAGTGTCGCCACCATCTCCACCATCGTCTGTGTCGTCGCCATCATCGGGTTTGTCGTCTTGTGTTTCATCTTCGTTCCCTCCTTCCACTTCATCATCGTCGTTTGTAGTATCGTCTACATCGTCGTCTTTGATAACATCGTCGCCATCCTCTACTACTACATCTTCTGTTTCAGCAACATAGGTGATAGTGGAGTAGTTTGCGTTCCAATACCATACCTCGTCAATGTCAATTTCAACTTCGTTATCAAAATTGTCGGGGTTGGATACATTGTAGAAGTCGCCATCAAGTTTGAGCCTAAAGTTAGCAATTCCCTTAATGTCGCCATCAATGTCAATGGATAAGTAGTCATTTTCTCGCATCATCCAAACTCGGATATACTCGTCATATCCTTCACCTCTTTGTTGAAAAGAGTCGCTACTGAATCGGTCTTCATATTCCGACTTTATGTTGTCCTCAAAGTATCGGAAGTTTTCAGTGAAGATTTTCATTTTCACTTGGTATCCCGCTTTGAGCATAGCGTGAAAGCCACCACTGTCTTTTCTTGTGAATCGTAGTTGGATACCTTCGTAGTTAAGCAATTCAAGGTCGCCCGAATAATCCCATTCATACTCACCTTTGATTTCTAATGACTTGAATGGTTGTGGTTCATCATCGGAGTAGTTTTGCTTGACACCTTCCATAGAGTTTGAAATAGTCATTTTGACCCATTTCCCATACTTCACATCTCGCTTCTCACTAAGGGACAAAGCAGTAGCATTTGCTAATGATAGTGCGTCGGCTTCTGTTCGGATAGCCGTTGCTCTTTCTTCTAAGGTTCTATCGGACATTAGTATCCTCTCCTTTTAGCACCTGTGCTTCGCTTTCTTTGGCTTCTTCGTCTTGAAGTAGCACTTGCCTTTTCTGCGGCTTGTCGGGTTTTGTAGGTCTTCTTGAGCGTTTTTCCACTAACATAGGATACAACCTTGTATCCACCTCTAACCTTCTTGATAGGCATTTCACATACCTCCAAGTTTGTAGTCGCCACCACCATTAGACCCTATTGGGTCGTATTTATCCATTCCATCAACTCCACCTTTGTATTCGGGTTCTTCTTCTCTTGGTGGTTCTTCCTTCATAGGAGGTTTAACAGGTTCAAATGGGTCTGTTGGTTTGATAGGGTCAATTGGTTCTTCGGGGTCAAATGGGTCTATTGGTTCGTCTACGGGGTCTTGTCCACCTGTGGGCGGTGTAGGTTCGGGTGTAGGCTCACTTGGCTTAGAAGGTGCGGGTGCGGGTGCAACAGGAGGTGTGCTTTTGTTAAACTGCGTTGATACCCCACCAAGTCCAAAATCGGGCTGTGTAGGGGCTGTGTATGGAGGTGCTTCGGGCTTTGCAGGTTCGGGCTGTGGCTCAAGTTTCTGTGCGAACAAAGCCTTGCACTGTGCAATTGCGTCTTCTTCACTGTTTGCGTAGTTTTGATTGTTGCCGAACACAAACCATCCTCTAAGTCCTGTTCCGTTAAATGGTCGTGGATTATCGGGCATGTATGAAGCGATGTAGTATCCTTCTGTTCTTGAAGGGAATACATTCGCATTCTTCTCCCTCTTTCCCGTAGGTGATTCACCATCGGGGTATGAGTAGGTTCTCCTTCCACTATCGTCTTCTTTGTAGTAGACTACGCCATACTGAACCTTTGGCTTAGTAGGGTCGCTAAAGGCATGTTTTCTTGCCGTCTTGAAGCATAACTTCGTAGGAGGCTTAATGACTCTTGCTTCCACTCTTTCATAAGTAGGTTGGTTTAACTGTCCTTGTTCACCGACAAAACCTGCTGTCAATTGCTTTCCTTGAACGGAAGCCATAACATAGGTCTTCCCGTCCCCATCTCGCATTTTAAGAGCGAATAAAGCAAGGATAGCGGCTATTGGTTGTAGAGCCATTGTTATTGACCCCCACTTCCAATGAGAGTCCAAACATATAGGTCTAAATCGGCTACTGCACCTGCAATCTGTCGGATAAACAACTGCGTTCCTTCTTCAAGTTGATACACAACTCTCCCTTCGGAGGTGTCATTCAACCTAAACAACTGTCCTGTGTCAAAGTCGGCTATTTGATAAGCCATCTCTATAACAGCACCGTCCCAAGTGAACGAAGTTGCACCCTTAACAGCGATAGGAACGGGAGTCCCGTCCAAAGGCAATACATACTTCTGCATTCTTCCCATTAGGCATCACCTATTGTGATACCTACTCTTCTGCTCTTTGCAGAATTGATTGAGAAGAACCCGTTGCTTTGCTTGCTGTTTGTTTTGCGCTTGCTTCACCACTTCCGCCTGTTGGTAGCGAAAGAACAGGAATTGCAGTGTAGATAACATTTGCATTTGCTGTGATAAGTAGCGTGATTGAGCCATCGGTGTTTGTCAAGTCGTATGTTGGCACGAAGTAGTATCCGCTAACTCCACTTGAGTAGAGGTTTGCAGTATCACTCACGGTTGCACTAACGAATTGGTAGCCGTTTTGGGATGCGCCACTTGCACCTCTTAGGAAAGGTGCGGTCATAGCGAAGTCGCCCAAAGGCTTAACGATAACTTCAGTCAATGTTTCGGTGTTGTCGGGGTTTTGAAGGATAATTCCGCTAACAGTAGCACCCTTGAAAGAAGGCACTTTAACGGTCATCATAACCTGCGAACCCGCAGACATTGTTTGTGAAGTAGCGTTTCCGAGAATAGTAGCGTTGCTTGCTTTTCCGTATTTGAACCAAACTTCAAACTTAGCGTCGGTTATGTCTTGTAGAGCCTTAATGTAGGCAATAGACAATTCAAATCGGCTGTTAGTAGGTAGGTTAATTCCGCAAGGAATCCATAGCGTCATATCCTGTGCAGTTGCACTTGGATTTTCAGCAACGAAACCGCCAATGTCGTCAAGAACAGCACCCAATCGGGACTGTCCTGCGTTAGCAACATCTCCTGCACTTGTGTTGAAGTTGTAGATTTGGTCGCCATTGAAGGTCAATCGTAGTTGGGAGATTAACTCGGACATTGAAGCGGCAGAAGGCACATCGGCAGTTGTTCCGACGATTCGGATACCGAATTGTTCAATCAATCCCGCAGGAACAGGGTTAGCAACATCAAAAGAAGCCCCTGCTGTTCCGTTAAACAATGAAACTGCGTCTTGGTAGACTTTGGTGTATGAAACTCCCATCTAAAATCACGCATCCTTCTTGATTAGGTTTTCAACTTCGTTGCCGAAGAGGTATGTAGCGGCATAGTAGACACCGACAAGAACCATTCCGTTCACGATATAATCAACTAAAGGCATGATTAAGCACCTACCTTTGTTTCTACCCACTCATTGAGGGTTTGTCCATCGGGCAAGACATAGGTGCTAAGACCGTTGCTCACTGCGAAGAGGATGGAGAGAGCCACCCCACTCATAGCCGCTTGTGTTAGAGATTTCTGTGAAACCATGTTTCTACATAGGTGCATTCAACTATTTAAGCGAATTGTATGGCAACCTTCTTCGCCATCCGTCATCACCACAATGAGAACAGGTCATATTCGGGCTACTGCGATACATTTTGTCGGTTGGCTTCCAACAAGTGCGACAATAATGGATAACTGCGGGTCTGTATGTCATGGTGGACTCTCCGAAGGTATTCCATGTAGGCATTGATAGCATAAGTCGCCATTTTCTTCTTCCCATTGTAGCAGTATTCGTCCACATAGACGGCATCTTGGGTTCAAATCCATGATAACCATGTATTTCACCTTAAGCACCAATTGGATTCATAGGTTGAACCATACCGCTTCTTATGTCCACATAGAGGAATGAGTAGTCTACTGCTCTTAGTTGTTCCATGTATGGTTCGGGATTGAAACCGAATCGTTCTTCTGTTTGCTTCCAATGCGCTTTAGCAGGTAGAGTGAAGAAAGCCATTTGGTCTATTTGTCCTTCTAAGGACTTATTCAAGACTACTGCATGTGAAACATAAACAGCGTTAATGTTCCTACTTCGTCCTAATAGTGCTAATCGTGTGAAAGCATCGGAGGCTCTTTTCCTACTACTCAAGAATACTTGGCTATCATCAATAATCAATGATACCTTGAAGTCGGGGTTTGAATCCTTTAGGTCAAAGAGAGCGTTAATGGTATCATCCATCGTTTCTTCTAAGCCCGTAGCATCGGGGTAGAATACAACTACTCTATGCTTCTCAATCTGCCTTAGCATACCGCCTACATCATGGACAGGCTTTTGCTTCTTATCCAACATATCAATGAAACCTTCGTTCTTTGGGCTAAAGTAGACCATTCGGAAATCGGGGTCTTGGACACCCTTTAGGAATGCCTTGACTGTTTCTTCAATAAAGTAGGACTTGCCCGAACCACTTTGTCCAACTACAAGTTTGTGTAGGGACTTTCCATCGGGATAATACATGTCTTTCAACATTATTCTTCCTCCGTTGTGTCTTTGTTGCTTTCTAAGCCAAATACTTCGGCTATCATCTTAATGAAACTGAAACTCATTCTAAATCACCATCCAACTCTATCTCAATCGTTTGACCTACTTCTGTTGGGTCTTTTGGTTTCTTCTTTCCGAAGAGTCGTCCAATAAGGGGCAATCGTCTAAACATACCCAATACACCGCCACCTACTCTCTTAATCATAGGCTTCTGTGCTTTCTTCTTAATTCGCATCAATGGTGCGCCTACATACCAAGCGGTCATAGCACCTGCTACTACACCTGTTGAAGCATACTTGGAGATGGACATGCCCTTTTCCTCCATCCATGCGTATTGTGCGCTTGCTACTGTTGTCTTAGCACCATCGGAATGTCGCACTTCAAACTCCTTATCCAAAGTGATACCTTTTCCATACTGCGACAAAATCACATCTATTCCACCAAGACCCATCTTTAGTAGTGCAATCTCGGTTTGCTTGAATGATTCTAATTCCTTGTTGGACATTTTCTTAATGTCCTTCTTTGGTGCTTTAAGCAACTTCAAAGGTTCGGGAACGGATTCGCCTTCTTCTATGTTAAGGTCAAAATCCATCCATGAGGATGAGGTGTCGCCCTGTGCTACTTCATTGTCCAAAGTGGAGGTATTAGGCATGGCAACCGAAGAAGAAACTTCGGACTCCATAGCAACAGGGGACTCGGATATGGTTAAGTCGCCTACATCACACTTTTGTTCGTGTTTCCATAGACCACTTCGGGATTTGTATTCTTTCCCGCATTTAGAACAGTTATGACTCATTCTAAGCCCACCTTCCTATTCATCATACCGCCAATCATTTGACCGACGATTTGTTGTGTCAATGGGTCATTAGCGATATTAGCCAATGCTTGAGCGAATGATTCTTGAATAGTGCAATCACCACTGTTAATGAGTTGGTTATAATACATGACAAACTTTCCATACACTACAAGCAAAGCCCAATGGGTTTCCTCTCCCGCATGTTGCATGATATGTTCCATGAAGGTGTTGAGAGGTTTCTGTTGCGATTGTAGCCAATCGTCAAGTGCTTGCATCGTATCATCGTCTTGTTGCCATGAGGTCATAACCTTAGTAGGTTGCTTCCAACTACTTAACGGATACTGTTTCCATCCATTCAGCCTTGTCGTCGCAGTTAAGTTTCCAATACAACTGTCGGTATCCCTCCACCATTCGCACTTCCACTTCTATTAGGCCAAGTTTCTTTTGCTTTCCAAGCATGATTCCTATGCTGTTCCCTGTGAGGTTGAATCGGAAATAGTTGTTCACCATTTCCAACAAATCGCTGTATAGCATCTCATTTCCTTCCTTGTTTGCTAACACTTCGTAGACTGTTTCCTGCGTTGCCGACCACTTTTCCTTGCTGTTCTTCTTTATGTTCCATTTCTTCATACTAACACTTCCCATGCGCTTGATTCCCACCATTGATTCGCTAAGTCGCCAAAGGTCGTGGGCTTTTCCATGCCCTGCCAATTTCGCTTGTTGCTATCTCCGTGAGCCTTGATTCCTGTCTTGATGACTCGGAATTGATTGACTAACGAGTAGTCCTTTCGGATTCTCGCTTCCCCTAATGAATAAGGTCGTGAATACTCATCACCGTTCTCTACGGTTCGTTCAAGAATCGTTCTTTCTCCATGTAGGTTCAAAAACTCCGCCCAATTTCCACCGTATTTCACAACGGGTGCGCCTTTTCGGTCAAGGAATAGGGCATAATTTCCTCTATATGTGGACTTGACTTTCTTCTTTGGGTCGTTTGGTAGAATCGTGTAGACTCCACTCATCAAAAGAACCAATGTTCCTTCACCGTCGTCTTCCCAATCTCCTAAACCTGTCAATTCTCCATCCATGTAGCATGGTGTGTGATTTGCAGGGATAACATGCTTAGTGCCTTGTAGCACTATTCCGTCTGTTTGAACGGATAGTGTGCTATCATAGCCATTGACTCGGATAAACTCGGCCAACCTTGCTCTTGTAGCCCCTGTGATAGCGGCAGAATAAGGCGAAGACCACATTTGACCTGTTGTTCTCGTTTCCAAGAGTTTGTCTTCAATTGCTTGACAAGTCTTTCCATACAATGAATTGAGCATGACCTTAGCAACATTTCGCTTTGCTTCATCATAGGCAGGGTCGTTAGCATCACGCAATTTATCCTGTTCCATTTTCATTGTGTAGAATGTCTTCACAAAGGGTCGGAATGGGTATCGGATACCGTCTTGAACATCTCCTAAGTCGGATTCTTCGTTATCGGAGTTAGGAATAAAGCCTGTCCATCGCTCAATACCGATTTCAGCACCCCAAGCGATAAACTCATTGATTTCATCACCTGTGAACCATCCGTAGACGCATCGTGGGTTTTGTAGGCAACCCAATGATGAAGTCTTAGCGGCAGGATACATTTTCAGTCCTTCGGGGAATAGGATTTCCGCTTCAAAGAAGGCAGGACAGTGTGTTTTCCATTGGTTATCCAAGTAGTCCTTCCATTCTTCTTCACTTTCACCGTAGAAAGTGCCAACCCAACCACCATCGTTCAAATCGGGCATCCACCACATGATGTGAGGATAAGCCGATGTTATGTCGTATGCTTTGACATTAGCCATCGTTCCGCTACCTCTTGCTTCAAACCATCCACCTTGATAGGCCGTCCATGCCGCTTGGACAGTATCATTGTGCTTTGATACCATATTGTCCATAGTAGGTATGTTTGCTCGGTCATAAGCGGCTCTTTCAGCAACACTCGCTAATGAGTATGGCTTAACCATTCGCACACCTGCCGACTCAAACTCTTTAATTTTCAGCCATGCAAGTCTTTGTGTGATATTGCTATCCAATTCAGCATAGGTGATGATTTCCTTTGCATACTTCTTAGTGAACCTTTGACCTGCTTGGCTCATTGAACCAAGTAGTTTCATGTCCTTTCCTTCCCAATCCAACTTGTTCTCGTTAAGAAACTTGGATGCGTTGTAGTCCAATGAACCACCATAAAATTGCATCATGTCCCATAGGTCAAGTTTTCCAATCTTGACTCCCTTATCATACCACATGATAGGGTCAATTTGCATCCACTTCTTAGGAAGGTATGTGAGTTTGATGTATCGGTTAAAGGCTAATGACTTTCCATCAAGTGTGTATCGTCCTTTGTCCTTATCCAAGTCCACTAAAGTCATGTCCTTAGTATCAATGTAGCATGATGTTTGCATTTGCATGTAGTCATTGATAGCATCGGGCAAGGTCTTCATAATGGCCGAAGCATCAAAACCGAGATTCCAAAACCATAGCATAGGGACTCTTCGCCCTTTCTTGGTTCGCTTCTTTCCATTCTTGCCTTTTCGTCCTTGCTTCCATTGAATCATTGACGCTTTGAAGTGTAGCATGATGAATGTCTTGATGTTAAACTCTACACCCGCCTTGCCGAAGGCTTTCTTGTTCATTTCAGCGAAGGCATTCGGGTTTCGTGGTGTTCCACTAAAAATAACCGATAGGTCTTCAATGTCCTTTGTAGCCTTGTTGTATTGGGTTAAGGTGTAGATGTGAGGATAACCGTCTTTGGTTTCAAAGTCTGCACCTGCGACTTGAATCTGCGAGATTTTGCTTGAAGCACTATCCTTTCGCTTCTGTGGCTTGTAGTGAAAGTCGTTTCGGAACGGAACAAGAACAGTCATGCAAAGTCCTCCAACTTCTTTTGTTGGTTGGTGTAGATTTCTCGTAGTTTAGGAGGTAGGTTTGCAGGGTTGAAGGTCTTGACTACGGAGTTGTATTCGGCTCTAAACGAATCCCATTCTTCATCAGCCGAAGCATCTCTTAGTGCCTGTTCCTGTGCATCCGTTAAGTCAGCACTTTGTCTTAGCCTTCTTGCTCTTTGTGCAGGAGTGTAGGGTGTTCTTCGGATTTGCTTTCGCTGTGCCGCTTTGACCTTGTTAAGTCGCTTGATAGCCTGTTCTGCTCTAATTGAACCAATCTTCTTTCTTCTTTGTCCAAAAGACCTGTTGATTCGCTTTGATTGAGTAGGAGTTAGTGGTTTGAAACCGCTTGTTCTCTTGTTGATAAGTCGGCTAAGTCGTCGTCGCTTAGTATCATCCGAACCTGTATCGGGGAGGTTAGCAACCTTGTATGCTACTCTCCATCCTTGTGTGCTTCGGATTGTGGATAACTTTTCTCTTGGGTCTTTTGCCATACTATCACCACCACCCGCTAATTAGGTCTTCGTCTTGAATGTTTTGGATAACATCGGATACTCGGTGCATCACTTGGGCTTGATAATTAACGCCCGACGATGTGATGCGAGTATCGCATTGAAGAATCTCCGTAGGTGTGAGCCAACCGTGAACAATAACAACTCCTGTCGTCATTTGGACTTCACAAAACCAAACTCTCGCTCTTTCCTTTCTTGCATACTTGCTTGCATGAAACTCGGTGATTGTTCCACCGTATTCATCCCAAGAGTAGCCACTTTTCCACGCTTTCACTTCTTCTTGTCGTGCTTCATGCTCTCCTTGAAGTGTAGTGTGCTTAGGAATGGTTAGGTCGGGGTCATCATCGTTCTTGATGTTTTGATGTGCATTGATACCGTTTGCTCGGTATAGTTGTCGGACAGCATATTCCGCCATCCAAGCCAAAACCTGTCGGTCTACCTTGTTATGTCCATACACACCAACATTGTTAGTGTATTTCTTGACCTTCTCTTTTGCTACTTCTTCCATCTGCTTGATGACTTTAGGAGATACGGTGTAGATGTTGCTATTCATTGAAACACCTCCACACCTTGCTTAACCATTCTGTTGTAGGTTGCGATACACTTTCTGCAAGTGATACCACCTTGTCCTGCGTTGCCGTGATTGTTCAAACCGTATTGGTCGGTGTTTTGACATAGGCTTTCTTCTTCACATTCAAGGTAGTTATTTCCGTCAATGTGAACAACTTTCATTTTGCTAATGCAAAACGCAGTGTTTGTTCTCCATGACTTGAAGAGTGAATGGCATTGGTCTAAGTCAGCCATAACAACTTCCCACTCGCAGTAGTGGTGTCCGTATTCAGTTGTAGAGTTGTCCTCTACTGCTTGTTCGTTTTCCGATAACTTGTATTCGTTTTCCATGCGTTTCACGCTCACATGACAAACATGACCGTCATACCTCCATCGGAGGTCGGGTCGGTTGCCAATGATAATACTATATCTGACTTGCTATTTAATAGTATGCACCGCCTTGATGCCAAGACCCTATCATAATAGGGTTTTGCATAGGAAACAAGGGTTGCCGTGTGTCCCTAACTTAACGCAACGCTAACTCTTGCTCACACATACCCCGAAGGGGTGTGGGTGCAT
>JAAHTH010003653.1_pt1 | contig 10312 bp, 17 predicted proteins | sample 6116091 | NCBI WGS metagenome assembly JAAHTH01 (sample SAMN13939990, study PRJNA603662) | sponge metagenome | isolation source: marine sponge | host: Mycale hentscheli | place: New Zealand | collected 2006
TGTCTTCTCCCCTTCTCTCGCGCCCTCACCCCCCCGTAAGTTGATTAAGTGGATTGGCAAAACCAAACCGATCATATAGATGAAGAATACATTCACAATCGCTATCAGAATAACATTGTATATCGTAATCTTTCTTAAGGAGTTTATGGTTATATATCTCGCCATTACATAACAACCTACTTTTTTCTGAATAGAATGGTTGTTCTCCTTTTATACTTTGATCAATTATAGATAGCCGTCGAAAACCTAATATTTCTTTGTCCCGAAAAACAAGAGAACCACAATCTGGTCCTCTATTCTTGAGATGCTTAAATGCTTTTATAACTCCTGTTACTATCTCAGGAGAATATTCTCCTGAATCTTCAGGAAATAATGCTATGATACCGCACATTTTATAAAAATTGATCAATTTTTTAGACTTACTATAACAATTATTTTTGTTGTTATAAATTAAATGATAGTATCTGGAACAATATTAAAGTCTTCTCTGGAACGTTACCGGAAGGCCAAAAAAAACAAAGAAAACTTCTCAATTTCTAGGAAAGATAGTATGGAAGCAGGTGCGGCTGCAGCATTCGCCTCTTTCAGCTTGGTAGTATCTGTAATATTTTTCGTATTAGAACTAGTATTACTTTTCTATGCCATCAATATGGCTTTAGTATGCACAAAAGGTGGCCCTGAACGTATTGTCAATATTGTATTGGCTATTACCTTCACAATACCATATGTTTTGTTAAATATTCTTTTTAACCAGTGTGCTAAAAAATCTCTAAGATCAGAATGGTTACCAAAAAGTAAATCTTAAACATCATTTATAGCATAAACAAAATCTTAACAAGAAATTATGAAAGTTGATCTGAAAACATATACTTATAATGAACTCAAAGGTATGGCACAGGAAATGGGTCTTAAGGTTCGTCGTAGCAAATCAGAGTTAATAAGGGATATATCTCTAGCATTCAAAGAGTACCAAAATTACAAGAAGGATAAGATAGATCGGTATACACGTATAAGACAATTAGGTGAGAAAGGAAAAGAAGGTATTACGTACTTAGTAGAGTCAAATGGTAAACAATACGCCATGAAGACTTTCAAAAAACAAAAATCATCAGCTACGCTGAGAAAAGAAGCAGAGTTACAAAGTGCAGCAGCAGCATTTGGAGCAAGTCCTAAGGTTATAGACATTGATACGGTATCTAAGTACATTGTTATGGAAAAACTAGATATTCACTTATATGATATTCTTAACAAGAATAATGGGATTATGTCTCAAAATATACAAAGACAGATTATATCATTGTATAAAAAATTAGACAAAGCTGGTGTCTTTCACGGAGACGCTAATATTCTAAACTATATGTTTAAAGGTAAAGAACTCTATATAATTGACTTTGGAATGTCTAAGGAGATAACCAATAGCTTAGTGCGTAAACTTGGTACTAATACTCCAAATCTAAGTATTATGACATTAGGATTATGCCTAAAACTTAGAGAAATTGGAGCTGTATCTTCTTCTTATAGTTATCTAGTGAAGTATCTTAGTGAAGAACAGCGAAACAATTTTGATTTATAATTTTTATATAAAAAATAGTATAAATACTATTTTTACCTTTAATAAATGTTTACAATCGCTGATTCTTTAAATAAAAGAGTCTTATCTAACACCTTAGCTATCAATAAAATAGAAGAAGAGGGTTTGGTTGAATTAGCAACTAATACTGATCCTGGAATTGCGTCATTTCCTACCGGGGGAGGGTTAAATGTTACCGAGGGAGCAGTGTCAATTGATACTGGATCAGATATAGAGATATCACATACAAACTCTTTGAATCTTGCTCCAACAGGAGTAACACCTGGAACTTATTCTGCTTCAAATTTAGCAATAGATGTAAAAGGAAGGATTCTCTCTGCCCAATCAGGGTTTCACATGGCTAAAGTAATGGATACTGTGTTAAATCCGTTTGAGGTAGTATATGTTACTCCGGGTGTTTCGATTACCAGACCAAGTACAGGTACTTATATAGTGACAATCCCTGAACAAAGTCAAGCTGTATATCCGATATTTTTTGGTCTTGCGTTATCTAGTAATGCAACGACTCTTACTGCTGACGATATACAAATATCTTACCTAGAGAGTCCCGCTCCTACCACTACAACTTTTACAGTATGCACAAGAGAACAAGATAATGGAACAAATCCTGGTAGATTAAGAAACAATGGATTTTCAGTGATGGTACCAAGAGTATGAAAAATCTAAACTTAATTGATATTTATAAAAATAAAAATGAATTTTTGATTCAAATACTAAGTCTTAATTGATACAATAAATCAACATACAAAATGCCAATTATACTAACATCAGGTTATGATAAAATATTACATAATATTTATAAAAATGAATACGAGATATTTTACTCAGGACAAAATCAAGAAGGAATAGATGAAGATTTCATTAAAAGTATAAATAACAAAGAAACATTCGAAATTTATTATAGACCAACAAAAACTAATACATCCTATATATATTTAGGAAATACAAATATGGTAAGTGTAGTTCAATTTAGACGACCAATTGGAATGAATAATTTTCAAAATGAAAAATTACAATTACGTATGGTAGTTAGAAATATCCATAATACATTAGTACCTACTAATAATTTTACAGGAAAAGAAAAATTTAAAAAAGATATTTTTGTTCATAGTGGATTAATAAATACTAACGGTGAAGTTATTATTGAACATAATAAAAACACTAATATAGGATTTTACTATTATTCTATATAAAAATGTTTTTAATACTATATGATAGTATTAAAATTTTATAAATAATTGTCACAACACTCAATTACACTTAATGTTACATTTAATAGGTACAATATCTTCTGGGAATCGCCCTCCGTCATTTGGTGGGTTTAAGTTCCCAGCTCCACCATTAGGGTTAGAAATATCTGAACCATAGTTACAAGCTATTAATACAGTATTTTCCCCACAGCTTGCTGCTCCGCACCCTATTCGTGTAGCATTGTTCCACATCAATTGTGTGTAATGTCCAGTTTCAGGATTGCTACCTGGATTCCTGTGCCATCCATTATCTTTGTATCCCTGACATTCGTCGTACCATCCGTCTACAGCCCAATTAAATGATGTCATATCAATGGGTTGAGAACTTTCACGCCATGCAATATTTTGCCCATCTCCCGCAACATTTGTACACTCTGCATCAAGATATTTTATACATTCATTGCTGTTTCCAGTAGTTCCAGGATGTCTCATTGTACAGCTTTCGTTTTTAGCTAGATAATCAACCCATTCTTGAGATCTTCGTTCAAGTTCTGAATCGACTTTTAATTCTTTCAATCCTGCTCCTTTCCTATAACAATTATGACGTTGTACTAGTTCATTCAAAGCTCTATTGTTTTCAATTGTTCTTCCATCTCCATCTCTACCTCCATTTTCACTTGTTCTTCCATCTCCACCTCTACCTCCATTTTCACTTGTTTTTCCACCTCCATCTCCACCTCTACCTCCATTTTCACTTGTTTTTCCACCTCCATCTCCATTGTTATCACTTATGCTTCCACTTCCATCATCAGTTCTTTCATCTTTTTGATAGTATATAAACAATAAAGCTATAATTGGTATTATTATAACTGCTAGTAATATTATTACAATTATGTTCATTTATTTAAAGTTATACAAAAATAAATCTAAATGGAATCTGATCGTAATACGATAGTATATCCTCACAGATGTCATCTCCTTTCTTCAAAAACATGCGATGTATGTAATAATATTGGTAACCATTTTCTAAAAGTGAACGGTCATTCTTATAGAGGTCTTTGGATTTGTAATAATTTTGATTGTAAACAACAAGCATTGTTATGGTTAAATCTTACTACAATAAGTATAAACGCCTTATTTGAAGAATTCGGAAGTTCGGTCTATGTTCAAAGAACTAACGGACTAAAAGAAACAGGTTGGGTAATCCAGGGAGATGCATATCAAGATCAAGAGAATGGAACATTTTGGGTGTCAGTGAAAGATAAGCATCGCAACAGCAAATGTGTTACTCTAGAAAATCTTAGATCTTGGAACTAATAATACTATTTAGTATTATTATTGTTAACTAATAAATGGGTATAGCTTCTTCAAAGAAAGCACCTCGTAAAGTTACTTCATCAACAAGAAAACCACGGCATAGACGTACGTCTAGTTCACCAAGACGTTACACTAAAGAAGATTATCTCAAAAAGAAGATTAAGTCTTCCGACTGGTTCATAGTGACAATCAATGGATGCGGCTATTGTAAAGAGTCTAAGAATATTTTGAAGTCTAGAAAAGAAAAATATAAGTCAATAGTTCTTAATGATAAAAATCAAGATAAGATTTGGGCTGTTACAGATAAGATAGCGAAAAAGAAGTATCGTTACTTTCCTATGATATTTAGAAATGGAAAGTTTTTAGGAGGATATAAAGAATTGATAAATCTTATTTAAAACAACACTTTTTATATTTCTTATTTGAACCACAATTACATGGATCGTTACGTCCAATCTTAGGATCAGCTTTCTTTGGTTTACTTTGTTTTCTAGCACTTACTCCTATAGCTTTTATAAGTTCTTGAGATATAGCAGGTGTAATTTTTGTAGGATCTGATATTTGAGATGCTATCTCTAATAGCTTGTTAAGCCTATCTGGGCCTAATTGTTCAGGTGTTATACCAAATTGACGTAACAAAGGTATGATATCTCCTATCTTAGTCATATTTTATTAAAAATTTAATACTTTTTTAAGTATCAAATTTATAAGTGTATTAAATTACTTACAGAAAAGTCGGTACTCTATTGGTACTTCTTTGATATATCCAAGTGTATTCAAAGCTATAATCCCTTTTTCAGATGCTAGTTGCTGTGCAGCGCTTTTGGTAGAAGATGAAGCTTTTCCAATCAGTTTCCAACCTTTGTTAGGTTTCAGCTCAGGTCCTTCAGGACCACTAACCTTGATAGGTCTTCTATTTTTAGAAGGAGGAACTTGATATAGTTCAGATATTGCTACACTAAAAGGTCCTTCTGGCCCTGTTCTATATTCTCTAGTATCAATGAATTGATAACTACCTATAGAGTCTCCAAACGCATCAAAAATTTCCTTCATTCTAGTCTTGGCATCGATAAGATCCTCAAACTTAAGCGAGATAGATATTTTATCAAAGATACTTGCTAGTATGTCATATATTATTCCGTACCCTACTCCTGGACGATATTCTTCATCTAGAATTTGCTCTATACAACCAACAAAAGCCTCAAACACATCTTCTAAAAGGTCTTTCTTATGTCTAGACCTATACTTTGCTGATCTATCTGTACCATCTTCAGCAGCTGATATATATGGCCAAAATCCTAGTTCTTCGGCAATTTTAGCAAAGGAATTTTTAGCTCCGTAGTTAATTCTCAATCTGGCAACTACTTTCACTCCCAAAGGACATTTTAACTGTGGAAATCTTTTGTAGGAATACCAAACAATAAATTTATTAGCAGAAACATCTCCAAGCTGTTCAAATTGTTCATAGTTTTCATTACTATTTGCTGACGCAGCTGTAAAAGCTTTACTAAACTTCTTCATGTTCTCATCTTTTGTGAGAACATCGATATATTTGTCTTTAAGTTTACCTCTTTTTAAGAGACCAACAATAAGAGCCTTAAAAGGACTTCCTCTGATACCTTGATATACACTATTTTGTGTTGATGACATACTTGTTTATTTTAAGCAACATTGCTTTAATTTTCAATTTCAATTATTAATATTTATTACTAATAAATTATGAGCTTTCCAGATTACATTGTAAAAAACTCACAGTATACCTTCCCTAGTGGTGTTATAAATCCTCCTACAAGTTCCTGTTACTCTAGTCTTGCAGCTTACGGCGTACATGGCGCTGTATCGAATATTAAGGCTCCTACACCTGTTTCTGTAGTCCCTATGATTTTGAATAAACTTGGCAATGGACATAAAAAAATGTCTCGTACTCATCATACTCATCATGGTACTCATCGTACTCATCATGTTACTAATCGTCCATCACATAATTGTACCCCATACCTCACAGTGAATCAACAGTGTACAAAAAGCGAATTTAACCAAATGTTTGATGATAGGAGACATCTAAAGTAAATTTTAGAAACCATAAGCATTGTCTTCTTCTTTTTCTTCGTCGTCAAACTTTTTTGAGCTTTTTCTAATACAAAAAAACATAAGTAAAATGTATCTAAGAGAAATTTTGTATCCCTTTTCTTTTTGTTTTGTCATTTTTTATTTTTTTTTTGAAACCACTTGGTTTTAAAATCAAATTTAGTTTTAGAGAATAACTCTATTAGAACTCCAACTCATAGCCCAACTTATTACTTTATTTCTATTGAATACATCAAGAGAAGCCAAAAAGCTAATTATGTTGCCCTCTACTTTTAACCATTTTGACCAAAAATGATCTGTTTGTTCAAAAAATATTCTTTCAGCAATTGAATAAGAGAAATTACACTGTATTGATAGCAATAGATCAAAAGACTTTTCTATCTCATATACATTTGACATATTATTAATTTTTGCTACTTATTGTTTTAAACCAATGTCTTTGTGTCTAGTTAATAGATAGTATATAAATGTCAAAACTCCAGACCCCGCTATTGACCAACACCATAATGAGCCAGGTGGGCAATCCCCTGCCACGAGTTTTGCTCCAATAATGCTAGCAGTAAATACAAAGAGACTTAATGTAATATATCCCCATGCAGGAGCCAATGACAAAATTGTGAATGTAATTGATAGTACATAGAAAATGTACTTAGGTCTATTCCACCATCTATATGCTAGATGTTTACAGTTATTGGGAGGAGTTATATCATAGTCTTTTCTATTAATGGAATCTTTAATAGTTAATATACTATACACAGTCAAAGCCACTATTGCAGGAACTAGTCTTAATAAAGATACTCCTAGTTTAGTTAATGCTATTACAACTAAGACAAACAAAACTAATGGTTGTGTAGAGTTCAAAATAAAGGCTAACTTTCCTGCATACTGAGCTGAAGGATCTCGCCAAGCTAATGCGTCTGGAATCTGCATAAGCAATGCATATTGCCATCCTAAGATGAGAACAATTGGAATTATTATCTTAGGATCTGGAATACGTGATAAGTATATGAGTATTAAGATATTCAAGATAGAGCCTATTGCTAGTGTAACCCAACTTACTGGTTCGCTTATACACATTTTATTTTGTAGCAATTTTTTATCATTCAATAATAAAAAATATATAATATCTACGACAAATTTTTTACATGCACAGGCCAGTTTGCATGCTTTTGAAGTAAAAATAACAAAACTGGAACTAGTAGTAAGACTATAATACAAGTAATAAGTACTAGTGCCTTAAGTTTAGGTGGAGATTGAATCCATGCATTTCCATCAAGTACACCTCCTATTATCCATATTACTATTGTTATTAATGTGATCACTAAAATGATTACACCTGAGTCTGCAACCACATTACCAGCTAGACAATCAAGATTATTCTTGTTTTTTGGATCATTACAATCTATATTTTGAACCATATTTATTATAGATCAATATTAAAAATACTTACCTTACATTTATCTATAACGCCATAATAACACTTGAACATTCTAGAGAACTTTGGGTTGTATTCATATACAAAAGTACGTCCTTTGACATTTCTTTTGGACTCTCTACGATCTACTTTTGAAAGTGACTCGAAGTAACATTTTCTTACAACATCAAAATCTACCATAGGTAGTAATACAATACCTTCCCATTCACGTCGTTTACCAGCTAAGTCTATCGTAAGCTCAGTAGGACACTGCTTTTTGAGAACAGAATTTTCATCTGTCAAATAGTTGCATAACGGAGTGGGAATTAGATTTGCACTTTGAGGAGGAAGTACTGACAATAGCTGTTGAAAAGGCGTGCTAGGTATAGTTCTTCCGTAATTTGGAAACTTAAAACTAGAAATATACGTTGCTAGTATAGACGCAGGAGGAGCATAGTGGTGTGCAAAATGCCACTTCCAGTTAGGAACACCCCTAGTGTAGTAAGATAGTACCCATTGCATACCTTCGAAGTACTGATGGCATATTTCTTTTACGGAAATGTCTTTATCAAAATATTTATCCAAATAATCTCTCTTATATTTCTCTATATCAACTACCCACTGTTCTTTATTTTGTGTAGCACAACTATCTAGTAAAGAGTCTTCAAAATAAGATTGACGACTTTTGAGTTTTTGTTCAAGATTATCTTTCTCATAATGACCAATTGTACCTAGAAATACTTTGAGAGAAGATGGGACAAATTGGACTTTCCCTCCACTTTTTATCCTTGTTAGATGGCCATAAGAAGAACATGCTTCTTTGTATATTTCTATTAGAAACTCTATACCGCCTTGTATAATCTCTAGTGAAGGAACATGAGGCAAGAAATCATTTCCTACCATAAAGCACATAAAAATAAAGTCGTCAATAGCAGAACGACGACTATACTTATATATATTTGATTCCCACTCTAAAAGGTCTGCAAGAGATTTACGAGTAGCAGCAATGTCTATACAAAAGTACTCATTAGAATAATCGTACAAATCTTCTCGTAATAGATAAAATTTTGGCATATGAGTACCTAGTGCTAACATAATAAGATCAGCATCTAATCCGTTGATACAATACACTTCATCTTCGTTACCATAGTACCTAATAAAGTTAATCGCTTTGTGTTCACCTTCGCCTGGGCATTTTTCATTAGAGAATATGACCTGTATATCTTGCCAATCAGGACTTTCACTTATTCTCTTACGAATATACCAATCAATGTACTTTGACAAATAATGCATAAACTTAGTTCCCGGAGTTATACTATTACTGTCAAATGGTGCTCCTTCTGTTGCTTCTATAGCACTTCGAAATCGTCTTTGTCTTTGTTGATTTTGCTTACTGATAGGGGCGCACCCGTCAACACATAAAATAAGCCTTTTCTTGGGTTTGCATATCATAAAAAGATGCTCTACAGTTTTACATACATCTTTAAACACTGCTATCTGAGTTTTCAACCCTCGAGGTTCTTTATTAGATTTCCTAAGTAGTCTTCGAGGTGGCTTGAAATTACCATACTTATATATCTTTTGGCTTGAATTATGAAATACACCATTCATATCTATTAGTAAATTATCTATTTCAACTCTAGCCTTTGATAGAGTATCACCTTTTCTTAAAGAAACCATATGTTCTGAAAAAGTCTTCTTGAACCATATAAAAAAGTGTTTGATACCCATTGTTTATTATTTTTTTTACATTGATATCTTCTTATATATATTCAAATTCAGTTTTTTAAAATATCACTATTTAAGTGTTCAAAAATATATAATAAAATGTTGAAATTATCTAAAAATCTTATAATATCTCTAACAGTACTACTAACAAGTTACTGGTATCCTAATGATTTGAATATAACAACTTTTCCTTTGTTGATCTATTATATATTTAATGTTAGTAATAACTCTTGGGATATGATTATTCACCATATAAGTGCAATAATGGTAGGTCTATCAATGAATTACTCTTATAATCTTAAAGATATTACAACTACTACAATAGTAGCAAGACATTTGATAAATACTGAGATACCAAGTGTGTTTCTTCATTTGATAGATATTGGGTACCATAACATAATAGTCAAAATAGGGTTTATTATTACATTTATATACTTTCGAATGATAAAACTACCTTGGATCTTGATATTTGATAATGAAACCTGTTATTTTTGTATCAATAACAACAACTACATATGTGGTTCAAATGATCTTTGTCATATCCTTTGGTCCATTGGTATATTTAACATATTGTTGATAAATACTATATGGTATACTAAAATGATGCTTAAAAATAATTTCTAATGATAAAGAATGAGTAAATGGGTAAGTATAGTACAAAATGGACCTTGTTTTACACATATTCTAGAGCCTTATCAACCTTTAGGATGTAAATTGATGTATGATGGAAAGATGTATAAGTTGAAACCAGAAGAAGAAAAAGTAGCAATGCTTTATGCCAAACGTATAGTTAGTGAAAAACATGGAAGTGTCGTAGAACGTCTAACGAAAGATGAAGTTTTTAACAAGAACTTCTGGAAAGACTTTAAGAGTTATCTTACTGATAAGCATAAACGTGTCTTCAAACATTTTGATAAAATAGGATGGAAAGACCTCAAAAAGAAAGCTAGGAATCTGAAAAAACAAACCAAGAAGGAAAAAAAA
>JAAHTH010001672.1_pt2 | contig 10310 bp, 8 predicted proteins | sample 6116091 | NCBI WGS metagenome assembly JAAHTH01 (sample SAMN13939990, study PRJNA603662) | sponge metagenome | isolation source: marine sponge | host: Mycale hentscheli | place: New Zealand | collected 2006
ATGCGTTATCGGCAGCTGTGGCCACAGCAGCACGGTCTGGAATAATACTTGCGGCGGGTGCATTCAAAGCTAGCTGATTCACTGCAGGAGTTTGCCGGTTCATGCCAGCGTGTTGGTTCTGTGCGGCCCGTACAACGCTCGAGTAGTTGCTTGATGGTCCGCCTGCGAGGATCACATTTCCAAGGGAGTTGGTTTTGGAAGCCATGGCGTTGCGATCAGCTTCGCTCATATTGGCGGCTAGCTGACCTGATGTTGGTTGGGCCTGGGTCTTGGCATACTTGGTGACCTCGCCGCAACCTTCGGATACCCACGCGAGCCAGTACTGTTGCAATTCAGCCAGCGAGGCATAGCCATAGTGTCGGCGGATATTGTCAGTCCATGATGGGTTTCGCATGTAGTCTTCGAGAAAGTTGATGAAGGTGCGAGGGCCTTGCTGGCTGATCAGGAAGCGACACACTGAATACCCTTGTGCGTACATGGGTAGCACATCGTTGGGGTACTCTTTTAACAGGAATAGTTGGTTCATGGCGATTCCTCGCCGAGATCGCAGGAACTCTTGAAGCTTGGTTTCGTGTTTTTTTCTTTCAGCAGCGTGTTCTACTGTGGTGCAGATTCCCTCGTCTGCCCAGCGAGGCAGCGGGCGTCCGAAATAGGTTGCCAAAATCGTGTGCGTGATTTCGTGAGGCAGCACCGAATCAAGGATACGCTGAGGTGTTCCGATAACTTCCATTTGAAAGTCACGAACGGGAGCGGGGTTGTAGGTCGTTACACCCTGAGCAGCTAAACGCGGGCCCGCCACGACCCGGATCGGGCAAGGGCGGGGCCACGGGGTGAGGGTCTTGCCCAGCCAGTGCATCGCCAAATCCCGGCGATAACGTTCAGCAGCTTCGGCAACTGCGTCAGCAAGCTGAGGAGTGGGGGCCTGAATGATGAAGTTCTGTGTGCGTCTACTAGCTGCATCGGCAGTAGTGCAGCACACGATTAGCAGGTAACTTGCGATCCATCGCAATGGAAAACTGCGCTTACGACAAACGGCATCCATGCCGGCTCGCTCCCCTTGATTGAGTCGTGATGTTGGTTTGGCGACACGTCCTTGTGGTGACATCCCAACCGAAATCCGTACTGCGTAAGTTGAGCGTTTCCGCCCAGACCTCGACCCAGCTTAGATGACTGAGGGCCGAGTTTAGGCAAATTGCCCGATTCGCCGATAGGTTGATCCTGGGGGCTGTGGTGGAATGGGGGGGCTGGATCGGCTGCTCTCGCGCCCGCCGAGCAGCGCTCAGGCCAAGCAAATCTCACCACTTCACTGTGATAATGAGGTGTGTTTGGCGAAGTTTCATGAAGTTTTGCAGCAGTAAGTGCGAGCGGTTGGGATTTCGGCCAGTCAGGAATGCCACCATTCGGGAAGCCGATAGATCAGAATTTCAGCTTGTAATCTCCAGTTCAGAAAAACGCTGGCTGAGCCCGCTTGCTTGCGTTTGCAGGGTGGCAAGAATTTCCGTCTGAAGCACCCGCTTGCTGATTCGAGTTGCTTGGACCCCTACATTCATAGCTGCGATGACTCGACCGCTTGCATCCGTTACGGGGACGGCGATGGATCGGAGTCCGATTTCCAACTCTTCGTCCACTAACGCAAAGTTGTTTTTTTGGACGGATGAAATAGCTTTCCTCCATTCGCGATTGGAGGTAACCGTTTTTTCAGTGTGCGCGGTGAGCGGATTTCGTTTCAGATACGATTGCAGGTCCTGATCGCTCCAGTTGGAGAGGAGGACTCGGCCCAGTGAGGTACAACCACTTTGCAGGCGGCTTCCTATCGTAAGTGAAACCGTCATGATCCTCTGTGTTGCCGAACGGGCAACATAGACCACTTCATCGCCATCCAGCACTGCTAGTGAACACGATTCGTTGATCTGTTGGCTGACCTTTTCCAGAAACGGTTGTGCAATGGCAGGCAAAGAGTTGATGGCGGTGTAGTACGGTTGAGCCAGGCTGAGTACTTTGGCCTCGAGGTGATAGTGATTGCCAATCTTTGTGACGTAGCCTGCTTCGGAAAGTGTATACAAACAACGACGGATCACTGCTCTGGATAATCCGGTGTGTTTGCTGATTTGAGCTGCTGTGCGGTGACCATCTGTTCCCGAGAATGCACGCAGGACTTCGAGCCCACGGGCGAGCGAGTTCATGAAATCTGGATCGCCACTACGAAATAGCAACGAGTCTTTGGACGGCGTTTGGTTTTGGGGCACAATTTGGCTTTTGGGCAACGAGGTTTCACTAGCCGTGTGGTAAGCAGACTTTATTGCAGATCGGTCTCACCGCAGTGGTCGAGCCTCAACATGGAAAAATTGTTACGGCGGAGATGGTAAACCTGGGCGATTGATCTTAGTGGCATTGGCGTTGAATCTGTTTTTAAAGAGATGGTAGAACCCTGCGGTCAAGCAAGCTTTAGTTGCAGAGTGCGGTGAATACAGAGTGCGGTGAATACAGAGTGCGTAGAATACAGCGTGTGGTGAATACCGAGGCTCGTAAAACGCTGGGCCTTTTGCTCAGGCCTGCGAACGAATGAACGGTTTCGGTGAATTCCGAAGCACGCAAGCGACTCATTAGAACAATTGTTCCAGAAATTTGGGCAGGTAAGCCCGCCACACAGGCCAGCTGTGCCCGCCCTGTGTTTCTTCAAAATTGTGCGGGACAGCAAGGCGAGTGAGTTCGGCAACAAACTTGCGATTGCGTTCCAGCAGCGAGTCGTTGACTCCGCAGCCAATCCAGAGAAGCTTTCGATTGTCGTTTGCATCAGTGGCTATCCCCTGAGCCAACTCAGGGTGCTGTTGTTGCAGGTTACCTTGAGGGGCTGCGGCACTAAAGGCACCCACCCATTCGAATAGTTCTGGGTGTGACAGACCTGCATGGATTGCCTGGCCACCGCCCATGGAGAGTCCTACAATGGCACGTTCAGCCGGATTTGTGGTGACGTTGTAATTTTGTGTCAGTAACGGCAGTAGATCTTGGACAACGTCAGCCGTCATGGATTGATTATTACGAACGCCATAGTCTTTGACGCCACTTTTTTCCTTCAGCGGAATTGGATGTCCGTAGGGCATGGCAACTAGCATCGGGCTAATCTTTTTCTGATGAATCAGGTTGTCGATTATATGATGTGCACGCCCGACTTCGGTCCATGCTGTCTGGTCATCACCATTGCCGTGAAGCAGGATGACAAGCGGATAGCCATTCGCGGCTTTCAAGTCGTATCCCGGTGGCGTGTAAATCACGGCATTGCGGGGTTGGCCTGTCGTCGTTGAAGAGTAAATGTGATGATGCAGCGTGCCGTGCGGAACCGATTGCTGTTGCGTCAGTGGGGTGATCTGTCCCGGATTGGCAGGGACCTCCACCATGCTGGCGCAGTTCAGCCATTTTTTGATCACACGATTTCTGGGATCGGTCACCCGAACACCGTCGACGTTGAACGTGTATTCGTGGATTCCGGGCGTGAGGGGTTCGGTTTGATGTTCCCAAGCACCATCTTGGTTCAATTCCATACGGCGGGTGCGATTGGCGACTCGAACGCGGACTTCACTGGCGTCTTTTCCTGTGATGCGAAAGGTGACGCTCTGGTCTGAATTGACGACAGGTGAAACAACATCGCGATTACCGTTGGCTGGTGGGCGACTGTTGCGATCGACCTTTCGTTTGATGGCAGAAAAATCAAAGTTGTTAAGGTCGGTCGGAAAACGGTGCTGCATCAGCCACCATTCTTCGGTGAAGTTGGCTTTCTCGCCGGGACGCAAATTTGCTGCCGGGCCAATGGGTTCCACTTCGACCATGTCTCCATCGGGGTACCAGACAGAGGCTGTCAATGAAGCAAATTCGTTGTAGGCACGCTCGGGAAAAGTGCGGTAACGCTTTACAAATAATTGATCGGTAGGAGCGAGATAGGCAAGCCAACCCGCATGAGAATCAAACCCCAGTTTGGGAGATGCGGGCGGGCCAGTCACCACCACAGCTTCATCGGTGACCTGAATGTTCGGATCATTGGCATCAATAGTGATCGACTCGCCTTCCTGGTACAGGACAAAGCCCTTGGGAAATCGGCCGCGGGGAGATCTGGGCACCACGGCGATGCCACCACCAACGGCAAATGTTCTGCTCCAGTGGCAAAGGCTCACGGGTTCGTTTGATTCGTTCGCGATGGTCTGTGTGCAGATGAGACGTGAAGATTCTGTATCCAGTCGAAAATCCCGCGTTAAACGCACGCCTGATTCTTTGTCAAATTCACTGGTCATTCGAGCGGAGCGGTCTCCGGTCAATTCTCCTTGCCAAGTTCCCTGCCAAAGAACACGCCCTCTTTTGACCATTTTCTCGGGTCCGATATCAAAACGACCCGCATGCATATTTCCACGTTTGTTTTCAGCTGTCTGCCTCCAGCCCTCTGAGCCGGGCGGCAGGTAAAGAACGTTCCTTCCGTCAACGGAGTACTCGAGTACGCGACCACCTGCTGCCGGACAGAGAATGACACGGGTGTTGCTATTCTGAAGTTCAATGCAATCGTCGTAGCCGAAGTAATCCACGATTTTGACACCTGCGAAGGTCGAGTTTGGATTCGTTGGTTTTTGGGCGTTACTGATGGTGGGAATGTTCATGCTGACCAGAAAGACGGCCGAGAGGTGAATGACGGAAAAAAGGTTCACGAGCTCATGCTCCTCAAAGAAAGATGACAAAGGGTGCGGGATGGGCCGGTGGGCATTGCATTTCTGGGGGAACAGCAGTTTTGGTTTTGAGTGAATGGCGGGTGTATTCTGGATCGTGGACACGATTGCTGTCCCCAGTGGTTGGTGATTGCGATGATTTTTTTCTGCGATGCACCAACTTCAATGTGTTTTCTCGCCACAAACGTTTTTTGATAGTCGGTTTATACCAGAGGAACAAGATTGTTATGTGTCTCGTTTTTACCAGACATTCGTTTGCAACAGGCAACCCAAGGTGAGGCTGTCGCTTTTGCGTTCCGCTTGGCTGTGCTAGGGAGCATCTTGAATACGGTTGTTCTCTGTTTTGGGAGTGGGCTCGCACGCAAGATTCAGGCTCCGCGTTCGAATCAGTCGTACTACGAAATAGGTCAGTAAGCCGATGGGACCGAGTAGAAAAGTGAGAAGGAGTGCAGGGATCATCAGCAGATGGTGGATGCCATGCCGGCGCGAATCACGCACCTCCCAGCATCCGATAAAGAGATCAAAGACGAGGTAGTGGATCCACCCTGCCAATACAACCTTGGGATCTGCGAAAAATTGTGCGATTCCCGCAAGCGATGTGAAATTGCCTTCAGCACCACTGAAATCGGAGATGACCAGATAAAGATAAACGAAAGACAGCAGTCCACACAGAAATACCGGTAGCAACAGCCTTGCAAAAATAGGAAGCCGAGGAGTCAGGATCAGAACGATCCATCCGAGTGCGGCAGCGTTGTTGCAAAGCTGGAAAACAGTTTCGGGAGTCAACGGTTGGGTGCCAATTGGTGGTTGGAATGAAGGCTGAACGGTCTGCAGTAAAAGTTTCGGCTGAGGGTACTGTTCATGCATCACTGCAGGCAGTTTCAGAAGTTGGTTCCATTAATTTAAATGATAGAGTTTACGTCACCGTGAATCGCCTATTTTTTTGTCCCGGACGGAACCCCACAATGCGCGCCTGTTGGTACGACAGGTTCGGTGCTGAGGCCGGCGTCATGCAGCCATGCCTGATATTCTTTTGCACTGTAGGCACGGCCCTCGGTCAGCGAGAACAACGCGGCGGAGTAGAGGGCGATAGGCAAGGGGCCATCAAGCTCATCATTTAGAAAAACGTCGTGAATGAGGATTCGGCCACCTGACGCAAGTGCGTTAACGCAGCGAGCGATCAGTTGCTGGCATTCAGGGATATCCCAGTCGTGAAGAATGTTCGAGAGCAGGATTGCATCGACGTTTGAGGGGAAGTCGTCGGTAAACATATCGCCAGCAACCAACTCGACACGGTCCCGCATATCGTAGTCCCCTGCCATTTGATCGGCGACTTTCAGAACCTCTGGTCGGTCAAAAATAGTCGCCTTCAGCGAGGGGTGTTTTTCAAGTAACGCATAACTATAGATGCCGGTTCCGCCTCCGATGTCCAAGAGGTGGCCGTGTTCAGGCATCAGAGCAGATTGAGCTAGGGCCGGTGCCACGTTCTTGGCGCGGCCAGCCAAGGCCAAGGTGAGGTGCCGGGCGGACTGTTCCGCTTCCATGGCAGATTCCATGCCATCCCGATAAATGAAGGCAGTGCCACTTCCGGAGCCATCACTGCCAAGCGGTTGATTGGATTTCAAGAGTTGGACCATGCTTTTCACTCCCGGAGACTGTGCGGCAAGCCCGACGTAGTGTCCCACATCAAAATATCCTCCGGGAACGAGGTGTTCCCGTGCCAATTCGGTTGGGCTCAGTGTGCCGTTACTTTCACTGAGCAGGTTCATTGCTCGTAACGCTGTGACCAGCACGGTGGCTGGTCGGGGTTCCAGATTCAGAGCCTTCGACAACGCCTCAAACGACAACGGCATGCGATCCAGCCTGCCGAAAATGTCAAAATGTGCGATTGCAGCAGTCAGGATTTCCGAGCCATAACTGCCCCGGAAAAATTCGAAGATGGGGGTGGGATCGGTATCGGGTAGTTGGAGAGCAGAACGCGGCATGGAATTGCAACCTTGGCGAGTGGATTCTAGACTTCGAAGGTCGCCAAGGTTTTAAGCCTCAGAAACAAAAATTAGAAGATACCTGTGAGAGTTGTGAATGGAAGAAACAATCAAGGTCAGCTTGGTCCGTTGTGGAGAAATGCCACTGAAACCGTCTGAAATGGTAAGTACCACGCTGACACCAGTCGCGCTGACAGAAAAAATGATCAGTGCTGTGGAGCAGAAATTAGATGCCAATGAAGCAAAAGGACTGCATCTGGCGGCAGCACATCCTGAGTATGGTCAGGTGACTTATCTACAGGAGGTCACTGAGGGTGGGTTTTTTGTTTACGTGGGTGAGCCGGATGCCTTGGAAGAGCATTGGTTTGGTGCCGGGGCCTGGGTGGCATTCAATGACGACGCTGGGTCAGGACATGCATCAAAAGTGGGCCCTCAGGGATGTACACGGACTTTTCGGATGCTGCGTGGGCACCTCTCATGATCAGGAATTTGGCCGAATTCAGGTTGGGATCAGCATGATCTGTTAGGCTTGGTCACATTGTGTTGGTGGATTCCTTCGTTCTGCGCATAAACGCTTGACTCAGCATTGGGACGGGACGGTCGCACGCCTTGGCCTTCTTGAATGGTGTCCGCTTTATCCCCTTAACAGGATCTGAAATTTGAATCAGTCATTGCTTGTGAAGTCAGTTCTGTTGCTGATTGTCTCACTCGTTTTTGGTGGTGTACGGGGGCACGCACAGGAGGCGGTTCGCGCATCCGAGCAGGAACGACCGAACATTCTCTGGATTACGGCGGAGGACATGAGCCGAACGCTGGGCTGCTATGGTGATTCGTTCGCTACCACGCCCAATATTGATCAATTGGCTTCAGAGAGTGCACGCTATACCCACGCCTTCGCGACGTCTCCTGTTTGTTCTCCTTCGCGTGCATGTTTGATCAATGGTTGCATGGCTCCAACGCAGGGATCGCACGCGATGCGTTCGCAGATTCCTATCCCTGCCGCTTTGAGTGGCTTTCCGACTTTATTGCGTGAGGCGGGCTATTACACGTCCAATAACGTGAAGACGGATTACAACTCCGGTGCCGAAAGCAGGATCAAAGAGCTTGCGTGGGACGAGTGTAGCGAGCGGGCCAACTGGCGGGGCCGCAAGATAAATCAACCGTTTTTCTCGGTGATCAACTTGATGGAGAGCCATCAGTCGCGTTCCATGGTTTGGCCGTATGAACAGTTCCAGAAAGAAGTCCAGTCGCATTTGTCGGCTAGCGAAATCCACAATCCTAATCTGGCTCCTCTGCCACCTTATTACCCAGATACTCCGCTTGTACGAAAAACGGTCGCAAGGTACTACGATTGCGTCACGCGGATGGACCAAAGGGTAGGTGAAATTCTGGCCGACTTGAAAGCCGATGGTTTGTACGATGAGACGATCATTTTCTTCTATTCAGATCACGGTAGCGGAATGCCTCGCCACAAACGCGCGCTTCTGGATAGTGGAATGCGAGTGCCACTGCTGATTCGGATTCCAGAAAAATATCAGGGCATGGCTCGTTCGGTCTTTGGCAAGGGAGATGTCTCGCGTCTAGTGAGCTTTGAGGATTTTGGGCCAACCGTTCTTAGTCTTGCTGGATTCGATGTCTTGCCATCTCACATGACGGGGCGTGCTTTTCTTGGGACGCTCGATTCTTCACCGCGGCAGTATGTGTTCGGACATCGTGATCGTGTCGATGAGATCATGGATATGGCAAGAAGTGTTCGCTCGCAGAATTTTCTTTACATCCGCAATTACATGCCCCACCTTGGCTACAACCAGCAAGGAGCTTGGATTGATCAGGCGGATGTAAGAGGTGAGTTTTATAAATTGGCTGCCTCGGGGACCGCTTCGCCTGCGCAGAATCAATACCTGTCTCTGACTCGGTCTCCTGAAGAATTGTATGACTGCGTGAAAGATCCACTTAATTTGAACAATCTGGCTTATTCGCTTGAGCATGAAACCATCGTCACCGAAATGCGAGAACGGTTGCACCGACATTTCGTTGAGACGCGTGACTTGGGTTTGGTGCCTGAAATCGAATTGTGGCGGCATGCAAGATCAATACCACCCATGCAGTGGAAGTCCACTGAGCAATTCAGTCCTGAACAAGTTTTGGCAGCTGCGGAGTTGGTCGGAACAGATGATTACGAAGCGATTTTAAAAAGTCTTGGTGACCGTGATCCCGCCATTCGTTATTGGGGAGCCGTTGCTTCTAGTGCATTGGAAGCATTGCCAGAACGAGTGACTGAACAGCTTCGTCGACTCTTTGATGATTCTTCCAAGGCTGTCGCGATTGAGGCCGCCAATGCGATTGCGCGACATACCGGCGATCCCGCAGCCATCGGTGCGTTGACTCGCTGGTTTGAGCATGATGACCGGACCGTGGTGCTGCATGCGGCACGAGCAATCGAGCTGCTTGCGAATCCCAGTTCGAAAGATGCCGTCCTCGGATTGGCAAAGCAATATGAAGATGAACCTGGTGACCTGGCCTGGTTCATCCGTTTTTCAACGGGTGGCTATTTGAGTCGTCAAGACTGAATTCCTGATCTCCGTTGGGATCAGACGCTACCACCGCCAGTTGGTCGGAAACGACTGCTACGGTGGTGTCGAGGTTTTGGTGCCAAGTCCGGCTAGTCAGACGGTGTACCGTTGCAGGGTTGGCATGTCAGTTCATGGTGCTAAGACTGCACATGAAGTTGTGCAGTCTTGGCGTGGTGAACATGGGCTGACGTGAACACTGACCGAAAATGCTGACCAGCAACACTGATTGGCAACACTGATCGGTAACACTGATCGGTAACACTGATCGGTAATGCTAACGATTAAGGCTGATTGCGAAGGCGGTTGAATTGCTCCCGCATTTCCTGTAATTCGCGTTGCACTTGGTCGAGTCTCTGGTTGACCGCATGAATGGCCCGGTGTGATTCTTCGATCAGATTCGCAATCTGATCATTGCCGTGGTCGTTTTCTCGTCGGAGTTGTTGTTCCAGTTCTTCGCCTCGTCGCTTTGTCTCTTCGGCAAGGTCGTGCATGCCAGCCTCGTTGAGGTGATCGAATGCGACCCGGAGAAGTTCGAGACGCTGTTCAGTAGGCATGTTGTCTTTGTGATCATGATCACGGCGTTGGTGGGCTTGTTGATCGTGGTTGCCTGGGTTGTGGTCTCTGTGCTCGTGGTCTCCTTGGTCGTGGTCTCCGTGCTCGTGGTCTCCGTGCTCGTGGTCTCTGTGCTCGTGGTCTCCGTGTGCGTGGTCTCCTTGGTCGTGGGGTCTGTCCTCGTGTTTGCCGCGTTGATGAAACAACTGCTTCATCGCACCTTCAAGCTCGTTCAGTTCTGCTTGGATTGCGATTCTTCTTGGGTGGTCATCACCGAATTTGCGACTAGCTTCGTCTCGTTTCTGATGCAACAGAGTTCGCGCTTCTTCAAGTTTGCGGAATTCAATTTCCCAATGTTCATTTCCATCACGTGGTGCGTGGTGTTCTCCTTCACGCCGATCCCGCTGTTCCATTTCGCGCCGGCGATTTTGTTCTCCTTCACGTCGCTCCCGTTCTTCCATTTCACGTCGGCGATTTTGTTCTCCTTCGGGTCG
>JAAHTH010003656.1_pt1 | contig 10307 bp, 12 predicted proteins | sample 6116091 | NCBI WGS metagenome assembly JAAHTH01 (sample SAMN13939990, study PRJNA603662) | sponge metagenome | isolation source: marine sponge | host: Mycale hentscheli | place: New Zealand | collected 2006
TTTGCCTTTGTGTTGGCGGGTGTCGTTTGCGTTACACCACCAATATACCAACCCGCTCGGAAAGAGTAAAGGACAATCTTTAAAGTTTCTTGTTTTTTATCTTCCAGGGCATCTCCCCAGTGGAAAATCGAGTGGGGAGGAGATAGGCCAAAAACTATTTTATACCGTAAATAACGGTGTTTTAGATATAAAATGAGGACTTCACATTGCGTTTTTTGTTTCAATCTGCTATAATGCTCCTTCTAGGATAGCCTTTTTAAAGAGCTTATCACAGAAGGAGCATTAACAGATAGTTTTTACTCGGGGAGAAGACATGATCGACACATCGGAACTGCTATTTACTGTGCGTGTGCCGCACAAACTAAAGAATAATAATAACGGCCAGACAAAGCACTGGTCGTCCTCGCACGCAGACAGAAAGAAGTGGATGGCTGCACTGGACAATGCAGAGGTAGAGACAGTCAACGGTGATGTCTTCGGATTCCACGAATTTGCCACCCACGTCCTCTGCTCCCAGCCTGTACAACAACGCGTGGGTGTTGAGGTGCATAGAGTGTTGGGGCCGAGAGAGAGGCACTGGGACGCTGACAGTGTGTTACGTGGATCGGCAAAACAACTAATTGACAGTTTAGTCGAAAATAACCTATTGACCGACGATAATATCAAGTATATATTTTGGTGTATCGGGACACAATCTGTTGAGCGTTCAGCAGAATCACACGTTTTGGTTAGATTTTTTGGAGCATAGAAATGAAGACATGTACTGGCTGTAAAGAGGTGAAACCACTGACGGAGTTTAACAAAGAGGGCAGTAAGGCTGATGGATCGCCAAGGTATAAGTCGCGATGTAAATCGTGCATAAGTGTCCGCGAACGCGAGTCAAGGGAGCGTGGCAAAGCACGGCAGCGGCTAACGCTGGTTCGTGAATTGCCTGATCAGGACCATATTCGCCCTTCTCGGCGGAAAGCAGAGTATCTGTGTGATTGTGGCAAAACACATATTGCATACAAGAGTCATGTCAAGGTCGGGAATACGTCATCATGTGGTTGCAAGAAAATTGAGTTATTAACAACACACGGACAGGCGGATCACCCGCTGTATCACAAGGCATGTAGTGCCAACACTACTGCAAAGCATTACGGTCAACCTGATCGCCTGCTGCCCGTGCAGGTGGAGCAACTATTTGACCAACACGGATGGTCCTGCTACTATTGTGGGATACAGTCTACAGACACGAGCGTATTGACACTTGACCATGTTGTTCCGTTTGCCCGTGGTGGAACAAATACAATACAGAATTGTGTTCCAGCATGTGCATCATGCAATTCGTCAAAGTGCGACCAAACCGAGCAAGAGTTTTTGAGTTCACGTAACCAAGGAGAGAAAGTATGAGTAAGGGTTCAAGAGTTTTAGTAGTGCCAGATCTGCACGCACCAGCAGTCCACCCCAAGGCGTTCGATTTCGTTCGCCAGATACAGGACGACTGGCAGACGGACAGGACGGTGTTCTTGGGTGATGCGTTTGATCTCCATGCAATGAGTTACCACCAGAAGGAACTGGGCACCAAGCGTATCATGGACGAGGTAGATGAAGCCCAGGCACAGCTACAGCCATTCTACGACCACTTCAGCACAGGCAAGGTGGATTACCTGATTGGCAATCACTGCGATCTGATCTGCCGCAAGGCTGTGGACGCAGAGATACCATGCGAGTGGATCAGGCCAATGAAAGACATCTTCGGGATGCCCAAGAACTGGAAGGTAACCGAGAGATTTGGGACTGTCTTAGTTGACGGCGTAGCATACCGCCACGGTGATGCCGGTGCAGGGGGCCAGACGCCCGCTATAACGCAGGCAAAGCAGGCCATGCGTTCTACAGTCATTGGACACTTCCACGCGGCCTTTGGGGTCAACTGGTACGCCTGTGACGCCATGAGAGTGTTTGGCATGAACGCAGGTTCGCTGTGTGATCCTACGCACCTCATGCAGAAGTACGGACGCAAGTTCACCAAGCGTCCTATCCTTGGCATGGGTGTCGTCATTGATGGCACACACGCCTATTGTGAGGTGATGCCCAATGCCAACCGTGGTGTCAAGTAGACACCTAGTCTCTGACCCTGCCCCCTTGTCACATCTGTGCCGCTGTGGGGGGGCAGGGTTTTTTTATGCCCTCTTGATAGCAGCACTCAGCAACCTCTCTGCTGCAACCTTTCTGAGATTCCTAGGGACAACCTTGAATGCTGGGATAAGCATGTCAGACTGCCCCACAAGGTGTGAAACTATGTAGGATCTGTGCCGCTCACACCCTTCCTTGCCCCACGCATCCATCTTTTTCGACATGTCTTTGCAGCCACACCCCCTCTTGAACTGTACAGCCCAGTTGGGGATGAGCCTTGCAAGCTGACACCCTACGCCACATTTATCTTCCATCTGACTATCCCGTTTGAGTGAAGCTAATCCTGATGTCGCCACTGTACTGTCCGCCCGGTCCGTTGAACGCTTCGTGAGTTCCAGATATGAGTATATCCAGAGTGGTTGTCTGGGCATCGCAGGATGGGTGGTACTCCATTCCTCCAACACTTCCACCATATGGTGCTGGGATATCGCCAGACACTTCCCAGATGCTGCCCAACTCACTGTAGGTTATATCGATGGTTCCAGTCGGCGTGGATGGACTGAAGTTTGACGACCATTGGCCTTCCAGTGTCCAACTGCACGAACCGTTATCCACGATGCTGCTTGCCGTGAAGGAAATGTCTCCATTGCTACCAGTTGAATATGCAGTTGGCACCCCAAAGTCGGCTTGGCTGAGTGTAAGTCCGTCACAGCATCCAACTCCGCCATCACACTCGCTTGGGTCAACACACTCTGCCGAAACAACATCCGTGTCAAGGACGGGATTGCTGTTCACAGATGCCAAGCATTCTGCCCTGTCGGCCACTGTAACTACCTGTACTGTCTCGTCCAGAAGCGTTTGCTCACAGCAGGTGCATGGGCAAGGTTCACAGCCCTCTGGGTATGTAATATCATAGTAGTCGATATTCCACCAATCTTCGTTGTACACATGGTTCTCAAAGATAAACTGCCAATCGAAGTTATCTGGGTCTGTACATGGGAGGGCAATTCCATTGTTTTCGTTCTCGACTGAACCCATAAACTTGATTGTCTTGTAGTCCTTGCTTACAGATCCGTCTGCACAGTACACGTCCGTCACCACGTCGGTGGTCTGGTGCGGTATAGGCAGTGGGCCAGCCGTTGTGGCACATCCCTTCAATTCCATTGTCGTGAATTGCAACTCGCCACTGAATGGGGCAACCTCAACGCCAGTGACAACCGTCACTGTCGGATTGTTTGAAAACAGATCAAAATACTTATCTGGCTCCACCTCTGACATTTTGCAACCAGTGGTTCCAGTTGGGTTACCCCAGACAAGTACATTGGCAACCGACTCATACTTGATTCGACCGCAATTGAATTCATCTTCCCTAATGAGTTCCTCTGAGTTGTTTTGGTCACGCAGCACACCCTCGACAACCGTTGGCATGCCGAAAAACGCGGACTCCGTGCAGATAGTCTTGTATACACCTTCGTTGTCATCCAAGAATGCCCAGCCCCTTGTGCCCTCGCTGATGTGACAAGAGAGAAGATCAATGGAATCCCATAGAGTTTCTGGCGGATTGGCTATGTCGCCAGCCGCTATCTCGTCATGGTCATAGGGTTGTGCACCCTCTGCAAATTCACTGCCAGATATCTTAAAGTCAGACCCATCAAACTCTGTCCCAACCCATCTCGCAGTCTTGTATTGAACGTCAGTGATGTTCCATACTGGAGAGAGCGGTTCCAGTGAGTACGGTGCAACCGTGTTTGATGGGTCTGGCATGTATGCTTCGGGGATTATCAGGTCGCATAGGAACCACCCTTGGTTGGCTGTGAACCTATGGTGGTTCCTCATTTCAATGGATGCCCCAGTTTGAAGGTCTGTACTCAGCATGTTGTAAGGCCAGACAGACTGAATGCTTTCAATGTCTCCGTTAGAAATGTCGGTAAGCCACGGTGAAAGCGACTCTGTTCCAGTCACTCTAACCTTGTTGGCAAGCTGTTCCACTTGCTCGATGTGCCACTGCTCGCCAGCACCGCCTTGGAATGGGTCCCCAAGATATGCCATGCCAATTGCACCGGCAACTGCCATAGGGAACTGCTTCTTGTAGTCCCATACAGTAACAGGTGTTGCACTACCAATGTCTAGTCCGCTGTTGAGTGGGTCGATGACTTCAGCCTCAGCGAACCCGGACATGTCCGTGCCGCTAGTGAGGATATTGCCGATGAGCTTGAACTTTATACGCTTACCTCCACCCCCACCGGTAGAGGTGACTGCGTGCCAGTGAACACCAACTCTCGCGACATAGATTATCGAGCCACCATCAATCTTGTCCTTGCCCTTGTTGAAGACAGTTAGCTTTACGTCTTCATCCTCAACTAGCTCAGGTTCTTCGCCTGTGTCATTCACGTACATCATCGTGCACAATGCAGACTTCAGTGATGGATTCTCAGGCTCTGCTCCCTCCTCGGGCTCTTCTGGCTCCTCGTTTCCCTCAATACCCTCTTCGGGCACTTTGGCGATAACTACCTCGCATCCAGTGGGCACCCTAGGGTTGTTCGTGCGTCCCCTTGACTGGTTTGCAATTCGCTTCAGTTCCTCTGCTACTTCACGATCTCTGAATGAGTATGACATTATATATCCACGTTTGCTGGTAGGAAGTTGAAGGAGATCTCGTCGACCGTGTCAAACCTGACGTAGTCAGGTGCACCGTTCTGGTCATTCAGTGGATAGCCACTTGAGTTGATTAGACCAACATTCCCGTAGGCAAGTTCGTCAACGTAGAACATGCTTGGCTTGCCGCCATACTTCGAGTTCAGGTATGTCCTCGATATGAGGGGAAGCCCAGCAGCATGCCCAATAAAGAGATTGTTGCCGTTGCTGTCTGTCACGCTGTAGTCGTCATAGGAGATTGTGTATGTAACGCGAAACTTCTCCGCTGGCCCACCTGCAAGCTGCACGGACTGCTTGACTGCATTGATGTTTGTGATCATGCACGACTTGGATGCAAAACCAGCCCATGCGGACTGATTTACCTTAAAGCACCTGTGCATCATCCTTGCGTTACTAAACGAGTCCTCGAACTGTGTGATGTTCAGTTGCAGTAATGGCTTGGTCCTTGTCACGGGTGCATCAAACAACTCCTGTAGCTGATTGCCCTCTGATGGCATGACTCGCGTCGTTCGTGTACCAAGTGCTGAGGTTGCAGAGTATGCAGGTGCTTCGTATAGAACAATCTCTCGGCCAACAATGGACCTCGATATCTGCGGGGAGATGTCTGTGACGCTCGAAGGTGGTGCCTTAGGTCCAGCTTCTTCTGCCGTGGGACCGTTTCCCTGTTTCGACTGGCCACTGGCCTCTGTCTTGTACGTCACGTCAACATGAAATGCGAATCCGTTAGCTTCTAGTCGCTTTACAGTCTTCGTGCTGGCCACTGCAAGTGGGTATCCCAGTCCAGTTGTTGGGTCGTACCAAGTGGTGTAGTTGACCAACGGTATGCCAGTTGCATAGGCAACTTGGATGTCAGTGACTTCGTTTGGGGAGTCAATTCCCTCAGCCACGACTAGGAATCGCTTGGAGAAACTGATTGTTGCTGACTTTCGGCCAGCAGAGTTGTTTGCTGATGCGTTGTACGACGTTGATCGCAACTGGCACACATTGAATGTAAGTGGCACTGCTATGTCCTAGATTGGGGTGATGTTTGATAGGTCAATGTCTCTGACAGCCTCGACAATGTCGTTTGCTGCATCCTTCCTGCTCCTCTGCTCCTCTTCAAATCTCCGTTGTTCACGTCGATCACGATCTGCCTGCTTGCGTTGCTGCTGAAGGTAACGGAACTCCTCGACAGAGTTCTGCCTGAATGCGTCCTGTGGCAGAGAGGCCTGAAGGGCAGCCTCAAAGCGGCTCCTCTCGTTATCCCGCGTAGACTTATCAATGTCTTCAAGTGCCTTTCTCTTTTCTTCTTGGGCCTGCTCAAGCTGCTTTTCGTACCATGCAGTGATCGCAAAGAGTTGCTGCTCATGTGAGTAACCCTGCCCTGATATACTCCCAGCGTGCCACTGCTGGTACTCTTCCTGTTTGTTTTTGGGGTCCCTCTTCCAAAGTTCTTCCATCAACGCCTTATACTTTTCCACCCTAGCAAGCCTATCCTCGTCATCCTTCTTTCTCTTTGCAGCGAGATCTGCCTGTGCTCTAGCCTCTTTCTCCCTGACCTTTGCATTGTGTGCAGCAATCCTCGCTGCCAAGTCATACTCTTTCCTGTACCTCATCGCGTCACCAGTAGCAAGGAATGATCTCATCATCATGACGAGTTCCATTGATCTCTCCATGCCCTTCAGGACTTCATTCGCTCCACTGAGTGTGTGCAGCATTATTCCCGAATACTTCTCTAGTGCAGACATTGCACCGAGAACCTTTGTTGTCAACTTTCCGACCGTCTCAAGCATTTCATTGAAGATTCTATTCAATTTCTTGCCTGCCTCAGAGTGCCTGAAGAACGACTGGATCTCTTCGCTAAGGTTCTCAAGTTTACCGGACAAGGTTTCAAGGCCCATGTAGTCAGCACCGGCATACTCCTCGCCCATTGCATCTAGTGCCTTGCCTACGTCCTCTGCAGAGATAAGACCATCCTTCATCATCTGCCGGATGTTTCCGGTGAACCTACCAGCATCATCAAGGATCTTCTGCAGGAACCTGTCGATGGGGACACCAGCCTCTGTAAACTGGCGATGCTCTGTAGCCATGAGCCTGCCAGCACCAACAACGTCAGTGTATGCTTTGGCGAGCCTCTTGAACTGATCTTCGTTGCCTTTGGCAACCTGATTGAACTGCTTCAGACGGATCATAACAAAGTCAGACTCAACGCCCAAGTTTGTCAATGTAGTTGCCATCTTCATCCCAGCTTCGACGCTCAGAGATGTTTTCATCGCATAGGCTTCAATCTCCTTCGCCAACTTCTTGGCAGCGGGGACGCCACCCTTGATGACCATAGCAAGAGACTTGACGCCCATCTTGTAGTCGTCGATCATCTTCATCCACGACATCATGGTGCCAGTGACTGCACCGACAACCCTGCCAAGTGCCTTGAAGGCTTGGACAAGTGGCCAGATGAACATAGTTGTCCTGCCGACGACATTCGAGACAGTTGACATGATGCCAGCAAACTTGCCCATGCTACCAAGCATCCCGCCCTTGCCTTGCAAGAAATCTGCGATTCCTCCGCCACCTGCTATGTGATCAAGGAAGCCAGCATTGCCGCCACCGCCACCTGCACCAAGCATTTTGATGTCAGCAATGGCTTTCAGCTTGGCAGCCTTGACCTTGTTGATGTTCTGGATGGCCCTAGAAACTTCCTGTAGCCCACGATCTGCCTGATCCTGTGCAAGTTTCTCTTCCGCTGCATTGATTGCCTTGATCTTGCTCTTGTATGAGCGAATTATAGCCTTCTGAATCTCCTGTCTTTTTGCAGCATCGTTCTTGTTTGCACGCCAGTTGGCTTCACCAAGCCTGCGTGCCTCAGCCGCGGCTGCCTCACGCTCTGTCATGACCTCATTGATATCTTTTTTCAGGAACGATGACAATGCCGACTGGTCCCTGCGGATCGCTGCTGCACCCTTCTTGTACCCATCTGGGCTAAGTAGAATCTCCACATATAGCGAGCCGACATTGTTTTTGGACATTTACTTTTTTCCGATTAAAGATGAAAGGTATGTACCTGCTTCTTCAGCAGACATTTCCTTGTTGTTGCTAGATGAATCGTATGTCTTTGATTCAATCTCAAATTTGAGTTGCTTGAACGCAACCCACCAGTCGACGATCACAGAGGATGTGTTGTTCATCCAGTGGATTGGATCGTCGACCCCAAGTTCAAGACAAATAGAGAACACATTGAACAAGCGAGCGTTCTGCTCTAACTCGTTCTTGAGTTTATCTATTTGCCCAACAGCTTTCCCTCGCGTACTCTCACCCACTCTTCGATGGCTGCAATCAGCAGGTCCATCTTGAGTGCATCAAGATTCATAAGGTCCTTCATGTCCTTATCTGCGAACAGATTGTTTCCTTCCTTGTCGCAGAGGTGGTCGATGATTGTTGCACATCTTGCACGCTGGATAGCCTCTTCTCTGACAACTTCCTTCTTCATGTCGTACAGCGATGCCATGCGTCGTGAACGCTGGAACTCGCTGACAGACTTGACGTAGACAGTTTCGCCAAAGAACTCTCCCAGCACATCTGGCTTGGAGACTGCAGCTTTTTTAAGTAAGGTCGCTTTCGTTAAACTCATCGAGATTGCTTTCAAGTTGTGGTGGTGTTATCAAGTCCGGGTCAATGTTTGGGTGCTCAACCATCTCTGCTTCACGCTTGATGATTTCCTGCACCTTTGTTTTTATTTCTTCTGCCGATAAGGGATCGACTGGGGTTGTGAAGATAATCTTTGAACCCTCAGCCCATCCCAATATCCCAACCATCTTCATCTTACTCGGATGTCCAGCAAACACTAGATACTGTTCATGGCACTGCTCCCTCCTTGTCATAAGGTTAATGCCAACATGTGGTACAAGATTTACGTGCATCTTAGTTGTCCTAAATTGAAGTGGTTGTTGTTAAACTACTAGGCGGGATCTGGAGTGCCGCCATCTGTCCATGTTGGTCCAGTTATGCCGTCAAAAGTGAACGTGATCGTTTGCTCTAGCAGTCCACCGATTTCCATCGATGGCATCGTGCACTCAGAGATAAAGCCTGAGCCAGACAGGACGCCGCCTGTATCGCCTTCGCCTTCGCCGGGAAAGGTGACAGTGATTGTTTCAGGTGTTCCCGATGGGATAACTGGTGCTCCGTTCAGTGGAAACAGGGAAGTTACCTGTACAGTCCCTGCGTCAGACAGGTCTGCCGCAATCTTTTTCATGAAGCCCGTGTCGTTCAGACAAGATGCGTCGATGGAGTCCATCGAGAAAGTTGGCAAGGTCAGTGACCTAATGCAAGCACTCGTTCCAGAGAGGGAGACTGTTGTCCCCTGTCCAGTTGTTCCGATTGGTGCAGTCATTTTAGATATCCTTCAAAGGTTCTAGTTTCTTAAGTAGTGAATTTCAAAGTCTTGAGAACACAGGAACCTGCGTTCATCTGATCCATCTTTGGGTGTCAACAGTGACCAATCTAGGCCACTGTTAACAGTGATCCCTTGGATTGGATGTGTTTCATCCGAAGATGTAAAGCCATCAATAGAGTCTTCAACTAGTTCGATTAAATCTTCTGTCTGGGAACGAGTAACGCCTAGTACGTCGACCTCTAGTCTTGCTGAGTAAGCACGCACAGAGCAGTTGCTGACTGTCCCATATGCCTGTCCACTTAGTATTGTCAGCACAAGGAATGGCTCTGTCACTCCCTGTGGTGGGTAGTCTGCAAACATGTTGTTGCCAACAATTGCGGTTATTTTTGAGTCAGCCCTAAGGTGAGCAATGACTTGCGGTATAACTCTCATTGTCCCTTTGTCCACTTTCTCATCATGTCGTTGATTATCTGTGTGTTCTTCGCCTGCGAGCGTGTCATTGCGGGGCCAAGGAATGGTCTGGCGATGAGTGCCTTGGAGTTCTGTCCATTCTTCCCACCCCAATTGACGTGCTTGCCACCATACTCTAGCACGTGTGCATAGTTGTAACCGTACTTGCCGTTATCGCTATCGTCCGAGCTGTATCTGGGTCCAGTGATAGACCTGATGCCACCATTACGCTGCCGAATGTTCTTTGTGATGATACCTCTGTTGCCACGGCCCTTGCCGCTGTCGCTAACAGATCCACCGTTGTATGCCATTGATGGCTTGTTTGCACTACGCTTACTTAACACGTCGCCCATCCATCCGCCCTTCAGGTATTCCTTGCCAGATACCGATGTCAGTGGATTCTTCCAGTCACCACGCGTTCTCTTGTTGTATTTCGATTCTCCAATCCTACCAGCAGTTGACCCACGCTTCAGCATTGCCACTGCCTCCTTGCGGACAGTTGTGCCCATACGCTCAGAGATCTGCCCTAGCTGCCTGTTGGTCAAGTCTTCCGCAAGCTGTTGCATGTCGTAGGCAAAGTCAGTGCTAGTCATGATGCCAGCACGGTTCTTTGACTTGTTCTTTCCTGATTGGCCACTAAGGTTTCTTTCTGCCCTAGCCCACACCTGCTTCATGACCGACATTATTCTGCCGACCTTAATTCGATTCTCATTGTTCG
>JAAHTH010003657.1_pt1 | contig 10306 bp, 9 predicted proteins | sample 6116091 | NCBI WGS metagenome assembly JAAHTH01 (sample SAMN13939990, study PRJNA603662) | sponge metagenome | isolation source: marine sponge | host: Mycale hentscheli | place: New Zealand | collected 2006
CATAGCCCACCCTTATCAGAGATAAATCCTGAAATCAACTTGGCATTACCGTTCAGCTGCATCGCCATCGGCACTGAAGGCCGTTGTGATGAACGGCCACGTAAGTGCCAAAATTACCCAGATGACAAGGCAATACACCAGACCGAACAACAAGCTGTCCCACATGGTCTTTGTTACACGTTCAAAATTTCTAGCACCATAATTCTGGCTGAGAATGAGGCCGACAGCGCCGGATAGAGCAAATACTGCAGCAAATGCCAGGGGCATCAAACGACCAACAATTGCCCAACCCGCTACTGCATCATCCCCAAATTCTGCAATAGTGGCTGTAACATAAGCATTGCCAACAGGGGTTGCTACTTGCGTTAGGACGGCTGGAATTCCGATTGTCAGGAAAGGTCGTATATTGTTCTTAAGCGAGCTTAACTTTGGCTTGCCGATCAAATTGTGCACATAAACTGTAAAATAAAGCCCGACACCCAACATGAAAATGCGAACAACCACGATCGCAATGGCCGCGCCATTTATTCCCAGGTCAAGACCAAAGATGAAAACCGGGTCGAGTACCAATGCTGCTCCGACAACGGAAAGTGTTACCAGCATTGCCCGTTTGGCATCCCCCCTTGCTCTCAACAAGCCAGCCATACAAATCCCCAGACCAAGCAATGGAAAGGATGGAATTGCTATTTGCATGAATACAAGAGCTATTTCCTTGGTTTCTCCCTTTGCTCCCAGCAAATCCAGCAAATATGGCAAGGATGGAATGACAATTGCCACAACAATAAGGGATAGAACCATCATATAGACCAGTGAGGTTCTTGCCCGGCGTCTTGCAGCAGCTTCATCCCCAGCTCCAATTGCACGAGCAGTTATGGCTGTTGAAGCAATGGTAAACCCGATCGAAACCGATAGGGTGAAGAACATGATGGTTGAGGCATACCCAACAGCTACGGCAAGTTCCTGTTGGCCGAGCAATGAGATATAAAACAGATTAATGACATCAACCAAAAAGATTGCAACAAGCCCAATAGCACCTGTCGAGGTCATAGTCATTACATGTCGCATGATTGAGCCCTCGGTGAAGACGGCGTTTTTGCGGGCTCAGTTTGGGTGGTGTTAGCCTTTGCCATTATTCAGCTGGAGTGCTTTCTGTTGAAGTATCATTTAAAATTTCTTCTTCCAAAACCTCACTGGAACGTTCATCAAGTGCTGTTGCTGGATGCTGTGGCTTGACCAAAGGTTCTGGTTGTACATCCGGTTTGGTATGCAAGATGTCCAGACCAGCATACATGCCTTCGCGGTATTGAACCATTAGGCGATCCTGATCCAAATGCCTGACGTTTTCCAATATTTCCTGAATTTCTTCTTCTTCATGCCCAAGACCTTTCAACATTTCATTACCCAAAGCCAAGGCAGATTCAAATGTTTCGCGGATTTGATATTTCACCTTCTTGTCCATTAACTGAAGCGTATGGGCACGATCGTATGCTCTGACATACATGGCTTTTTCCGGAAATTCGCTGGCTATCAAATCAACAATACGATTGGTGATTTCCGGTGTATGGGTTGTAACGCACACTAATTTTGCATTCTGTATGCCTGCTGCGATTAAAACATCTTTCCGCGAGCCGTTGCCAAAATAAATGCGAAAACCAAATTTTGCTGCTTGTTTTATGATGTTGGGGTTATTGTCGATAACCGTGACTTCTTTTCCCGACGCAAGAAGTGCCTGGGCCGCTACTTGGCCCATTCTTGAAAAACCAATCATCAAAACGGTTGATTGTGCACCTTGGAAATCTTCTTCCGGTTCTTCTTCTACGGAAGTGGTTTCCAGCAATTTATTACCTATCCAAACCGAGAGCGGCGTCAAAATCATTGAAAGAACCACCATCGCAACAAGAAAAGACGAAGTCTTCGTATCCAACACTCCGATGCTTGTGGCTGAAGCAAATAGCACAAAGCCAAACTCACCATGTTGAGAGAGAATGGCTGCTGTTTTAGTGCATTCCGAATGACCGGACGCAAAAGCCTTGCAGGCCAAATATATTACACCTGCTTTCACAACCATTGCGATCAAGACAAATCCAATAATTGCAAACCAGTTATCCAGCAAGACTGTCACGTCCAGGGAAAGACCAACTGCCATGAAAAACAGGCCAAGAAGAATGCCGCGGAACGGCTCAATATTAGCTTCAAGCTCTACACGGTAGGATGATTCTGCCAGCAAAACGCCCGCAAGAAAGGAGCCAAGCGCCATGGATAATCCAACGGATTGCATCAACATTGCAGATCCGAATACAACGAAAAGCGCCGTTGCCAACATTGCTTCATTCGCGCCGGTTCTGGCGATAACTCCCAGGAGTGGGTTCAATAAGTATCGCCCCGCGAAGATTACAGTTCCGATTGCCAACAATCCGATCCAGAACGCTGACCAATCAGCACCCATTTCAGCTGATGAATAAAGTAGGGGTACGATCGCCAATAGAGGAATAATTGCCAAATCCTGAAATAGAAGTACCGAAAATGTTTTTTGGCCGTAACTGGTATTTACATCGCCTTTTGTTTCAAGCGTTTGCAAGACAAAGGCGGTTGAAGAAAGTGCCAATCCAAAGCCAGCAACAATTGCCATATTGAGATTGGGTGCAACTAACCAGGCAAGCAACGACAATGCAAAGCCACAACACATGACTTGTGCTGACCCAAGGCCCAAAATATCTCGCCGCATGGACCATAGCCTTGAAGGCTTCATTTCCAGGCCCACTATGAAGAGCAGGAATACAATACCAAGTTCGGCAAAATGAAGAATGCTTTCTCCATTGTTTACCAGACCCAGTATTGGCCCGAGAATTACGCCAGCAGCCAGATAACCAAGAACAGTACCAAGGCCGATGCGTTTAAAAATCGGCGCAGCAATAACTGCAGCACCCAGGAGCAGAACTGTTTGCGTATAAATTTCTGGAGTTGCTTCTACTGCCATTTTGCTACTCCCTGCGTTGAAAATTGAACGAATCGAATATAAAAAGCCTTCATGTCTTGCTTCGATAACCTTAGAGGCTTATGTGTTTGTTTAAAATAGTTTCTCACTGATTTCCTTTCATTTGTGGCAAAATAATATGAACGAACTCAAAAAGCTTGAAGCCGACGCACTCAACTTGGTCTCCCTAGCAAAAAAAGCCGGAGCTGATGCCTGTGATGTTGTGGTTGCAAGCGGTAATTCCCTGTCCGTTGGAATTCGCGAAGGTGCTGTTGAGAACAGCAACCGCTCTGAGTCCGATGCATTATACTTACGGGTCTTTTGTGACAAAAAGATAGCAAGCGTTACTTCAAACACAAAAAATGATCCACAATCCTTAGCAGAACGCGCTGTTGCCATGGCAAAAGTATCCCCTGAAGATCCATTTCAAGGGTTGGCGGATCAAGACAGACTGATTTCAACCAACGACATCAACACGAAAATTTCCGAACTTGATTTGTTCGATAATACAGACCCTGACCCTAATTTTATGGAGCAGCAGGCTTTGGCAGTTGAAGAGGCTGGCATGAGTGTTGATGGCGTTACAAAATCCTTGAGTTGCGGAATGAGTTGGTCAACTTCTGGTTTTGTTCTGGCAACTTCCGATGATTTTTCTGGAAGCTATCAACGTTCCGGTTTTTCTCTCGTTGGTTCCTTTGCAGCTGGCGAAGGAACAGGCATGGAGCGGGACTATGATTATGACACTGCTGTTTACATGAGTGACCTGAAAAAAGCAGAAGCTATTGGTAAGTTTGCTGGAGAGAGAGCAGTTAAACGATTGAACCCACGGCAAATAAAATCCGGATCGTATCCGATAATTGTTGATCGCCGTGTTTCTGCAACACTTCTGGGTTCGCTGGCTGGTGCAATTAATGCTGCTTCCGTTGCACGTAAAACCAGCTTCCTGCGCGAAATGATGGGCAAGCAGATTACCAAGAATTCTATCAATATCATCGATGACCCACATATGATTCGTAAATCTGGTTCGAAAATATGTGACGGTGAAGGGGTTTCCATTCAGAAACTCAATTTGGTTGAAGATGGAATTTTGCAAACCTGGTTGCTTGATAGCGCCACCGCAAGAGAATTAAACCTAAAAACAAACGGCCGTGCCAGCCGCAGCGGATCTGGGACGTCTCCGTCAACCACCAACTGTTATATGGAAGCCGGTGAACAAAGTGCTGAGGACATGATTGCTTCGATCAAGGAAGGTCTTTATTTAACGGAAACCATTGGGCACGGTATCAATATGGTAACTGGAGATTATTCCAAGGGTGCTTCTGGCTACTGGATTGAAAACGGCGAAATTGCTTTTCCGGTTGGAGAAATTACAATTGCAGGCAATTTGAAAGATATGTTCATGAACATCACACCTGCTTCTGATCTGGAATTTAAATTCGGAACTAATGCACCAACGCTACTTCTGGAAGGAATGACGATTGGCGGCAAATAGCAATCGAACGAACGATGCAGATCTGCTTTTAGCCACGGCACTTGAAGTGGGTAAAATTGGGCTCAAGTATTTCAAATCGAAAAATGAAGTCAGGTTTAAGTCAGGCAACTCTCCTGTTTCTCAAGCAGACATGGAAATTGATGATTTCCTGCGAACCACTCTTATTCGGCATCGCCCGGATTACGGTTGGCTATCAGAAGAAACTGAAGATAACAAAGAGCGACTTGATTGTGACCGTGTATTAATTGCTGATCCGGTTGATGGAACAAGAGGTTTCATAGATGGGCACAATGAATGCTGCATTTCAATTGCAATTGTAGAAAACGGGCGCCCTACCGAGGCCATTCTTCATTGCCCTGCTTTAAAGCAGACATTTCTGGCAAGCAAGGGAAATGGGCTTGAGCTCATTGGTGATTTCAATAGCCCGGATACTGCAGCTGACAAACCTCGGGTTACAGGCTCCAAAAAATTAATTGAAACGATACGTGCACTACCGCATCAGCCTTTTGAAGTGGCAGATTTCATTCCGTCATTGGCCTATCGTTTGGCACTTGTTGCTAGTGGAGAACTGGACGGCGCTTTTGCCCGAGGTGGTGCAAGTGAGTGGGATATTGCAGCGGCAGATCTGATCTTGGAAGAAAGCGAATGCAAGCTTACAGATACGGATAAAAACGTTATTGAATATAATCGTCTAAAAGTTCAGGTTCCTGCACTTATTGCAACGCATAACAATCGGTATGAAGAAATATTCGCACTTGCGAAACAAGCCGGATTTCTTCATTAATCAGCTAGAATTATTCATATCCTGTTGTGGAGAAACTTATGAGTGAAGATAACGATACGCAGTTATTACATTTAGTATTTGGCGGAGAACTCGAAAACCTAGATCATGTGAAATTTCGCAATCTGGAAGAGCTTGATATTGTAGGGATTTATCCCAATTATGAAAAAGCCCAACTGGCATGGAAAGCAAAAGCCCAGCAGACTGTCGATAATGCCCACATGCGCTATTTCATTGTGCATATGCATAAATTGCTTGACCCGGATGGTGATGGAAAATTCGGCTAAAGTCAAATATTCATTGAAATGACAGAACCAATTCAACCAAAACGCCTGAAGCGCAAGAAGCGCTTACGTTTGTTTATACGCAGTCTGAGCCAAAATAAAATTGCTCTGAATGTGACTTCGCGCCTGGCTATTTGGTATTTGCAATGGGTTCAAAGAACCAACAAGATTATCGTTGAGCCAGCAAATATTTTGGAAACTCTCACACCTAAACAACCACTTATTGTTGGGGTCTGGCACGGACAACATATCTTGATGCCTGCCCTGCCGATTGGTCTAAAGGCATCGGCCATGATTTCCAAAAACTTTGATGGCGAGGTGACTGCCAGAACTGTAGAACACTTTGGCAATCGCACGATTCGTGCATCAGGTGGCAGAAGCCAAAAACAAACCTTACGAAAAGGTGGCATGACCGGGTTTTTGGAAATGCTGAATGCTTTGCGGGACAACGATAATGTTGTACAAACCGCCGATATTCCCAAAGGAATTGCACGGAAAGTTGGCCTTGGTATTATCATGTTGGGACAAAAATCCGGCGCTCCAATTGTACCATTGGCAATTGCATCAAGCCGTAGGCACATTTTTCAAAAAGCTTTGGACAAAGCGGCTCTTAATATGCCGTATGGAACAACAGCAATCGTTGTAGGTGAGCTGGTTCATGTACCTGATGATGCAGATGATGCGACGCTGGAAACTTGCCGTGCTAATTTGGAAAAAGAGCTTAATCGTGCGACAAAAAGAGCATACGAGCTAACAGGAAATCCTGAATGAAAACCAAACCGGATCTTTTCAGCAGAATTGTGCTTCGTATTTATCGCGGCTTTGGCATGTTGCTATACCCATTTATGGGCCCGTTTCTGCGCTTGCGTGCAAACAAAGGCAAGGAAGATTGTAAGCGCCGCTATGAGCGTTACGGTTATCCTAGTGCGGAAAAGCCTTCCGGCCCAATCGTGTGGTTTCATGCGGCAAGTGTTGGCGAATCCATGGCTGTTGTCCCGGTTGTCGAACATGTAAATGCGCTTGGTATCAATACTATCATGACAACGGGTACTGTAACTTCAGCTCAAATTGTTCGTAAGAGATTGCCGCGAGGTTCATTCCATCAATATGTTCCATTGGACTTGAAACCTGCGCTCGAACGTTTTTTGGATCACTGGCAACCTGATGCTGCTATTTTTACCGAGTCTGAAATTTGGCCAATGACTATCCTGGAGCTAACACAGCGCAATATCCCGCGTATTCTCGTAAATGCACGCATGTCTGACAGATCATTCAAACGCTGGAAAAATGCCTCCGGCCTGGCAGAAAGACTGTTTGAAAATTTCTCACACGTGGTTGCCCAATCAGCTCTGGATGCTGAACGCTTCAAGACACTTGGTGCTCGGCCGGTTGATATTTCCGGAAACCTGAAAGTCGACACAAACGCGCTTCCTTATGATGAGCTTGAACTTAATCAACTCAAGACTCGTATGGGGAAAAGACCATGCTGGGTTGCTGTTAGTACTCATGAGGGGGAAGAAGAGTCAGTTGGCAAGATTCACAGTGCCTTGAAAAAAAACATTCCCAATTTGCTAACGATTATCGTCCCTCGTCATCCAGACCGGGCGCCAGGTATTGTTGCGATGTTAAAGGAAAACGGACTTAAAGTTTCCCAACGCAGCCAAAATAATTCGATTGGCGATACAACTGATATCTATATGGGAGACACCATTGGAGAAATGGGACTTTATCTACGCCTTGCGCAAGTGGCTTTCGTGGGTAAAAGCCTAAAATCTGATGGCGGGCAAAATCCTTTGGAGCCGGCAATGACCGGCACAGCTATTGTCTCCGGCAAGAATGTTAAGAACTTCCGGGATGCTTATAAAAATTTACTTGAAGCTGGTGCAGTAAGGCTTGTTGCAGATGAAAAAATGCTGGCAGCTAATGTTGAATATCTTTTGCGCAATCCACAAGAGCGAGAAAAAATGCAACTGGCTGCATTTGATACCATCAATCAAATGCGTGGTGCCTTGAAAAAAACCAATCGCGCATTGGATTCGTATTTGTTTCCGCTTACCGTAAAACGCGATCTGGAAGGGTTGGGTTAATACCATGGCGCTGGATGAAGCCCCCCCATTTTGGTGGACCAAAAACAGCTGGCAAGGATATGCTTTATCACCCGTTTCATATGTTTACGGACGGATTGCTGCCAAGCGCATGAACATGTCCGCAGCTGTGAAAGTTAGCGTTCCTGTTATCTGTGTTGGTAATTTTGTGGTTGGTGGTGCAGGTAAAACCCCTACGGTTCATATGCTTGCAAAATATGCACGGGCTCAAGGTTTTAAGGTTGGAATATTATCTCGCGGTCTTGGAGGGGCAATCACGACCCCCACAGTTGTGAAACTGGACAAGCACAACGCGCATGATGTTGGCGATGAGGCTCTACTTCATGCTGAAGACTTAACCACTGTAATATCGACAAACCGGGTTGCTGGTGCTGAACTTTTGATCAAACAGAATTGCACATTGATCCTTATGGATGATGGCTTTCAAAACCCTGCATTGCACAAAGATTTCTGCCTGGTTGTAGTTGATGCAAAACGAGGATTGGGAAATGGGTTTTCCATGCCCGGTGGCCCGATGCGAGTGCCCTTTAAACATCAATTAGTACAAACAGATGCAGTTTTTATCACAGGCAAGGGTGATGGTGGTGATCTTGCCATCCGGAAAGCAGCGCGAGGCGGGAAGCCAATTTTTCACAGCACGGTGGAAGTTACAGGGCGCACAAAATATAAGGGCCAACAGGCACTTGCCTATGCGGGCATAGCAGACCCGAGCAAATTTTTTGATACACTTGAAGAAATTGGTGTTGACGTAAAAGCTAGCCAGAGTTTTGGAGACCATCACGTCTTTACTGAAGAAGAATGCGGAGACCTAATTGATCGTTCAAAGCAACAAAAGTTGCAACTGTTTACAACAGAAAAAGACGCTGCTCGCCTTAAAAACATGGGGGAAGCACAAAACAAGGTAAGGGAATTGTCTGAAATCGTTCGGATTGTTCTCAAACCGGAAGACCCTGCAATGTTAAGACGCATATTTGACAAGGCCATGAAGCGTTTTAAAGAACGCAAAACACCAGATGCACTTATTGGGTAACTGCTGGCCCTACAACAACGGTGGTCGGCTTGGTTGAAAAGAACTGTTTTGCCATTCGGTTTACATCCTCCAGAGTTACATCAGCGATGTATTTTTCTCGCTTATCGATGTAATCAAGACCAAGGTCTTGCGTCTGCAGAGCAACCAGTACATTGGCAATTTTAGAGGAAGTATCAAGATTGGAAATTGCGTAAGAACCCGCCACGTAGCGTTTTGCTTTGGCAAGTTCTTCGGGTGTAACACCCTTTGTTGCAATTCGTTCAATTTCTTCATTGATAATTCTAACCGTTTCATCCCGGTTATCTGCACGGGTCGATGTTCCAGCTGAAAAATATGCAGCATGGTCAAAAGTTGCCAGACCTGATGAAACACCATAGGCAAGTCCGCGCTTTTCGCGCACTTCTGTATAAAGCCGAGAAGAAAAGCCGCCGTCGCCAAGAATATGGTTCATCAAATGGGCTGCAAAAAAATCCGGATCGTCGCGCTTTATTGCCGGATAGATAATTGATACGGACGCATTTGGTACTGGCATGACAATGGAAATCTCATCGCCCAAATTTGGCGCTACTTCGGGTATTTCGGCAATTGCAGATTCGTTTGGCAAATCGCCAAATATATCATCCAGTGCGGCTTTTAATTCTTCTTCGCTAATCGCCCCAACAGCGCCCACCGTTAAAGTCGAACGCGAGAGGATTTTCTTGTTCATTGCAATGATATCTTCTCGGGTGATTGCATCAATTGAAGTTTCTGTGCCACTGACACTGCGGGCATAGGGATGCTGTTGGAAGATTGCTTCACGTACTGTCTTGCTTGCAACTGAAGACGGGTTTTTCTTGCTGCCAGTTATGCCGCTGCGTATGGCACCTCTCATTCGTTCAATTGTGTCTTCATCAAAGCGTGGCTGGTTGACTGCCAGCTTCATCAGTTTGAATACTTCTTCGCGCTCAGAGCGCAGCAATCTACCGCTGCCTGAAAACTTGTCGCGTGAAACCGAAAACCTGAATTCCAGACCAAGTTCTTCTGCTTTGGCCTGAAAGGCCACTCCATCCAGATCACCAGCACCTTCATCCATCAAGGCAGTCATCAATCTTAAAGTGCCTTCTTTTCCTTCTGGGTCCTGTGTGGCACCGCCTTTGAACGAAACGGAAATTGCTATGATTGGAAGTGTATAGTCTTCAACCAGCAACGCCTTAATACCTTTGTCTGTCTCAATTTGCTTAATATCGATGGCGTTCGCTTGAATGATTAAACCAAATAGGAATGCAAGCGTTGTCAGGAAAACTCTCATGTATTTATCCCTCCTTTGGCAATAAACGGCTGGTAATCGAACGACCGCGGTCAATGTATTTTCTGGCAACTTTATTGACGTCTTCCACCGTGACTTTTTGCAGACGATCGGGCCAGCTTGTGAAGTCTTCGACGCTGCCACCAATTGCCAAAACAGACCCAAAAATTCGGGCAAGAGTTAATTGGCTGTCCTAGCTGTAGATAATGGTTTTCAGATAAGTTTGGCGTGCCCTGTCCAATTCTTCTTGTGTCACACCTTCTTTTAGAAGCTTGTCAACTTGTGCTTCCACAGCTTTTGACGGTATTGCCAAGTTACCGAACGTTGAATGAGAAAGTGCGGTTAAGGGTTTTTT
>JAAHTH010003658.1_pt1 | contig 10303 bp, 8 predicted proteins | sample 6116091 | NCBI WGS metagenome assembly JAAHTH01 (sample SAMN13939990, study PRJNA603662) | sponge metagenome | isolation source: marine sponge | host: Mycale hentscheli | place: New Zealand | collected 2006
TTAGATTTTACAATAAAACAATAGAACATGGCAAATATATTATTAAGAAGTCCTTTTTACGTATATCAAACACAATCAGGTGCACAATCAGCAAAACTTGAATTAGAGATTGATGGAACATTGAGATATACAATTATAAAAGATACACCAACAACATCAGTTACATTTGAAATAGCACAACTTGCAAGAGACTATTTAGATATTACTTATAGTGGAAGTTATCAAAATCAAAAAGTAACAATAGCTGGGGAGATAACTTGGTATCAATCAACTAATGCAACAGGAGGTACTACTGGAACACCAGTAACATTTACTCATAATGGCTTTGATGGATATTGGGATTATTATAATACATCTACTACGAAACACTTCTGTGATACTGGCTCTTGTTTAATGCAAGACAATACAACAATATATGTGCCTGAAGGTGAGGGTGGATTTATTCCAGTGTTATCATCAGGATCAATAATATATAATTCATTTACAGGCTCAACAACTTCTTTAGCAGTAGGATCACCACCAGTAACAATAACTATTAAAAGAACAGATTGTTCTAGGTACATGCCAATGCAAGTAACATTTGTAAATAAGTATGGAGCATTACAAGACATATATTTTGATAAGAAAAGCGTAGAATCTATAAACACTACATCACAGCAATATAGAAACAGCAACATTAGTACAACTGGTACTTATTCAAAAACATCACATCAATATAAGACTCTAAAGAAACAAGCAAGAGAGACAATGACTTTAAACACAGGATATATAGATGAAGGAATGAATGAATCAATGAAACAATTAATGTTATCAGAACAAGTATGGATGCATATGGGATCAGAGATTCATCCTATAGACATAGTAAATAATTCATTAACCCTAAAAACAAAAGCAAACGACAAATTAATAAATTACACATTAGAAGCAATTCACGCACACGACCATATTGACAACGTTAGATAATGAAAGCAAAACTGCAATTATATATAGAAGGAAATAGAGTTGATTTATTTAGTGATGAGTCTGTAAATATTATACAGTCAATTCAGAACGTTAAAGATATATCTAAAGTCTTTGTGGAGTTTACTAGAACTTTTAATGTTCCTGCTTCTAAAAAGAATAATAAAATATTTCAACATTATTACAACTATTCTATTTCTGGAGGATTTGATGCGAGATTAAAAAAGAACTCTACAATAGAACTTAACTCAAGACCATTTAAAACAGGAAAGATAAAACTAGATGGTGTTGATTTAGAAGATGGCTCACCTAATACATATAGAATAACATTCTTTGGAAACACAATAGATCTAAATGATTTGTTAGGAGATGATGATTTAAGTGCTTTAGATTTAACAGCTTTTGATTCTACTTATACACCAGCTGAAGTAAAATCAGCATTAGAGGGAGGTCTTAATAAAACATACACAAGAGCAGATACGTCAACTATTAACTATCCTCAAGGAATAATAGCACCATTAATATCACATACTACAAGACTTTATTATGAAGCTTCGACTACTGCAGTATATCCAGATCCATTAGGAGGTAACTTATACCCATCAGGAACTAATCATCAAGGTGTTTATTATGAAGAATTAAAATATGCTATAAGAGCAGATGCAATAATAAAAGCAATAGAAGATAAATATGGATTAACTTTTAGTAATGATTTCTTTAACACAACTAACAGTGCTTATTATGGTTTGTACTTGTGGCTACATAGAAAGAAAGGGAAAGCATTTGAAGAAGCAGCAGTAACAAAACAAGTAACAGGATTTACAATAGACTATAATCAAGAAATACCTGAAGTAACAAGTTATGCAGATAGATTAGTAGTGCAGAATGTAACATCAGGTTCTATACAATATTCTTTAACAATAGAATCAACAACAAGTATAGATGGAACAGTTATAATAAAAAAAGATGGAGGTTCATTTGATCAAAGAGAAATAAGCGGAACATCAATAACATTAAATGGTTATTTAACAAACGGAACATATACTGTATTTATAAATTCTTCAGAAACATCTTTTACTTTATCTACCAACACACAATGGGATTTAGATCCTACTTATTATCCAGATAGTGCCGCAGCTTATCCTTTAACAAGTACATTTGCTTTTAACAACACTAGATCATTTATTATAAGTGAGCAAATGCCAGAGATGAAAGTAATAGACTTTTTGACTGGATTGTTTCAGTTATTTAATTTAACAGCGTACACAGAAAACGGAACAATAATAGTTAAAACTTTAAATGAATATTATTCTGATTCTACTACAGTATGGGATATTACAAATAATGTAGATACTACAAAAAGCACAGTTGATGTAGCTCTTCCATATAAAGAAGTAGAATTCAGATATGAAGGATTAGATACAAAACTAGCAAAGCAACATGAACAAATAAACAACACGTCTTGGGGAACAGAGAGTTATTCAGGTGACAACTACTATGATGCAAATCCAGAGATATATTCAGTAATAGCTCCTTTTGAGCACATGAAGTACGAAAGACTGTATAATGGTAGTACAGCAATAGAACCACAAGTAGGATGGTTTGTAGATGATAATAACGAAGCTTACTTTGGTAAACCATTATTGTTTTATGCATATAACCAAACATCAGCAACAGCAATAAGATTCCTAGAAACAGAAAACGCAGGTACATATGCTGATATAACAAGTTACTTTATTCCTTCTAACAGTGTAGATATTGACAGTACTGTAAGTGATGTATCAAATAATTTTAGAAATGAAATAAACGAATACACAAACACAAACGCATTTGATAAAACATTGTTCGCACAATACTATCAAAGCTACATATCGCAAGTGTTTCAAGAAAACAGAAGACTAACTACTGTTTATGCTTATTTGCCTTTAAAGATGTTACAAGAGTTTATTCTTGCAGACACAATAGCAATAAGCGACAAGAACTATACTATAAATGAAATAGAAACAGACTTTAAAACAGGTAGAAGTAAATTAGAATTAATTAATGGTTTGACAGTATCTGTAGGAGGATCAACACCAATTACTACTACTACAACTATAGATCCATCAGAGGAATGTACAGAGTGTACAGCTGATTCTACATTTTGTACTGTAGATAGTTTAACACCTACAGCTGATAAAACTTGTGATGTAGGTAGAAGTTTAGTAATATCAGGACAGACTAGCCAACAACAAACAGAAGACATTACATTAACAGCTACAGCTAATAACTTTATAGGTACAGCAACATATTTATGGTCTGGAGGAAATGCAGCAGGATTAACAACATCTTCTATAACAATAACAAACGCAACAACAGGAAACGTAACATATACTTGTGTTGCTACAGATAGTGATGACAGTGCAGAGTTTACAGATACACATATAGTTCTTTGGACACCTAAAACTTATGTAATAACATTAAATGTAATAGATAACATTTCATCTCCAACATCTGCAGCATACAATGTTACAGGAGATCAGACAGGAAGTACTCAAACCTTACAACAAGGAGAAACATATTCATTTAGTACAAACGTGAGTGTTAATAGTGGTTATCAGTTTACATCAGGACCATCTATATTAAACGCTACAGGTACTGTAGGGACATCTAACTTGACAGTAAATACAACTTTAACTGGTACAGTTCAAGCAACATCACAATTCTTAACTATTAGTGGACCTACTGCTAAAACAGTAAACAATAATATAACTCTATTTGCTACACCATCAGGATTTACTCCTACTAGTTATAGTTGGTCTGGTGGTTCTGCAAGTGGTTCTACTCAAAGTATAACATTTACAGAAACAAGTGCAGGTACATATGTTTATACTTGTACAGCAACAGACGGTACAATAACTGCAACAGACACACATACAGTAGTATGGACAACACAAACACTGATTGATATAACACTAGCTATTGATACAAGTGCAATAACTGCTCCAGCTAATTCATTTACAATTACAGGAGATCAAGCTGGATTAGTAAAATCACAAAACTCTGGTACAGTGTTTAGTTTTAGTTCAGGTATAGAATTAAATTCAGGATTTGAATATGTAGGTAGTGCTCCAACAGTTAATAATGCAGGTGGAACATTTACAACAAGCCAAACAGTAACAACTGTATTTGGTTCTGCAACTATTCAGCTAATAGTTTATAATTATTATGTAGTAACAGGATGTGCAGGTCAAACAGTAGCAGGACAAACCATATATGTAAGATCAAGAGACACATTTACAGTAGGTAACAGTACAACAGGAACTTATATAACAATAAACAACTTATGTTACTATACATCAGCAACTGCTTTTGAAACAGACTGGGCAACTAACAACGGTGTTACAGTAGGTAATGGAGAAGGAACAGGATGTGATGCGTGTACAGGAGGAGGAACAACAACAGATCCTTGTTTAGCAACTAAATCGGTATTTTATTTAAGATACTCTACATCTAATGACGTTTGTGAAAACCAACAGTCTAAAAACTTCTACTATGTAAACGGTTCTAGCTTATCTCAAACAAACAGTAACTGGTGTAGTGTTACTGATTTATTTACTTATGCAGATTGTACGGCAGCAGCACCAACAGGATATTACTCATTAGACAACGACAATACAGACAGAAGATATTGGAATGGTTCTAGTTTTAGTGTTTGTGTAAATTGTATTGATGCAAATGGATTATATTATTTAGGACAAAATTGGGATCCTACACAAGATTTTTGTGATTCTTCACAAGGTGTATTTGGATATTATTACTTTGATAATAATAAAACATTAATTACAGCAACAAGCAATGACGATATGTATTCAAGTGCGGCTAATATTGGAACACCAAATAAAGCAGCAGAAGGATTTTATACTGATTTATCTAATTATAGATATTACGAACCTAACACCGCACAAGTATGGGAGAACTATGGTGGATGTCCAGTAAGACCAACCACAACTAGCACAACTACAATTCCAACACTAACAGTATTTAGACAATATGGTGATTGTGCTACAGGAGGATTAGATGCAACCAAAGTATTTGGTAACAATTCAACAAGTGGATTCCCATTTGTAATAGAAGATGAAAATGGAGATTGTTGGTCAAATCCACAATTTACAGCTACATCATCTACAGATTGGATTGGTGATAGTGCATTTACTCATTATAATGATTGTGTTTCTTGTACAGGCACAACTACAACTACCACGACTACTACTACAACGCAAGCACCAGATAATGTATTTGTAGTAGAAAGACAAAGTGATGGATTTGCAACATATGTACAATTAGATTCTGGTTATCAAGTTGGCAACACAGATATAACTATATCAACTGATGGAGCAACTTGTTACGATATAGCAGGTACAGCATTAGTTACTAATCCTACTTCATTTGGTACGATTACAGGTTCTTGTATTACGACAACTACAACTACGACAACTACGACAATCACTTGTGGATCTCAAACATTGTATAAGTCAGCAGTAAGTGCAACAGATGTATGTTGTAATGTTGTAGCTGCTAGAACAGTTTATATGGATAGTAATAGTATTACAACAGCAACTACTATTTATCAAGATAATGCTTGTAGTGCAACATTAGCATCAGATCAATACTTTTCTGAAGACTTTGGAGATTATTATTTCTGGAATTCAACAACAAACACATTAACAGGACCAACAACTTGTCCAGCATGTCCATAATATGAAATATATAGCAGCACAACCAGAATTAAAATATTATGAGTGGCAAGTAGATACTATGATACATTCATATATAAAACAAGGAGTAGATCCTAATAATATTATAATACTATGGGGAAACACAGGTGAATATAATTGTGACGGTTTAAGAAAGAAATATCCAACAGTAAACTTTCATAGATACCCTTATAAAAGAGAAGCATATCCACCTGCTATAAAACCATACTTAATGTCTAAATACTTTGGTAGCTGTAAATGTACACAAAGCGAACAGTATTATTATGCAGATGCTGATACAATATTAACTAAACCATTACCAGATTTTCCAAATGATACTGTTTTTATGTCAGACACGAAAAGCTATATAGGTTATGATTATATAATTTCAAAAGGAGAAGAGATTTTAGATATAATGTGTGAAACAGCAAAAGTAGATAAAAACATTATTAAAGAAAGAAGACACGAGTCAGGAGGGTGTCAATTTGTATTTTCAGGAACTGATAGTAAATTTTGGAAAGACGTATATGTTAACTCTAACGCACTTTATAGAGAAATGCGTAGATACAATCAAGAACATAAAGAAAAGTATAAAGGAACCTATCCTATTCAAGCATGGACAGCTGAAATGTGGGCAACTTTATGGCAGTTCTTTAAAAAAGGATATAAAACAGAAATCAGTAAGGATTTAGCATTTGCATGGGCAACAGATCCGTTAAACATGTTAGAGGGTAAAAGAATATTACATAATGCAGGAGTAACAGACAAACATAAAGATTTTTTTAAGAAATCTAATTGGCAAAATGAGAATCCACCATCAGATCTCAATATAACAAAAACCCATTGTAGTTATTATTATTATAAGCAAGTATTAGAAGCAACATGTTAGGAAATGTACTAGAATTATTAAGATTAGCAAAGCAAGAGAAAATATCTGGCAAGTATATAGATATAGCACTTGGAAAGAATAAAATGCCAGAAACAATAAAAGAAGCATACGAACAATTTAAAAAGAACAAATAATGGCACAAGAAATAAACATAGATATTAATGTAAAAGCTAAAGGTGCTGAAAAAAACTTGCAGACAGTAGGTGTTGGTCTTAAAGGTATACAAGACGGAGCTAAAGCTGCAGGTAAATCATTATTTAGTTTAAATAATATATTTAAAGGAGTTGGAGCAGCAAAAGCATTTGATGCAATATTAAATGTTTTAAAAGAAACTTTTATGTCGAATCAACAAGTAGTAGATACTCTTTCAACAGCTACTACAGCATTAAAAATAGCGTTTAACGATTTATTTGAATTTTTAGCAGGAGGGTTAACAAACATAACAAGTTTTGGTCAAGCAATAGTAGATTCAATAAAAGATCCAATACTAGACTCAATAAAAGCAATAAAGTTTTTTGGTGAAGCTGCATTAAGAGTTTTATCTTTAGATTTTGCAGGTGCCGCAGCAGCAGCTGGACAAGCTCAAGTTTATTTTAACGAAGCAGTAGAAGGTGGTAAATTAGTTTTAGAAGAATTAACAGATGCTGTTAGTGATTATGTAAAAGAAACAATTAATGAAGCTGAATCTATAACTGACTTAAACAATGCAAGACAATTAAGTATTGCACAAAACAATATAATAAAAGAACAAAAAGATAGAGAAGCAGAGCAGTTAAGACAGGTAAGAGATGAAGAAAGGAACACTATAGATGAAAGAATAATAGCGAATAATGAATTAGGAGAAGTTTTAGAAGAACAAGCAAGATTAATGTTAGCTAATAATGATATTGCTATAGCAGCAGCACAAGCACAAGTAAACATAAATGATACTATAGAAAATCAAGTAGCCTTATTAGAAGCACAGGGAGAGAGAGAAGCAATACTTGCACAAATAGAAGGATTTAGATCTGAACAGAAAGCAAATGATTTAGCATTAGATAGAGAAAGATTAGAACTACAACAAACTATTGCACAAGGGGAATTAGAAGTACAAAACATTTTAGCACAAGGTCAAGCGGAGCTTATAGATAATGAAGTTATAAGATTAGAAAAACAAAAAGAAATAGCTTTACAAGAACAAGAACTAACAAGACAAGTATTAGAAGAGAAAAAATCAAGTTATAAAGAAGGAACACAAGCCTTTATAGACGCACAAAATGAATTAAATACTTTTAATGCACAAAGTGCGGTAACACAACAAAAGTTAGATAAAGAAATAGCAGATGCTAAAGTATCAGCAATTACTGGAGCACTAGGTTCATTAGCTAGTTTAGTTGGAGAAAACAGCAAGTTTGGAAAAGCTATAGCTATAACACAAGCCATAATAGACACTTATGCAGGTGCAAACAAAGCATTAGCACAAGGTGGAGTGTTTGGGTTTATTGGTGCAGCATCAGTTATTGCAGCAGGTTTTGCTAACATAAGAAATATAACAGCAACTAAAGAACCAGCAGCACCGAGTTTTGCTAAAGGATCAACAGGAGCTAGTATACCAACACCAGCTGCATCAGCACCTCCAGCATTTAATGTTGTAGGAGCAACAGAAACAAGTCAACTAGCTCAAACAATAGCAACAGCACAACAAAAACCAGTAAGAGCATATGTAGTTAGTACAGATGTTAGTACTCAACAAGCACTAGATAGAAAAACAGCTAATCAAGCAACATTAGGAAACTAAAACAAAATAATAAAATTAATATTGTTATAATATGGACATCATAGAATTATTTATAGACGAAGAGGACAATGTTTCAGGAATTGATGCAATAAGCATAGTAGAAAACCCAGCAATTCAAGAAGATTTTGTTTATTTAAAAAATCAAGAGTTTAAATTAGCAGAACTAGATAAAGAAAAAAGACTTTTACTAGGACCAGCATTAATACCTAACAAACCAATCTACAGAAAGAGTGGTGAAAAAGAATATTACATATACTTCTCAAGAAACACTGTAAGAAAAGCAAGTGAATTATTCTTGCAAAGAGCAAAGCAACACAGATCAACATTAGAACACGAATCACCATTAAATGGATTAACAGTTGTAGAGAGTTGGATAGTAGAAGGAGAAGAAGACAAGACTAGACTATACGGCATGGATGTACCAATAGGAACTTGGATGGTTTCTATGAAAGTAGACAATGATGATGTTTGGGATAACTATATTAAAACAGGTAAAGTAAAAGGGTTTTCAATAGAAGGTTATTTTGCTGACAAACTAGAAAGACCTAACGAACCTAATAAACTTTCAGAATGTGAATGTGATGCAAAGTTAGGTAAGTGTATTTGTAAAGATGAAGAGCTTAAAAAAATAGAGGAAGATGAAGCAAAAGAATTATTAAGTGAAGTTAGAGCAATAATAAAACAAGAAAAAAATATTGAGCTAGAAACTTATAATGATTACCCAGATTCTGTAGCTAATAATGCAAAAAGAGGAATAGATCTAAATAAAAAAGTAAATAATAGATGTGCAACACAAGTCGGTAAGGTAAGAGCTCAACAATTAGCAAGAAAAGAAAAACTTTCAGTACAAACAATAAAAAGAATGTATAGTTACTTATCTAGAGCAGAAGAGTACTATAAAACAGGAGACACAGAAGCATGTGGATATATTTCTTATTTATTATGGGGAGGAAAGTCTGCAAAGTCTTGGGCAGAGAGTAAATTAAAAAGTTTAGATCAACTAGAAGACCAAAAATTAGCTTCTATTGAAATAGATGGTAAAAGAGCATACGACACAAAGCAAGAAGCAATAATTAAAGCAAAAGAAATGGGATGTGAAGGATTTCACGAACATGAAGTAGAAGGAAAGACTTGGTTTATGCCTTGTGAGGATCACGAGCAAGAATTAAAAGAACCTTGTCAAGCAGGATATGAAATGATAGGTTTTAAAATGAAAAACGGAAGAAGAGTTCCTAATTGTGTACCAATAAAATAATGAGAAGAAGATATAACGTACCTAGTTCAAATAAAAGAGCATGTTTATGTAGAGATAAAGATACATATTCAATAGAGTGTTGTGATGACCAAGATTATATGAGACAAGGTATTGGAAACCTTACAGGACCAATAGGATTTTTGTTGCAAGAAAACGGAGATTATATATTACAGGAAAATAATAGTAAAATAGAATTATAATGGCAAATAAAAAAATTTCAGATTTAAGTTTAGTAGCAGCTTCAGATTTAGATGGATCAGAAGTAATAGCAATTGTTCATTCATCAGAAACTAAAAAGACTACACTATCTAATTTAGAAAATTTAATAGTTACGCATTTAACAGCAACTAATATTACAGTTGTATCAGGAGGTAGCGACATAGATTTAGATGATTCTGCTTATGATAATGCAGAGATGATTAAATTAAGTTGGTCAGGTGCAAGTGATACTATAGAGATTACTTTGCCAGATGCAACAGCAACAAAAAACCTAAATAGACAAATTAGACTAATAACAGATAGTTCATATGAAACTAATACACACGCAGATTTAACACCAATAAGCGGACAAACTTTAGATGGAAGTAGTTCACACTACAGAATTAATAAAGCATATGAAGGTATAACGGTATGGTGTGATGGTACTGAATGGTTTATTATCCAAGCAAAAGCATCTTAAAAATATA
>JAAHTH010003662.1_pt1 | contig 10291 bp, 11 predicted proteins | sample 6116091 | NCBI WGS metagenome assembly JAAHTH01 (sample SAMN13939990, study PRJNA603662) | sponge metagenome | isolation source: marine sponge | host: Mycale hentscheli | place: New Zealand | collected 2006
AAAAACCCTTAACCGCACTTTCTCATTCAACGTTCGGTAACTTGGCAATACCGTCTATATAGCTTTCTTCCAGCTCTACCTGCTCCCATTTCTCAAGTTTATATTCCGTAGAGTTTTGTGGTGTTATGAGAACAGTTAACATTCCATTGGCTTTGGCAGGCTCAAGATTGCGTGGAAGGTCTTCAAACATCGCAGACGTTTTACCCCTAATATTATGATCTTTTAGAAATTTGTTGAATGGACCGACTTTTGGCTTTGGTTCATAGTCAGAAGCAACAATATCAAACATGCCTTCAAAAAGTCCGGGGTCTACATCCATTGCAGTTAATGTATCGGTTGCATGTTTGACCGAGCCATTCGTATAGATCAAACGGCGGCCTGGAAGCTTAGCCAGCATATCACCAAGCTCTGGATTTTTTGGAAGCTCCGAATAGTCAATATTATGAACGATGTCGAGAAACGCTTGCGGATCAATATTTCTGGTTTCCATCAACCCGCGAAGCGTAGTGCCATATTCGCGGTACATGTCTTTTTGCAGTTTGCGCGCTTCAACCCGATCAAGACCAGTAAGTTCGGCTACATAGCCCGTCATTAGCAAATCAATTTGGCTAAACAGGTCGCAATGGCGGGGATAAAGCGTGTTGTCGAGGTCAAAAACCCAAGTGTCGATATTTTTAAAATTTTCCATGGTGATCCTTTGTGCCAAGTCCTTGCCATGTTTCTTGACCTATGGCGAGAGGTGATGCATCTCTAGCACAATGAATCTTTGGATAATTATCACTGTCGCAGCAGCTTTCCTGCAAAACATTCGCTCAAGTCTCCAAAAACATCTCAAAAATGTAATGGGTTCAACTGGCGCTACTTTTGTGCGTTTTGGCTTCGGTGTTCCTTTTGCATGCCTTTACTGGTGCATATTGATTTATTGGTTTGAATACCAGATCCCCGAGTTTAACTTCCGGTTTTTTCTTTGGGCAACGATTGCTTCTTTCGCGCAAATATTTGCTACATTTTTGCTGGTTTATCTCTTCTCCTTTAGAAACTTTACGGTTGGCACTGCCTATTCCAGAACGGAGCCGGCTCAAACTGCAATATTTGCTCTCATTCTCTTTGGTGAAAAACTGTCATTCGGAAGCATTATGGCCATTGCGATCAGTATTGTCGGCGTAATGATTATTTCCGTTGCAAGGTCTGCAATTACGCTGAAAACCGTTTTTACATCCGTGCTTAGCCGCACAGCACTAATAGGTCTTGGTTCGGGAACATTATTCGGATTGTCAGCAGTTGGATATCGCACAGCTGCCCTTTCCGTTGAGCATGAGTTTTTCATGGTACAGGCCTCAACAACCCTGGTTTATGCGATCATCTTGCAAACGCTCGCCATGTTGACTTGGATCGTATTGCGCCAGCGTGACGAATTGCCAAAAATTATCAAAGCCTGGAAGCCAGCACTTGCTGTTGGGTTTGTTGGAGCAACGGCTTCTTTTGGTTGGTTTATAGCATTCACATTGCAACAAGCCGCGCTTGTAAAAGTGGTGGCTCAGATTGAAATGCTCTTTACGTTTGCCTCGTCAATTTTCTTTTTCAAGGAAGCGATAAATCGGTTGGAAATCATCGGCTGCGTATTGATCACCGCCGGTATTATCCTGCTCGTTCTGATTTAACCTGTTACGGCTTAATCAAAGTACCAGCACCATGTTCTGTAAATATTTCCAACAAAACTGCATGGGGTTTTTTACCGTTTACAATAACGACCCCTTCAACACCTTCGTCTTCATCACCCAAAGCTGAAATACAGGTATCAACCTTCGGGATCATACCACCATTGATCGTGCCATCTTTGATAAGAGCCTTGGCATCCTTGATGGTGAGCTCCTTGATAAGGTTTTTATCATTGTCCAGAACTCCCTCAACATCAGTCAGAAACAAAAGGCGCTTTGCATCAAGTGCGCTCGCCAGAGCACCTGCAAATGTGTCCGCGTTGACGTTGTATGTCTTGCCATCCTTGCCAAAACAAACCGGAGCAACAACCGGGATCAGCCCTGCTTCAATCACCAGATCAAGTACGGTTGAATCAACCTCTTTTGGTTCACCAACAAAGCCCAGATCAACAATGCGTTCGATGTTCGAATTCGGGTCAACCGACGTGCGGCGCAGTTTTTCTACCAGCACCATATTTCCATCCTTGCCGCAAAGCCCAACCGCACGAGCCCCTTCAGCATTGATAGACGCAACGATGGATTTATTGATGGAACCGGCAAGAACCATCTCGACAATCTCGATTGTATCTTGATCCGTAACACGTAGCCCGTCTTTAAACTCAGACTTGATGTTCATGCGTTCAAGCATTGAGCCAATTTGCGGCCCACCACCATGCACAACGACCGGGTGGACGCCCGCTTGTTTTAAAAGAGCGATATCACGGCAAAAGGCTTTTCCCAGGTTCTCATCACCCATGGCATTGCCGCCATATTTCACAACCACAGTGCGTCCCGTGTAACGTTGCATATACGGAAGCGCGTGAGCTAGAATTTCAGCCTCGTGAAGGCCATCTGTTTCTGATTTTTTGGTCATGGATTTATCGCCTGTTATTCAAGACGTTACATAGCCTCAAACTTGAAATTCGGCAAGGTGGCTTAAAACACACTTGCAATTACGGCGCGAAGTTCGGCAATTCCTTCACCTTTTTCAGATGATGTGGTCAGCACTTCAGGATAGGCTGCCGGGTGTTTTGAAAGTTTGGCAAGTGTCTCGGTTTGCAAATTTTCAAGGGCGTGAACTTTGATCTTGTCTGATTTGGTCAAAACAATTTGATAAGAGCAAGCTGCCTTGTCCATCATTTTGAAAACTTCTTCATCGTTCTTTTTGATACCATGACGAGAATCAATCAACACAAAAACCCGCCGAAGTGTGGTGCGTCCTCGAAGGTATGAAAAAACTAGTCTCGTCCAGGCTTCAACCTGATTTTTAGGCGCTTTTGCATAGCCATAGCCAGGCATGTCAACGATGGCATAATCTGGAACTTCACCGCTGTCTTTTGGAATAAAATAATTCAGATCCTGCGTTCGGCCCGGCGTATTGGATGTCCGCGCCAGCCCTTTTTGGTTTACAAGGGCATTGATCAAAGATGACTTGCCCACATTGGATCGACCGGCAAAGGAAATTTCCAAAGGCCCTTCCGGAGGCATGAATTTCATAGATGGCACACCAAGCAAAAATTCCCATCCTTTAGCAAACAAAAGCCGCCCTTTTTCAAGAGCGGCCTCGCTGAACTTATTGGGCTCATCATCCAACATTTTTTAGGTCTCTTTCGGCTTGTGCTTGAATATCCCCTTGAGATTTTCAAAGAGCGCAACTTCGGCGCCGTGACGTTTCATGATGATGCCCTGCTGAATGAGGCTTAAGGTATTGTTCCATGCCCAGTAAATAACAAGACCAGCCGGGAATGTTGCAAGCATGAAGGTAAATACAAGTGGCATCCACTTGAAGATCATCGCTTGTGTTGGATCTGGCGGCGCAGGGTTCATCTGGAACTGCAAGAACATGGTAATACCCATAATCACTGGCCAAATACCAACAAGGAATATACCGCCCACTTCAAATGGAATGAGACCAAACAGGTTGAAAATCGAAGTTGGGTCTGGCGCAGCCAAATCCTGAATCCAGCCAAAGAACGGTGCGTGACGCATTTCAATGGTTACAAACAGCACCTTATAGAGTGCGAAGAATACAGGAATTTGCACCAGCATTGGCAAACAACCCGCTGCGGGATTGATTTTCTCCCGCTTGTATATCGCCATCATCTCTTGCTGCTGCTTCATCTTGTCATCGCCGTACTTCTCGCGCATTTCAGTCATTTCTGGCTGAACCTTTTTCATCTTCGCCATGGAGGCATAAGACATGTTTGCAAGCGGTAGGAAGATTGCTTTGATGATAACGGTTGCACCAAGGATAGCGACACCGAAATTGCCTACAAGACCGTGTAGCCAATGGATCAACCAGAACAAGGGTTTGGTGATGAAGTAGAACCAGCCCCAGTCGATCATCAAATCAAAATTATCAATATTAAGATCTTCTTGGTAGCCATCAATTATCTCGGTTACCTTTGCACCTGCAAAAAGTTTGTTCTGAACTTCTGCACTGCCACCGGCCGGAATGCTGGTCACTTCGCCGACGTAGTCAGTCTGGAATAGTTCAGCGCCTTTATCGTCATAGAAAAATCTGGGTTTGAAGGAAGAACCAGGAATAAGTGCCGCCGCCCAATATTTATCAGTAATGCCTAACCAACCTGTTGGTGTACGAGCAACAGATAATTCTTTGTCATCATGAAGGTCACCATAATCAACTTCATTCAGGCCTTCTTCGCCAAAATATCCAATCAGACCTTCATGTAGTACGAAGATCCCTTGCGTTGATGGTTCGCCAAAGCGTGCTATACGGCCATAACCTGTTAGGTCCACCGGATTGCTTGAGGTATTAGCAATGCGATCTGTGACCGTGAACATATATTTATCATCAAGTTCGATATCACGCTCAAATCGGATACCGTTTTCATTGGTCCAATCAAGCGTAACCTTGCTATTTGCAGTAAGCGCTGAAGCGCTAGTATTCCAAACTGTATTAACGCCAGGAACTTCACCAGCAGTTTCAGATCTCAAATATCCAAACTCGGCAAAATATGGATTTGCGCTATTGCTTGGTGAAAGTAGTGTAACAAGCGGAGAACCTTCTTTATTCTCAACTTTGTATTTCTTCAGGCGAAGATCATCTATGCGGGCACCGCGCAGGTTCAATGAACCAATAAGAAGGTCAGCATCAATTGCAAGACGCTTTTCTTCTTCTGTAGGAGCTGTTTCTGTGTTTGTTGCCGGTGCAGTCGATGTTGCAACATCACTTTGCGGAATGGCGGCATTGTCAGCAGGTTTTACTTCGCCGGATTCAATTGCTTCACGCTGCGAAATAATCTCGGCTTGCTTGCGTTCTTCCTCAACGATTGGCCCAATATAAAATACTTGCCATAAAACTAGCACAAGAACGGAAAGCCCGATTGCCAGAAACGTATTACTATTATTGCCGTTCATAAGTTTTAGTCCCGTTACGTATATTTGGTTTTATGGGAGATGTTATGTGCCGCATCGCCCGAATTTTTAGTTTTTTCTAGAGCCTTTTGCCCCGTTCCTATGAACATGGTCAATTGCTTGCTCCAAATCCTTTAAAATAGATGTAAAGTTTTGCGTCAATGCACCATGTTTTCCAATGATTACATAATCATGATTGAGGTGAGATTTAAGTGGAAAGGTTATATTGGCTGCTTCCCGTAATCTACGCTTTATTCGGTTGCGGATAATCGCGTTGCCAACCTTCTTGGTAACCGTATACCCAACCCGAGCCGTTTGTTCATTCTCACTGTCATCGATTATCTTGCTCTGAAAAACCAGTGATTTGGTTGAGTATCGTTTTCCAGAGCGCAAACGCAAAAAATCCGAGCGCTTCTTGAGTGTTGGAACTCTTTGAGAAGTTAACTCGGAGATTTGCCGGTGTTTAGACAAGTCCGGCTCCAAAATCATTGCAATGAATTAGTAGTGCAGATCTGCTTAAGCAGAAAGCTTCTTGCGGCCCTTGGCACGACGAGCAGCGATTACGTTGCGACCGCCTTTGGTTGTCATGCGTGAGCGAAAGCCATGTCTGCGAGCGCGAACAAGATTACTTGGTTGAAATGTACGTTTCATATTCAAATATCCGCGTTTTTAACACGAACCCTCAAAATTTATTGTTAGGGTGACAAATTCTACCGAAAATAGATGATATCGGCCAAAAACCTTGTAAAATCATCTGCTATTAGAAGAAAACTTGTACTGTGCTAAAACACACATACCCAGTTGTTGAACGGCTTATAGTGGGATAAACAAAACAAGTCAAGAAAACGCTCGGTGCCGATTAAGAATTTTTACTATTTATTTGACCTGATACCGACACACATAAATGTCATTAGAGTTGATAGAAATTCACGCTTATTTGGTCTAATCCTGCTTTACATGCCAGACTTTAGAATATTGCGACTTACCAAAGAATTATAAATGACAACTAACAATCAGAGAAAAACCGCTAGCCCAATAAAAAAATGGGGCGCGTTGGGCGTTATTATTGCCTTGCTGATAGTTGGTTATCTTGCTGGTTTGCATGAATATTTTTCACTTTCGAACTTGATCAAACACCGTGAAGCTATGGTGTATTTTGTTTCTGAGAATATTGTTTTGGCAATGCTTGGCTATCTGCTCTTGTATATCATTATCGTTGCGGTGTCCTTTCCAGGCGCTTCTGCCTTAACAATCACATCAGGGTTGATATTTGGCGGCATTTTGGGTGGAACACTGACGGTAATAGGCGCAACTCTTGGAGCAATCATTATTTTCCTGATTGCTCGCAGCTCATTGGGCGATGTTCTGGAAAAAAAAGCGGGGCCCTTTATACAAAAAATGATTGCCGGTTTTCAGAAAGATCAGTTTCAGTATCTGCTTACCTTGCGGCTAACGCCTATTTTTCCGTTTTGGGTCGTAAACATTGTTCCAGCACTGCTTAATATGAAGTTGGGATCCTATGCGCTGGCAACCATGCTTGGAATAATTCCAGGAACATTCGCATTTGCATATATTGGAGCTGGGCTAGACAGTGTTATTGCTGCCCAGGAAGCAGCAAACCCTGGATGCGCTGATGCAGGAACTTGTTCTATCGACATCGGCGCGTTGGTGACAACGGATCTTCTAATTGCCCTGGCAGGACTTGCAGCATTATCTGCTTTGCCATTTATTATTAAGAAAATACGAGGAAAGAAGCAGGTTGATGGTGGCGCTTAAAAACATGAATACTCAAGGAAAAAAGAATGGCTGAAGTTCTTAAACCAGATATCTGCGTTATTGGCGCAGGATCAGGCGGTCTCAGCGTAGCAGCCGCCGCAGCTTCATTTGGCGTCTCGGTCGTTTTGATCGAAAAAGGCAAAATGGGCGGTGACTGCTTAAACTACGGTTGTGTACCTTCCAAAGCCATTCTGGCTGCGGGCAAACACGCCCAAAGTATACGCGATGCTGCAAAATTTGGGGTTACAGTTTCCGGAGATCCAAAGGTCAACTTCAAGAAAGTTCATGACCATATTCAAGATGTCATTGCGCAGATTGAGCCCAATGACTCAGTTGAGCGGTTTACGGGTCTTGGTGTTGAAGTGATCGAAGCAGAGGCACGTTTTAAGGATGAGCGAACAGTTGTGGCAGGGGATAAAGAAATAAAGGCCCGCAGATTTGTTGTTGCAACCGGTTCTTCAGCCTTTGTACCACCGATCAAAGGCCTGGATAGTGTTTCCTACCTGACCAATGAAACCATTTTTGAAAACACCAAGAAAATGGGCCATCTGATCATTATTGGCGGTGGTCCAATTGGCATGGAGATGGCTCAAGCCTATAAAAGACTTGGTTGTGAAGTAACTGTACTTGAAGGTTTCAAGGCACTTGGCAAGGATGACCCCGAATTAACCAGTATCTTGCTGGAGAAATTGGTTGAGGAAGGGATTGTGTTGGTAGAAGACGCTATGGTTGCCAATGTTGCTCCACGCGGCAAACAGGGCATTCGGGTAACCTATACCAAAGATGATAAAGAGCACACAGTGGATGGAACGCATATTTTGGTGGCAACCGGCAGAGCTGCCAATGTTGATGGTCTTTCACTTGGGGCAGCTGGCATAGAATATACCCGTCGCGGCATTAGTGTTTCAAAAGATCTTCGCACGACCAATAAACGCGTTTATGCAATTGGCGATGTTACCGGCGGGCTGCAATTTACTCATATTGCAAATTATCACGCGGGTCTTGTTATTCGTGGGCTCCTATTCCGTAAAAAAGCTGTACCCAATAACGATATGATACCCTGGGTAACCTACACAGAACCAGAATTGGGACATGTTGGGCTGACAGAAGAGCAGGCACGAGAAAAGTTTGGCACCATAAAGGTATTGCGTTGGCCGTATCATGAGAATGATCGTGCACAAGCAGAACGAAAAACCACCGGACTTGTAAAAATGGTCACCAATAAAAAAGGTTTGATTGTTGGGGTTTCAATCGTTGGAGCAAGCGCAGGCGAGATGATGAACATGTGGGCACTTGCAATCACCAATAAAATGAAACTTGGCGATGTAGTTGGTTATGTTTCACCCTATCCAACTTTTTTTGAAATCGGCAAAAGAGCCGTCATTACAAGTTATGTGCCTCTTGCCAAAAAGCCCATTATTAGAAGCGTAATAAATTTCTTGCAGAAGTTCGGATAGGAAGCTGTTGATGGAATTGGAAGACGGTACACCAAAGCAGGACGTTGGCTCATCAAAGCGCCTGTGGAATGCAGTCCAAACTGGTCTTTCGGTAAAACTTCTTTTGTTGACTGCCGTATTTGTGCTAATTGCTGAAGTTCTTATTTTTGTACCATCGATCGCCAATTTTAGAAATGTCTGGCTCAAGGATTATCTCTTAACTGCTGAAGCTGCAAGCATTGTTTATCTTGATTCAAACGATGTAATTCTAAGCGAAGGAGCCGGGGAAGATCTGCTTGCAACTACAGAGTCTTTAGCAGTTGCAATTAGGCGTGATGGCATATCGAGAATGATGGCATCTTCCGGTCAGCCCGGTGAATTGGACCAGCATATTGATCTGGATAACTCAACAGCTTTCGGTTCGATAAGAAGTTCGCTTTCCATGTTTTTTGCTGATCCGGATTCCCGATACAGGGTCTTTGGCACCATGCGTTCCAGTCCCGCCATTATGGAGTTGGTTCAAGAAACCAGGCACATACAGGCAGCGATGTCAGAATACGCGCGTAACGTTGCTTTCCTGTCGCTGTTGATATCCATCTTCACCGCCGCACTGGTATATTTGGCGCTTTATCGGTTGATCGTATTACCCATTATTCGAATTTCCTCTAACATGGACGCTTTTTCAAAAACCCCCGAAAACGCCTCGCTGGTTTACAAGCCCAGCAATCGGCTGGATGAAATTGGTACGGCAGAAAAACGCCTGGCAGCATTTCAGGGTGATTTGCAGCAAACCTTAAGGCAAAAACAACGATTGGCAGATTTGGGTTTGGCAGTCTCAAAGATCAATCATGACTTGCGCAATATCTTGGCTTCGGCACAATTATTTTCAGACAGGCTTACGAGTTTGCCTGATCCAACCGTTCAACGGTTTGCTCCAAAGCTTATCAGGACTATTGATCGTGCGGTTGATTATACCAAATCAGTAATCGACTACGGCCGTGCTTTGGAAGCCCCTCCCAAGCGCCGCAAATTGATGCTCAATAGTGTTGCAAATGATGTGGCCGATCTATTGGGTTTGGAAAACAGCCTGGTCATAGAATGGTAAAATGAAATCCCGCTCGACTTTCAGGTAGATGCTGATCCAGAGCAGCTCTTCCGCATTTTAATGAACCTTTGCCGTAATGCCCAACAAGCAATGATGGATGCGGATATTCACGGACGTGCAAAGAAGCTGAAAATTACAGCTGAAAAAATTGACACTGATGTTCACATGCATGTTTCAGACACCGGACCTAGAATTCCTGAACACATCAGGGAAAAGATTTTCAATGCATTTGAAGGGTCAACAAAAGCAGGGGGTTCAGGGCTTGGAATGGCGATTGCTGTTGAGTTGTTGCGCGCCCATGGCGGCACAATTTCAATTGAGAAAACGGATGAAAATGGCACCACATTTCACATCGTCATTCCGGATGAAGATTAGCCTGTTATGAAATTGAAAATTAATTTTACCCTGTTTGGAAAAAGCATTGAAAAAGGCTTGCTTTTATTTCCTATTGGCATTACCACCACAACCTGCAAACATTGATTGTTTGCAACTTCAAAATGCGCACTCGTAGCTCAGCTGGATAGAGTACTTGACTACGAATCAAGGGGTCGGGAGTTCGAATCTTCCCGAGTGCGCCATTTTCTTCAACACAAAGTGTTTATTGGTTTCAGCTTTTGCAGTTTGCGAAAGTAATCGTTATTAACTGCCAATTACTCCCGCAAAATTTATTCGTGCTTTAGCTATAGTGGGTATCAGATTGTTTTCTTGGGACTGGGAAATGCGCAAGATTTTGTACTAGTTGATCGCGGTTGATTACATGTCGGTAGGCGTTATCGTGTTTCATTAAAAAGTTGTGGGCTTGCCTTTGTTTCCACCATGAAACTGTTGGGTGAAGATGGTGAAGAGTGAACCGCCGCTTGTTTGTCGGAGGGTAAAACTCTAGGAGAATTACCCTTATG
>JAAHTH010003663.1_pt1 | contig 10289 bp, 18 predicted proteins | sample 6116091 | NCBI WGS metagenome assembly JAAHTH01 (sample SAMN13939990, study PRJNA603662) | sponge metagenome | isolation source: marine sponge | host: Mycale hentscheli | place: New Zealand | collected 2006
TGTGGCAATCCAGATTTAGATCTCACGACCTCAGTAGTTGTTGCCGAATCCCCCGACGCAGGAAAGATCGAAAACACAGTTAGCACACTTAATGAAGGTGTCGCAGGAATCACCGAAGCCACAGGTGCCAGACCACTTTACATTTACGGAGGGGCTGTTCTCTTAGGAGGGCTCTTAATTTCTAAGTATCTTAAATTGTTATCTGGATCGGGTGATGATAGTGAATCGGAGTAGTTGGTTGCCTGCTCGTGATTTTAGTCAGATTAAGTGGCTAAGTTTTTATAGATCTCTTTCTAACAATGCTAACGATAGTCGAAAGAAAGAAATCTTTGATGAGACTAAAGACTTAAGTTGGGTTTATCTGGGTGATGGAACACCAGATATAAAAAAGATTTTGTCAGGAATTACTGTCGACAATTATACCTTTCCTATTAACTATGATCAGGACCTGATGAGAAAAACTATTCAGGGAAATCATCGACACACCAACAAAGTTCAGATCTGGATCGGAACTCCAGACAATCAAGTTACCAACACATCTGGTTTTTATAAAGTAGTTTATGATCCAGCAACTGACAAACATAATCTTTCCGCACATGGCGATAATGCTAATGTTCTTTGGAATCTGGGATTTGCTGAAGGCATTACACCACCTCCAATGGCTATTAACTATAAGTAGGATCGGGTGATGATAGTGAATCGGAGTAGTTGGTTGCCCCCACATGACTTTAGTGGTCGTTATTGGCGAACCTTTTGGAAATCCGTTCCTAACAAGGCTGGTGGTAGTCGAAAGGAAGAAATCTTTGATGAGACTCAGTATCTTGATTGGATCTATCTGGGTGATGGAACACCAGATGTTAAGAAGATTTTGTCAGGAATAACTGTCGACAATTATACCTTTCCTATGGAATATGATCAGGACCTGATGAGAAAAACTATCCAAACGCCAATCTTTTCTGAATATAAAGTTCAGATCTGGATTGCTGTAAAAAAGACCGAATATAGATGGCAACAAATGCTTGAGGATTCAGGAAAGTTCTTGCCCAGAGTGCAAGGCTTCTTTACACTGATTTACGATCCAACCACTCAAAAACATACTCTTCTTTCACATGATTCTGAGGGTGATGAACAATGGCGTCTGGGCTTTGATGTTCGGAAACGACCTCCCATGGCCATTAACTATAAGTAGGTGCGTCACTTAATCAATTATTATGGTCGGAGTAAATTGCCCGCATTGTGGCTGGTCAATGAAAGTCAACAAAGACTGGGTAGATGCTGACGGCTATCACGGACAATTCATTTGTCGGTATGGCACCTGCCAAGTAGAAGTCGTAGTTTCTACTAATCTTTTCTGGGCCTATGAAAATAAAAAAATATCTTTAGATTTGCGATCAGAAGCACACGATATTTTGTTTAGTCGTGGTATGATTGCCACCCCTCCTTGAGATGATATTATGTATGTTTTAGTTGACGGTGGTTTCTTTGTTTCTCGTTTAGCCCGTAATTGGGCCCCTAAAGGTCGTTTCCGCCGATGGATGAATAAAGTCGAACGTGGTCGCATGGCTAAAGGTCACTTTTATCAAAAGGCCCGTAAGTCTTTTTATGGAGAATTAAATTATCTTCAAATGAGAATCAAGCAAGCCGGATATGGATCGGCAGAAATTAATGTTATGTTTGATGGCACGGAAAGCCGTCATGCCCGAGGAAAAATCTATTCTCAATATAAGGCTAATCGAGTTCCATCTTCTGTGGAACAATATGATGCTGCTGAGTATTCTATTAGAGATTCCCGTTTAGAACTTCGTTCCGTAGGGATGGATCCTGATAATCTCAGAGCAGGTTGGATCAGTCATTATGATCCTACCAAAGAAGCCGATGATTTGATTGCTGAGTTTGTAGCCGATAATCCTGAAGAAAATATAATTATTTTTACCCAAGATTCCGATCTCTATCAATTAGTTGCTCTCAATAAAAATCTACGATTCCATAATTTTACTGAAGAGGTTAATCCGATTGATGCTCATGGCTTCTCTTTCGATCATTATGCTGACTGGAAAGCGTTAGCAGGAGATTCTTCTGACAATATCCCCGGCGTTTCTAATCTTGGACCTCGAAAGGCCACAGAGTTGATCATCAATTATGGAGAATTAGAAAATGTTCCTGTTTCTGTTTTTACTTATTACACTTGCACCGAAACTTCAGCCATGGTTTTAAGTGGTAAAATCAAGATGTATCAAGAAGAAAATGACATCACTGAGGCCACCTTAAAGCGAAAATGGGGTGCTGCCATTATATCACTTAAAGAAGGCCAAACTGTTCGACTAAACCAATCTAAGTTTGATAAACTAATGACCTGCGAGGCCTTAGACGAAAATTATTTTGAAAAGCATTCTGATAAAGAAACTATTTTTGATTACCGCACCATTATCAAATTACCCAGCCCGCTTTACAAAGATATATAAGGGTAAGCGACATAACTACAATTATGCCTGCTGAGATTCGAATCGATCTGGATCGCCTTAACGAGTTTATTGACATGACTGAAAGTGGCCTTTACCAACACAAATTACTCCATTATTTATTAAAAAGTATGCGAAATATGGGTGCTCGATGGCGAGATCCGCCAACAATTGTTCTCACTGTTGATGATGTCGAAGCCGATTTTGACGAAGAATTACAAGCCACTTTAGATAAATACACGGGGTTGGAAAGTTGATTTGTCCCATTTGTAGCACAAGGTTTAAAGAAACAAAAATGACTCTTAGTGAAGGTTGTTGGGAATGTGGATGCGGTTATGCCGTAGCCTCAACCGAAAAGTGATCCCAAACCTTCATAATCATCATCCTTATCTTCAGGGACGTCCCATAAGGTCAGAATATCGACTCGATTTATACTCTGAGGTAAATGATGGAAAAAATAGCCATCTTCTAACTTTCTTAAGATTTTAGTAAGGGTTTTATTCTGCATTCGATTTACTACTGTAAAATAACCACCATTTTCTTTGATATCGCTGGGAAGTGGCATACGCCCCAACCAATGCCAATCAAAAATAGATTCTGGGCTAAATAGCGATCCTAATCCCCGAAAACCTTCATTAAATGAAACCAACCTTTTCGTTCTAAAGTTATAAACTCCATAATATTCATCACTTAGGTAAGGAACTGAAATATAAACTCGATTTATATCGACTTCTCCCATATCATCTCTTACCACTTTTATTTCTAATCGCCCTAATTTTCTCCACAGGGCAACTTTCTTTTCATCATTGAAGGGATCCCAGTCAGGATAATTGATCCGAATAATCTCATAAATATCATCCGGACTCATATCTTTTAAGTCATCCCATTTACGATCATCAGCCAACTTGTGTGCTATCGAGTCACTAAAGCCCAGATCCAGTAACTTCTTTTTGGTTGCGGATTTGACTACCATTATATCACCTGTTTATTGATAGCGTCTTGAAACGGAAACAGATCTTTAGCAGTAGGTTCCCAGTCCCAATTATATTCTTTATGATTAAAAGCATTTCTAAACCAATCTCCCGGTGCTTCATTTTCGAAATAATATCTCAGATTTCCAAAATAGTCTTCGGGCACATCAGTATAAGGGCGTTGCCCGCTCAACTCACCCATCCGATAATCTGCGCCCAAAGGATCTTGAAACGGCCTCACCCATTCTTGATACCATGACCACTCATCAGGATCGGCAAAATAATTTAAATCACCATTATAGGCTCGATGTAATCGTTGTAAAAAACCTGCAAATGAGGCTCTAACAGGTGCTTCACTAATCATATTTTCATCAGTAGCATAAGGATCTCCGAAAGCACCTTGAAGCCACCACTCAGCAGCCGTCATCCCACCATACCAACGCAGATCATTTCCATCTTTAAAACGGTTATGAATTATGGCCCATAATTCTTTCTTAAACATTATATCGCCTCTTTATTAATAGCAGCCTGAAACATATTGGTGTTAGCCGCAACTTGAATTAGCATTTTTAATTCGCCCTCGTCAGGATCGATAGATCTTAGTAACAGTTCTCGATAAGCAAACGATGATATATCTATCCATTCTGATACCACATAACTCGCTCCCATTTTCCCATCAGCAGTCCAATTCGAAGGGTCGATATCATCAATAGCAGACCAAATATAACTATCTTCTGAGGCTGCTGCACCATATCTGCCTTTACCAACACCTTGCGCCACTTGATCTTCATCAGGTATGGGTCGTGAATGCCCACCAAATCCATGAGTCCGATTAACCAATTTCCACTCATTATCACCCCGATTATTCCTGACATAAATATCTTTTATCGTAAACATATCGTAGATTTTAGTTCGTGTCGCACTTGTGAGAGCATCTGGCTTTTGAAAGACATGAAAAGCATACTGTATCACTGGCACAAACCAGTCACCATTACTATCCATTATTTCAACAAATGATATCCAATATCCATTATCAGCAGGTCCTTTATTTTCCCGATCGAGTTTCATTAGTTTACCTTGCAGTGTCACTGCAGCGTCAACACCATTCCAAGTAGTATCTCCTGTTAGTTGGCTGGCAGTTATTTCAGATAAACTATATGGCATCCCATCCAGCATTAATTTAGGCACCATATTTCTATTTTATCCCACCAACTATATGTATTTATAGGTGATAGCAGCCATAGTAATCATGGACGAAGTTATCTCCAAAACAATTGCCATCAGTGTGGATTCCAAAGAATCTGAAAACACTAAGCAAATCTTTCAAATGCTTCTCAATGCCGACATAGAAAATCTCAGCGAAGGTGACATCAAAATCTATGACTACGACAACCCCGCCGATTGTTCCTTGTTTGAACGAAAAACATGGTCTGATGCTTATACCTCTTGGACTTCCAAGCGAATGCAAGAGCAAATTAGTCGGTTAGTTACCAATCCCAGCCGTAATTATCTGATCATCGAAGGCAGTCCTCGTGATATCTACACGGCTAATAAAAATCAGATCCAATCACTGCAACAGTTTTTAAATCGAATGTCTTCTGAAGTCCTACCTGTGATTTACACGGCAGACTTAGACGAAACTATTCGCTTTAGCCGATCCCATGCCCTTCGGATGGAACAAGGAGAACTTCATCAATTAGTTAGACCTGTTACCGTCGTAACATCTACCAGCAATAAGCACCATGCCCTTTTAGAACAGATTCCCCGTATTGGTAAGAAACTTGCTAAAGAGATTTACCAAAATTATGGATCGCTGGGTGATTTCGTAGTTAATTTTGCTGAGACTTCTGAAGAAGTAGTCAATGTTAAACCAAAATCGGTTACATATCGTAAGATCCATGACTTCTTAACCGAGGTTTGGAATCCCGAAGTAGATCGTGAAATCATCTTTGTGGCTGAAGCCACCACACCCCTAATCGAACCCGACGAGGGTCTTGAAGACATACAGGACATCGGAGAACAGGAAAAATTATTTTGATGTGATAAAAATGTGTAAGGTATGTGATCGAGAACCAATCTGGAAGAAGTTCCGTTTTTGGGATCACGATAATTACTGTTCATTATACTGCCAACGTTTCGATGAATTGGGACTCAAGAAATATAAGCCCAGCACAAATGTGCACACTAAGCATTTCGAGCATTGGCCACCCATCGAACAAAATTGCGAAAGGTGTGGTGAACCCTTTGAATTGCGGTGGCGACCCAATGAATCAGTCAGGGCATTTTGTTGTCAGGAATGTAATAATTATAACATAAGGAAAAGGGCTGCTCGCCATTATTTTCCATTAAAAGTTCTCAAACATTATCAGGGTGCACTCACGGCACTTGATATCAATAAAAGAGTAGGCGAAAATCTGGTTTATCGTTTTAACTCTACCAAAATTGGCCAGATTCTCAGAACTTATGTTGCTAAAGGTTATATCATCAAGACCCCGGGCCCCTCAGCCAACAATGGTTGGCCACACACCTATCGTATGACTGATTGGGCAAAAACCCAACCCGTTAAATCACTGATTGTCTGAATCTATAAGTAGGTGGTGTCGGTAAGATTACCTATGCCCCACAGATTTATTAACAGTGATATCCTTTTAGCCCTCGATGATTTGGCTAAGGAATCGACAGTTGTTCAATCAGCATTTTTCGATCCTCCTTATAACATTGGTTTCAAATACTCTGATCGTGTAGATGATAATTTGCCATGGGAAGAATATGCTGATTTTATGGGAGATACTTTTGAAAAACTAAAGCCTATTTTGGCTGCTAATGGTTCTGCTTTCTTAGTCCACTATCCCGAATCATGTGCTCGATTGCTACCAGTTATTGAAGCCAAAGGATTCCGACTCCACCAATGGATTTCGTGGGTGTATCCCACTAACAAAGGACATGGAAAAAAGAAGTTTACTACTGCCCATAGAACCCTAATGTGGCTTACTCATCGAGATTGCGAGAAACCATTATTCCACCCTCGTGGCGATCCACAACCTTACCGAGATCCCAACCACCACCGAGTTAAGAAACAAATTGCGAAAGGACTCACAGGAGCCATCCCGTATAATTGGTGGGAAATCAATAAAGTAGTTGGTAATCAACATGGAGGCACATCCGAACACCAAGGCTGGTATAATCAGATTCCGTATAAGTTGTTAAAGCGCATTGTGCTATCAACTACGGATGTTGGTGATTTCGTTTTGGATGGTTTCGCAGGATCTTGCAGTATGTATCCTGTTTGCAAGGATTTCGATCGTCAATCAATTCTTATCGATCTCGACCCAGCCTCTCAAGATATTTTCGATGAATATGAGTCATCAGATGATCAAGATTGACGCAAAGGTTAAGTAGGTGCTCCCCTCAGTATTATCTATGAGTCGTCTTCAGGCAAAAATCCGAGTTCCTCTGGCAAAAAACATTTTGCGAGCGATGGAAGCCATAAATGAAGAAGGTATCCTTGTCTGGGATTCTGATGGTCTTAGCACCATGCTCGTGGATGGGAATAGATACAAGATGCTTCGTATCTTAGCCCCATCCGATGCTTTCTTATCTTATTCTTTCGTCGGAATCGATCCTATCAAAGTTGGTGTTATCTTTAGTCGTATGGGTCAAATCATCAAAACTCTAACTGCTAAAGATGAATTAGTTTTTACTTATGAAAACGATCGCTTTTACCTGCAAGCCAATGGCATTGAACAAAATATAAAATTATTGCGTCTGGATTTGATGCACCAAGTCGATAGTTGGCCTCATATTAATCACACTTATGACGCCACTATCCCCGGCAAAGCCGCTAACGATTTTATTAGAACCTCAGGAAAGAACCTGACGTTTATCATTAAGGAAAAGTCAGGCGACATTCAGTGGAATACAGGATCGGGCGATGAGGCTATCTCATGGGTTCCTATCGATCAAACTATCACGGGCGCAATTGGAGAATCACAGTTTACAACTGAAGAGGTAAAGTCGGTGCTCACCGCAGCACCTAAAGAAGACCTTGTGTTACGAGGTGGGAATGACACTCCTATTGAGTTTCAGTGGACTGTGGAAAACATCAGCATGACCGCTTTGGTCGCCCCAAGGAAGTGAAATAATGGCTAAGAAAATCATCCGCAAAAAGAATAAACCGACTTCATACCAAGCCGCCAAGAATCTGGTTAGTGTAGAAGAAATAGTAACTGCCCAAATTATGATTGATAGACTCTTTGATCAAGGTCGTCGAGAAATCCCACCCAAGCGATCTCTTTCTGCCCTAATGAAACAAGATCCTGATTTCGTGCAGTTGCCTAAGGCCACTACTCGTGGACCTGCTACTTTTCGTAGGATCGCTTAATTATAAGTAGTCGGGATGATGATAATATCCTATGGCGGATGACGATATACACAAGTGTCTAATCTGTGATCGGAGTCGAACTGAAGATAACTTCTTCACTTTTAAAGAAGTGGGTTATGAAAAAAACCCAACAATCTGTCAAGAAACTGATTGTCTCCAACTCGCTTATAATGCAGGACTTTTTAATCCCAGATATATGCAGGACGTTGAAGAATTGTGGGATGAAAATCCTTATTTGCACAGTGAAAACCCACTTAATATTGTCTTTGTAGCCATCAACCAAAAAGTAATGCCGAGAGATTCTGATCTTCCTTATCCCCATGGTATTGGTGGAAGATAACTATGGCTTATAAAATTAGACCTGATGTTGCTGAAGTAGTTATGGATATAACTAATTCTCTGAACTTCCATGGTATTTACCGAGGCCGCACAACCAGCCCACCATTGAACGTTCACTGGGGTCAAGTCATGGGTTGGTTATCAGGCTGCCAAGAAATGGATGACGAAGTTCTTCAACAGTGGGAAGCCTATCAAGGCACCAAACCTAAGTTTTTCAAACTCTTTCGGCAACTTATGAGACAAATGCAGGGAGCAGGGGTCGGTGGAGAAATGGGCTTTTATTATGATGCTGTTGATCAGGCGGGCTATTTCTATATGCCATCTGTATCGGATAAAATATTGGATTGGTCGCATGGTGGAATGTTTGTTAATAGTGAAGGAAAATTAGTAGATGAAACAGGGTGGGTGTTTGCACCCTATCTTTATTACAATGCCAGTTTACCACCTACAATCAATTATGATTTTTTGAGATAACTATATAAGGGTCATAGTAGCAATACTTAACCATGATGTTTGATGAGGGTGACAAGGTATCGCAATACCGTTTAACGAAATTAATGACGGGACATACCCAGCAAATGTGGCAAGCCGAGGATGCTAACTGGAAAAAGATTGCCCTCACCACGCTTTATGTGGGTGGACAAGCCGAAATCATTTCATCGGTGGACATGAACCACCTTCAATTTTGTTTGGCACGATCTGAGACTCAACAGTTCCGTTGGATTTGGAACTCCAAGAAAGAGGAGATGATTAGGTTCACTTGTATCCCTCGACTGGATCTTAAGCCCAAGCGAGAGAAACCTACACCCCCTCCCGCACCCACCCCCGAATCAGCAGAGACTGATGAAGTAGGCGAAACCAAAGGAGATGAGATAGATGGTTGAGTTGGTTAAATGCGTTACTTGCAGTAAACAAATGTATAGTGATGAATGCGGATTATCGGCTCTTGGCCCTGCTTGTGCTCGATGTCTTTTCCCTCATGTTTTTACCACTCCTGAGGAGGCAGTTTCATGAAAAATATTCTCGCTCTTTTTGATGGTATCAGTTGTGGCCAAGTGGCTCTTAATAAAGCAGGAGTTTCTTTTGATACCTATTACTCCAGTGAAATTGATGCTAAGTGTCAAGAAGTTACGACGGCTAATTATCCCAACACCGTTCATTTAGGAGATGTAACTCAATGGAAGTCATGGGATATTGAAGACATTGATTTGGTTATGGGTGGTTCACCCTGCCAAGGTTTTTCTTTTGCTGGCAAACAACTTAACTTTAACGATCCACGATCGAAGTTGTTCTTTACGATGGTAGATATCATCAACCATTTTAAGCCCAAGTATTTTCTTTTAGAAAATGTGGTTATGAAGCAATCCTATCAAGATATTATTTCCCAGAAGTTAGGCGTCCAACCTGTTTTCATCAATTCTTCTGATATCACTCCTCAAAGTAGACGACGATTATACTGGACCAATATCCCCGGCTTTACATCAGGCCCGAAACCAAAGATTACTCAGTTATCAGAGATTTTGCAATCGGATTCACAAGTGGATCAGAAATATCTAATTACTCCGGCTCATCAAAAGCGAATCGATAATTCTGATGATGTTAAAAAGGGATTCACCAAAATAGATCCTATTACCGCAGTTTGTATGACGGCCCGTCAGTTTGCTAATTGGAAAGGCACTTATATTACCACGCCAAATGGACTTCGTAAATTGACTCCTGTGGAGTGTGAGCGACTTCAAAATCTTCCTGATGATTACACGGCTGCTGTGGCCGACAGTCATCGTTATCGAGCCCTTGGAAATGGCTGGACTGTGGACGTTATTAGCCATATCTTCTCCCTAATTCCTAAGGTATAAATAGGTGGGGTGATAATTATCACCCATGAAGATTCCAGAAATATTCGTCGCCAAGGTTCGTGATTACTTACTTAATCCCCGTAATGATCGTCTTAAAACGGTTTTGTTAGAATTGATTGATAATTTAGAAGCCGAAGAAACTGATCGAGATGCTATGCGATGGATGGTCGAAGGTATCGAATCAGGATCGGTAACTTTAGATTATTTGTTTGAAGAGGAATAAAGTTAGATTGGATGAAAAATGGGTCTTGACACCGACTTATGAGTAACTATACCAAACAAC
>JAAHTH010001891.1_pt1 | contig 10288 bp, 8 predicted proteins | sample 6116091 | NCBI WGS metagenome assembly JAAHTH01 (sample SAMN13939990, study PRJNA603662) | sponge metagenome | isolation source: marine sponge | host: Mycale hentscheli | place: New Zealand | collected 2006
TGTTGAACTAAACATTTTTAAGCATATTTATTGTTAAGCATAAGTGTTGAACTAAACATTTTTAATGAACGGGAATTCCCGTCAAAAAAAAATATTTTTGAATGATAATGGAAATATAGTGCGTTTGAAAAAAAATTGAAATGAAATAAAAGCATTATATCTATGTCCCAAGCGATTAAAAAAAAAAATTGATTTGAAACAAAAACTTATTCCTATCTCAACTATGGCGACCAAAAGCAAGAAGACCTACCTTACTCAACGCCTACGCAAGGATATTCTTGAATGTTCTTTGTGTGGTCTTCGTTTCAAAGATAATGGAAATGTTATTCAAGCGGACGAGAAAGAGATTTCGTGTGGAAGGGCGGTTTTAGTGAAGACACGCTACTTTTGTTCCAAGAATTGTGCTTTGTGCTTCCAAAAAGAACATCACAACATAGAGTTAATATCTCGTATAGAAATGTGTGAAGAACGCATAGAAAGCACGAAGCAATATATTTCCACATTCATCAAGGCGGGAAAACCCATTCCAAAGTGGGTGTTGAGTGTTTCCAAACTACAATATATTCAAAAGAGGGTGTATGGTTATTTATTTGAAAAAAAACTCGCACTCGCCTATAAATTGTATCACGACAAGAAAGAACAAATAACGGAGGAATTGGAAATTGTTTTGGAGCAAGATGATAAACTATATTTAAAAATGATAGATGATGTAAAAGATATGGAAGTGAGTATAAATGCGGTGGAAAGTGGTGTTCGTTGTAAGTCCCGAAATTAAAACAAAAAAAAACAAAAAAAACAAAAAAAAAGAGGGGCAACCCCATTTTTTTTTGAAAAAAAATTTCTCCATTAAAAAAAAAAATTGATACGGAATAAAACCTTTATTGTATCTCAACAACTATGGCGAAACTCATTACCGAATTCACTAACGAAGAAATGTTTGCCGAGATGAAACGGCGAGGACTTGTAGAAGGTGAGAGCGACGATGAGAGCGACGAGGAAGAGGAGGTAAAACCCGAAGTATATGAAGACAACCATAAGGACGACTATACCGACGAGGTGGAGGAAGAACCTATTGAAAAAGCGTATATTGACTATGAAACATACAAAGAATATTTTGCGGAGTTTTACCTACAAGAAAAAGAACACGACGACGAAATGTTCTTTCATTTAGAATTATATAAGAAGAAAAATTGGAAACCAAAAGAAATGTCCGCTTGGAGTGAAATGTATTTTAAAATAGAACCCGACGGAGAAACAAACAAGTCATTTGACCGAGTAAAATATATTGAATATAACACGAGTTCTTGCTTTGCTATGATGCTTTGTGGTTTAGACTTTGACGACGAATTCTAAATACCACCCGCTTCTAAATATTCATTAATTTCTTCATTATATAATTTTTTTTGCTTGGCGTTCAATATACTTTCTATTCGTTCCATATCTTCCATCACATATGGGTCGGCGGGAATTACCACCTCTCCGTCATCAATCCCCCTTCGTATGACTTTGAAAAATATAGTAGAATTATCATTCAACGCACCCGCTAAACTTCCGTCATTATCGCATATAGAAACTCTTACTTCATTTACAACACGCTTTCGTCTATTGATAAAGTTAAGTTGTGTAAGGTCATCACTAAAATAAAAGTCGCTATTTCCGTATTGTTTAGACGCAACCCCTACTACGGGTAATACCGACAATTGTTCCGCATTATTTAAATATTTGTAATTATCATCGGGCAACGAACATTTGACGATGAAAAAGGGTTTGTCTAATTTTGTTGGAAAGTTATTCGCATATATTTTTGTTCCAAAATCCGCTTCATCTACCGATATAAAAAAGTCATTTTGTATCAACTCGTTATTTGCTAATGATGCTCCGTTTGGAGATTGGAATATAATTGTTCCATTATCTAAATCATCAAGGTTAGGTTTGTCTATTGGATTAGTTCCTATAAAACTAATTATTCTTTCACTTAAACTATTCACTCCTAATAAACCACCTTGATTGATATAATTTCTTTTCGGCATTTGTAATGTATAGTTGTCCGCTCCTATTATATTTTCGGTGATTGTAATGAACCCACTTGTAAGTAATTCTCCGTCGGTTCTCATAGGAAAGGAAGAAGTATTAAATGTAAATGGTGTGAGAAAATTAGTGGTGAAGTTTCTTATTTGATTACAATAGGTATATTGCGTCGGCATCATATCCGTAAGGGAAAACCCGAGCGTATCCCATAACGAACTCGTCCAATTTGTTCTCCCATAATCCCCCCAATTATATACTTGAACCCCACACATCGTATCATAAATATTTTCGGTATTTGGTCTAATTGTTCCCGCCTCGTATTTTGTTTCTATAAATCCTAATTCGGTTGGGAATGTCCCCCACCCATAAGATACGATAAGATTATCTAAAAATGTTGCTTCTAAATAATTAACTTTTACATCGTCGGGTGGTCTATTTTTTACATAAGCGGAAGTTGTATGACTATTCGTAATATAACCTCCATCAAACATATTATAACGGCAATCTTGGTCGTAGCAAAAAAATCGTTGTTGGTAATCTACATTTGTCGGGAATAAATAATCAAAAAAATTTCCACTTATGTATCCGCACATAGCAACTTCGGTGTTTAATAATGTTTTATGTTTTGTTATTTCGGGTGCTAAAATGATAAGAGCATCGTTGTATAAATTATTTTTTTCTTTATTGTATTGTATTATATCTTGTCCTTCGTTTTCATTTAATTCACTTGATACACTATAATTTCCATCACTATCAACACTATAATTCGTGGCGGGTTGTCCCAATAAGTTCATAAATGGTTCTTGGACGCTTGGTTGTAAAGCGGGTTCGGCGGATAATACCCCTTGATTGTGTTGGTTAAATGCTTCTTGTGGTGTGTAAAACATATTCCAAAAAAACTTTTCACTTGTCGTATCATAATTGAGACTTGGACTTCTTGCTCCAATAAATATTCTATTATTATAATTCACTCCGCCCCAATCATATTGCGAATTATCCATTCTATTTGAACCGCAAAACATTATATTTGTTTTTGATTGAGTATCCATTTCATAACTACATAACATAGAAGTAAAATTACGCCACCCCGATTTTAGGTGGGAATACCCGAAACCAAAGACGATTGTGGTGTTGGGGTTATTGTCCTTTACTTCTTTTAATGTTTCATAATTTACATTTATTCTAATGTTCGGTATAGTATCAAACAAAGATTTTTCTACAAAATTATAGTCTCTAATGCCTTGTGTAATTGCCCCATCAATAGAAGTAAAATATTTCTCAATTACAAAACTATATAGTCTAATCGTCATTTTTTCATTATTAGGAAACCCCCAATAGTAATCATCGGTGATTGTTTTATTGATAAATGTTTCAACATTAATTCTAATTATCATTCCTCGTGGTCTATTTCTTAAACTTTCATCACTTCCTATGGTCGTTTTCGGGGGGTCGGGTAATGCCGTCTCGTATGTATCAACCATAAAATGTGCGAAAGCAAGTCCCTTTGTAATGTCTATCATTCCATCGTCTATTTGTGCTTGTATAAAATTATACCAAACTTGTATTCTATTTATTGTTAATGCGTCTTCTACTACTATAATATTATTTTGTAAATCGTTATTGGGGTCTAATGTGGTTAAATCATAATCTATTGGTTGTGGATATATAGGGTTTTCATCTATAACTACTCCATTTTCACTCACTAATGGGACACCCATTTCCATTCCGTATTTCATAAAGTTCGGGTATTTCCGTAAAATTGGTTGTAAGTTAATATCGTCGGGGTCTTCAAAACTCGGTGGTTCTTCGTGGTTCATCAAACTCCATCTATTGTAATTGCCGTTGGTTGCCCCCGCATATTTATTGCCGTGTTCGTAATCTTGTATGGCGTTTTCCAATTCAACCAAAGTATTATCGTCGGGGTGGGTTGGATTTCTATAAGCGAACCAATTGAAAGCGGATTTTCCGCAAGTGTAAGCGTCATTTCCATTTAATGTTATTTTTTCTTTTGTTCCTATATAAATCGGCATACCAATTGGGAACGCTAATCCATAATCACTCAAAGGTGTATTATTATTATAATCGGGTGGGGCATTTCCAATAAGTAAAGCACTTAAATCGGTTTGTCCCGTTGTATCTACTCCTTCTTGTATTGTTGAAAAATAATATACATCTCCCACCAAAGTTATTGCTCCACTATCGTAAGGATTGGAAGCATCAATTTTAATATATTGGGTTATAGTCGTCGTATCATATACACCATTATATAAATGAAAAGCATATTCTACCGGACTTTGTGTAGTTGGGTTCCACCCCGCAAAAACATTACAATATTCATTTACCATTTTTCTCATATATTCAAAATCTTCTCGGTCTTGTGCGGTTTGGGGTGTGTATCTATAACTCTTATATGTATCATTATTTATAAATTGTGCTTCTATGAGTATGGTATTTCCCGTAATGTTTTTTGATATTCCAATTCCATAACATATTTCATTTTGTCCCAATTGTGTCCCTAATCCTCGTGCGATATTACCTCCTCCCGCTAATGCCCCTAATCCATTTGTAATATTTAATTGTGGAAGTGCGGTGGGGGTCATTCCTACAAAATATCGTCCGTTGTTAGACATCGTTTCATTTAAATTATTTATTGTTCCATTAAAATATACTTGGTTCATTTCTTCGGTGATGAAAGTTGCTAATGAACTTGGTGTGTAAAATCCTCTTGGTATTTGTAATTGAACTTCTCTCTCCACGAAGTCATATCGTCCGTTTGATTTTTTATACATAAGTGTATATTTATTTCCCGTATTGACTACATCTCGTATTCCTTGTTTTAATTCTACATTTGTAATCCAATCATTATAATCTCCGGAATATTGGTCGCTATTCGGTTCGTGTAATATATCATCGTATTTACATATTTCGGTTATGTTGAATTCTACATTATTAGGAGACCCCCAACTATATATATTAGGGACATTATCGTAATGTTCTACGATGGGAGAACCCCCCGTATTTGGTAGAGTTTGTGTAAATCCATAACCTAATAAATTATTAGAGCGGTTTGTAATTTTTGTAGAATGGTAGGGAAAAGCAACTACATTTTTGGCGTCCATCGTTTTATAATAAGAAAACTTAAATGAAGCATTTACAACACTACTCGTCGCATCATCTTTATCAAAAATTTCAATAGAACTTTCACCACTATTTTTTACACCTACCCACGAACCCATCATTTTAATTTCGTCTCCTTCATTCAATATGAGAGTAGGTATAGTATTCGTCCAACTTGAACTTCCATTTCCTACTTTTGCTTGTTTTACACTACATTCAATAATAATTTCATCGCTATACTCCATTTATATATTATTACATTATAATTTTCATTTTGTTTTAAGTATGGAAAAATAAAAAAAATATTGTATTTTAGTAAAGTATAGTAGTAAAGAAGAAATAGAAGTGTATTTAATTATATAGAGAGATAAGAATAGAAAATAACGAATATTTTTTTATTTTTCCATATAATTAAAGATTTTAGATAAACTCACTCACAATCACTCGTCCCGAAGGAGCAACGGCGAAGGAACGCATATATCCAACGAAGAAGTATTGAAGGGAACTTGTTGTAATATCCGCTTGGGGAGCGACGGCATTTCCCCCCTTTGTTTTTTTGTAGAACATACGAATAGGTGTGTTTCCGTTTTGGAAAGCATTACCTTCTATGTCTTTGAGTTGGTAAGCAATAATATTGCTTTGACCCGATATAAGTTGTGTATCTCTTCCCGAGAAGGTTTGAAGAGCACCCGATGGGAGTGGTGCGTTGCCTTGTTGAACGGAAGTCGCATAGATGGGGCGAGGAATATATGGTAGAACATTAGGATATAATTTTGTTAGTTCGGTGTAATTTTCCGCTTGGGTTTTATCATTATCGGGGAATAAATTGGCGTCGTTGAGAACGAGTTGAATATCCCGATTGTTAATTCCGTTGGAATAATATTTACCAAAAAAAGCATTTGTATTTCCACCAATACCTATGAGTTCAAGATTTCTCATATCGGTTAGTTTGTAATTAGAGCAACCTAATTCCCGTTCGTATTCTTGTATGGTTGGGTCGGTGGGAGCGGTAGATGCTACAACTTGGACTACATAATCTTTGAAAGGGAAGGAAAGACCGCCATTTGCTTCTTGGTGAGCGGTAATTTTATCCATCACGGCGGGGTCATCATATACAAGATGGTCGCTAATAAGGAAGCAATCGTCTTGATTGACTACACCACCCGCTACATAGGAATTACCATTTTCACCGCCAATAGTTCCACGCCCTACAATTACATCGCCTTCACTCACATCTTGTCTCCAATATACATCAAGGTAAAGTTGTTCCATAATATTTACGGGGAGTTGAACTCCATATAGGAACGGGAATAGTTGTTGGAGGGAAACACGGACGGATTGTGATACGGCGGGAGCGGAAGTCCCACCCATAGAAAGAATAGGAGGAACATTAAATTCCGTTCCATCTAATGAAACCGCACCGGTGGGTGTAATTGGTTCTCCGCTTAAACGGAGTTTGGTGTGAGGGCGTCCATCTATCGCCACCGCACTCGTAGGTTCGTTGGGGTGTTGATAAGTATAAGAATGATTGGAAAGATTTAAATAACGAGCGAGGAAATGTGAGTAATCACCATCTCTAAAAGTTTCTTCGCATACTTGTTTTTGTGTGAAGTTGCGATTATCCATAATAATACGCCCACTTTGGGTGGAAAGAACCGCCCGTTCAATATTCGCCATACAACCTACATTTAGAGGGAAGGTAGTTCCATTTACTCCGGTAGTTCCCGAAGGTGAGAAAGACCATTCTAAAATAGCGGTAGAATTGAGAATACCACGACGGGGGATTTCAAAACGGACTTGGGATTGACTAAAAGACACGGGTTGTGTTTTTTGTGTAAATAATTGTGCCGAATGAGGGGTAGAAAGATTTTCAAATCGTAGTTCTTCGGGAAGTTCCATATACTATACTTATATATTTTTTAGTTTTATTTTTCTTCTAACCATCTTTTAAAAAAAGATGAGGCAAAAGGAGGGGGTATGGGGGAACTTCGTTCCCTCAAGACATTACCCGAATACCCGACGGCGAGTAAGCAACCATAGTTTTCGCAAGAGTGTATAGATACATCGCATTCGGGGTCGCATCGTTGAGTGTAGAACGAATATCAATAGTTAAAGGTTGGTTGGAAAAATCCGCTCCGGCAAAATTACCAAGCATATCATATGGGACACCAAGAACATAATTTTCACGATTAAGTTGGTTAAGTTGATTAGCGGTTGTTTGGAGAAACTCGGGAGAACCAATAGCAAGGCGAATATCATTATCATTAGCATCAATAGCGGTTTTTGTAAGTTCATTAAGTTTTTTAAGAGACATAAGGTAATACCGAGAAAGTTGTGCTTCATTACTTTCATCAAGGACATCAAGGTCAAAAAGAAACGGCATTTGTGTTCCATTCCGTAGAAAATTAAGTTTAACAATTTGATTAGAAGATGTGTTTTGTGTGATACGCATAGATTGATATTGATTAAAATTGTAATTGTTAATATAAGATGCGGGGACAAATGAAAAATAACACGAGATAAGTTCTTTAATTCCAAGATTGAAAACCGAGTTATGTGTTGAAGATTGAAGAATGGAAAAGAGAGAATTAAATGTATTCATTTCAAGTGTTCCTTCGGTCATTCCCGCTAATGCTCCTCGTTCTTCGGCACTTGGAATGTAATATTCTCCTACAAGTGATAAATCAAAGAGTTCATATTGAGGCGATTGTTCGCCGGTTCTATAAAATACGGCACTATCGGGGGCAAGGTCAATTGAAAGCATAAGACCGCCAAGTTTCATAAGAGGGAGGCGATTTCCCGACGCCATAGTTAGACCGGTGTAGAGTTGAGTAGAGAAATCCGCACCAAAACCCGCAATCATAGATGTTGCCGTTCCTTCAAGGAAAAAATCAACATTACCCGTAGCAAGACCCTCATTTGAAAGGTCGCTTTGGAAATTTTGGGTAGATGAAAGAGCGGGGCGAATGCTATTTACTAATTTAGGATAGTTATTTACTTTTTCAATTACATTACGGGACATTTTAGAACTCCACGATACATTTTCAAAACAAGTTGAAACACCAAGTAGAGGGTCAATACTTACTTTTGGTTTTACTCCATCTACAAGTGGTGCTTCGGGATTAAATGTTCCCGATTTTACACGGAGTTTCCCGACAAGACGAAGGGTGCTTGGGTCAAGTAGAACATTAGAGTTCGGCATTTCAAATGTAAGGACGGGATTTCCTTGATGAGCGAAGACACCATCACTTGGAGCGTTGGACGGGCGAATACGAAATGGTTGTTTTCCGTTGCCTAAATTTGGGGATTGAATTACGGACGACATATAATCTATAACTATAAAAAAATATTTATTTTCTATTTAATGTTTTTAATAAAGGAATGGTTTATAGATTAAATCTTCTTTTATAGGAAGCAATATTGGCGGTTCTACTTTTACTATCACCCCAAAGGACATAATAGGAAAGTGCTTTTGCGGACATAGCATTACTTAATGAACCCGCACCTTTGGAATGTCTTGCTCTATATGATTTTCGTTGTTCGTCGGTTGCTCCTATGGTATAGTCCTTATACCCGACCGCTCCAAATTGAGTTGTCTTTTTTTTACCATCGCCCAAATCAAAAACCGCTTTCCATTTTTTTCCTTTCGCATCACTTCGTGTAATAGATACAAGTTTCGGCATATATAATACTTTTAGAAAAAGTATAGCAAAAAATCTTATAATTAATTTTATAACATTTTTAAAGGAGAGAGTTTGAGAGAACCTTTGGTTCTTTCTATCGCTCTAATGATACTCCACCCGCTCTCATTACAAGAGTATTTACCGCATTACAATAGTGGTTCATATTTAGCGAACTTTCAACTCCACCCGCCGATGAAGTTGCTTCAAGTGTAAGGTTCATATTGGAATTGATTGTGTTGAATGTAGTATTGAATACTCCAAGATTGCGACCAAGATAGAATGTTTTTGCTTTGTATCCGTTGGCGAACCCATCAAGTGATAGGAGTTTATCATCAAAGCAATAGTTGTATGCTTTGTGATTTTCCATCATAAGTTCTTGTGAGAGACTACCTTGTCGTGCTTTGTCGGTGTCTATGCCCCGCTCGGGGTGTTTCACCGAAAAATATTCGTAGAAGTATTTTGTAAGACGAAGAAGATTGAAATTATCGCAACCGGTTCGTGTAAGAAGGGAGGGAGAAACCACTTGATGAGGAATAGAAATAAGACCTTTTGCCCGAGTGGATACAAATGGAAGGTTCATAGATACGAGGGTTTGTCCCGCTTGAATATTGCTACGAACAAGAGAAAATGATTTCATATCCATTCGCATACCACCTTCGCTTGTAATTGCTTTTTGAAGTGCTACTACATAAGAAGGGGGAGGGGTAATAACGGGAAGTTCAAGACTTACATTTTTGAGAGAATATTGAACGACCCCATCACCAATTAGAGTTCGTATTTTTCGTGCTTCGGTAAGTAAATTACGCACCGCCACATTTACATCTCCATTCATAGTAAGTTCCATACCCGTAGAGGTTGGGGCAATACTTTCAATAGAAGAGGTAGTGGATAATCCCCCCACTTGAAGAACACTTCCTACTTTGAAAGGACAAGTGCTAATATCTTTGGGGTTGTTAAGAAAAAAAGTTTGTTGAGGTAGGTATAGTTTTGTAGCGTCGCCGTTTGTAGCGTTTAATTGAAAGGTTGTGTTGCTATTAGCGACGGGAATAACATAACTATCCCCCGATATTAGAGTGTTAGTGAGTGTTCCACCTAATGTAAATTGGTGTGTAATTCCTTGATTATTGAAGGTAATTATCCAAGTGCTTCCGTTCCAAGCAATACTTGTAATTACAAGGATATTCGCTCCAAGTGTGGCGGTAATTCCCGCATTTAATGCGACGACTAAATCGGCGGAACTTCCCGAAAAAGCGGGTGTGAAAGTAGTTGTTATGGCGAGAATTACGGAGGAGGAAGAACCATTTGCGGGAATACTTGCCGTTCCACTTAAATTGGTTGCTTGAAGATTTCCCCCAATAGCATAAATGTCGCTACTTGAATTAGTATAAGTAATATCCGCACCATTAAGACTAACGACAATATCGTCATCTATACCTTCCGCTACAAGTTCAAGATTAATC
>JAAHTH010003666.1_pt1 | contig 10287 bp, 10 predicted proteins | sample 6116091 | NCBI WGS metagenome assembly JAAHTH01 (sample SAMN13939990, study PRJNA603662) | sponge metagenome | isolation source: marine sponge | host: Mycale hentscheli | place: New Zealand | collected 2006
AGCCTGAAACGTCAACCCCAAATAATCAGATTTTCAAGGACTCGGAGTATAAAGCCTTTTTCCAAGTGTGTGAAGACTAGAAAAGTTTAAATCCTTTTTTCGGCGGCTCTTTGTCTGGATGGGGCCCCGGATCATCCGGTCTGCGCTCAAGAGGGAATTGCACTGTATTATCGTTTTCTGCAGTATCGCTCTTTTTTAGGGTTTTGCGTGCGAGCTTGTTAGGCATCGGCTTTTCGTCAGGTGTTTTTTCTTTAGCAGGTTCTTTAGTTGCTTCCTGGTTGTCGTTTTGAGGCTCAACCAGTTTTGCTGCCTTGTCGGCAACTTCTTCCTGCTTGCTATCAACTTCCTCGGGTTCATCATCAAGGGTTACAGTTGTGACAGTTGCAGCAGCAGCTTTTACAGGTTTATCTTCGACTTCTTGAGTGTCATCCGACGGTTCATCATCAGAAACGACAATTGCATCCTCAATTTGTGGTTCATCCGCAGGTTCATCATCAAGAGTGACTTTTTCTACCTCAACCTCAGTGATATTTTCTGCCTTGAGTTCTTCAAGGGTCATTACCGGCGCTGAATCATCGCCCAATTGCTGGACTGGAACCTTCCATTCAAATGCATCGGTTTCACCATCAATTGGGGAAACGGGTAGCCATTCGTCGGAAACATGATTTCCTGCAACCCAGGCCGGATCAGCAGGTGCGCGAACCGCCCGTGCAAGCCAGTCGCGCATGCGACCTTTATCACCGTGCTGTCCTTCTTCGATGTCTGCCATCAGCAGATACGCACGTTCGGTTGGATGTGATGTTAGAACGGACTCCAGTGCCTCGCGTGCTTGAACCCATTCATTTGCATCAATTGCGGCAATCGCGAGTGCAAGGTTTCCTTCCGGATCTTTTGGCTTAAGTTTTGAAAGGTTTTTTGCTCTTTCAAGCCTTTCCTGAACAGATTCGCCAGAACTTACTGCTGAATGAGCTTCCGCCAATTCGGGATGCGGTGCTTCTTTCCAACTAGCTTCAAGAATTTTGGTTGCAGTTTTTGGATCACCCAGACGGGTTGATACTCTTGCAAATGTAGTTGCAGCAGGCACAAGATCTCTTGCCAGTTTATGGGCTTCTTTTGAAAGCTTCAAAGCATAATCAGGATTTTCGTTTTCCTTATCCATTGCCTTACCGGTTAATAAAACAGCGCGTTGGCGTTTTGCTGCAACTTTATCAATCAGGCCGGCCGAACGGTTGGAATCCAATGTACGAATAGCTGCATCCCAATCGCCATCGCTTGCGGCGTAACGCAATTTTGCATTGCTTGCCCAAGGCAGAGATGGGGCTGTTTTAGCAGCTTCTTCTGCATAATGACGCGCTGCTTCCGGTTCGCCCTGGCGTTCTGCTTCCAAGAACAAACCGCGAAGTGCAACCATTTTGGTGGTATCGTTTTCAAGCATGGTTTTGAAGTTTTCGCGAGCTTCATCACGTTTACCTTCAAGGATTGCTGTTTGCGTACCCAATAAGGCTACAAGCGGGTCTTGTCCAAGCAGTTTTTTACTTTCCTTGGTCAGTTTTCTTGCCGTACTTGCATCACCTGAACTTGCGGCGATCAAGCCTTGAGATAGTGCTTTGTATCCTTTTTCGCGTTTGCGATTGTCAAAGAATTTTGAAAGCATTGTGGGCGCCCCGATTACGCCACGCAAAATGCCCCAACCCAGCATTATCAGGAATATCAAACCTACCAGCAATGAAAAAGCCAATGTTAAAGGAACGCCGACTTCTTCGCCTGGGCGGCCCATTTTTTGTGCCAGCCATTCCCACTGAAGAAAAATCGTACCAGGATTATCGGCAACCCAGGCAAACAAGATTGCCAAGCCAAGAACGACCAAAAGAAATACTAAAAAACGAAACATTCGGGCAGATCCTTATACTGGTTAACCAGCTTCAGCAGTTAATTTTTGATTCAATGACTTATGCAGTGCAAAAGCTTCTATGCGGGTATCAAGTTGTGCAATCCATGACGCACCATTTTCGCGAACATCAGAGGGGAGTTTCTCCCATTCAGCTTTTGCAGCAGAAAGATCGTCGGCTTCTACCTTTGCTTTCACGCGAGATAAAATTGCAAGCGGTGTATCACCTTCTTGTGGGCCGCTGGTTCGAAACGAAACCAGATTTTGTGCGTTTGCCCAGAAACGATCTGAAATACTGCCACCTTTTGCAGGAGCATTAGGATTTTGCACTGAATTGATAACACCATCAAGGCTGTTCACCAGTTGCTTGCGGGTTGCAATGCCGGAAGCGTTTAATGCTTCAAGGCGAGCTGTTTCAGGTGTTTCACCAATCAGAGCTTTGACAGAAGAAATCGGCAGACTCAGTGCATCATCGTTTTCGAGTGCGGTGGCAAGTGCGTTAACAGCAACGGACCGCGCAACTTTTTCACTGGCTTTTACCGAAGCAACGGTACTTTCCAGATCAGCGGATTGTTCTGTTAGACTTGTAAGGCCGGTTTTATTAACCTCTACAGTTTGCTGCAGACCTGAAAGCGTGCCGGTTATTTCCTGAACCTGTGATTTCATGGAATCAACGGTTTTGGTTACTTCCAGAAGGGCAGGATTCTGTTTGATTGAAGTTGCAACAGTTCCCAGACCTGACTCCATCAGATCAAGACGTTTGGTTATCGAAGCAACGGCTGTTGAAAGGGCAATGGAAGATGTATCCTGACCTTCAGCAGCAGCTGTCGTGATTTTGTTTAGCGTTGAATTCAGACCGGCAAAATCCTGCTCCAGCTGAATGAGTTTTTCGGTTGCAGCTTCTGCAATTTTGCCTGAAGCACCTTCAGTGATTTCTGTTACGCTTGTTTCCAGCGCGGACAACTTGTCATTGATTGGCGAAAGATCAACTTGGGCAATTTGCTTTAGATCAGCAATTTGAGCTTTTAGGGAGTTAAGTTCGCTTGATTCTCCTGATGATGCACCACCATAGAAATTGCCGATTATTGGTAGTTCACGCGCACCGTCCCAGATACCAATTGCTCCAAAGCCAATCAGGGCTGCAGCACCGCCCATAAGAGCTGAAGTCAAATTACTCATAAATGAACCTTTATTTGAGGTTTTGACATTTGCAGCTTGAGGCTTTTCAGTTGGTTTTTGTGGGGTAGGTTTATTCGCTTCTGGTTTTGTTTCAGTTTTAGCGTCCGCTTTGGCGGTTGGCTTTTCAGCAGGTTTTGTGTCAGATGTTTTCTCTGATGCATTCGGTCGCCCAAAAGATTGCGCTTTCGTATCAGCGCTAGCTTTGGCAGTCGTTGGTTTTGCTGCGGCTTTTACTTCTTTTGCATCTAGATCGATCGTTGCAGGCTTTTTTGCCTGTGCTGAACTGCGTCTGTTGCCACGTGGCTTCGCTTTTGAGGCCATTTTTTCTTCCTGTCTGAGATGCTCTTAAAAACATTATATGTATTCAAGGACTGTTATGCGAGTCTGGTTAAGTTTACGCAAGGTAAATTATTAAAATTTTATTCTTTGACGATTGAGAATTGTTCTAACCCAAAAGGGAAATCATTTGCGTTTCATCAGGCCTTTTGGCAATAAAAATCTCTTTCCATTCAATATGTTCTAGTGGTTTTACAGCCTGCGCTGATATACCAACCAATATGCAGCCTTTCAATAAGCTTGATTGGTTTATGGTTTCTAAAATTTGTGCCAAATGTTGGGCGGAGAGTGCAGAATATACAAAAATACATCCATTTAAGACAGTTTCAATGGTGTTCTTGAAAGTTTGATTGGCGGGAGTGATGGGGTTTGCCCGGTAGATATCTACAGTATCGACGATGATGCCGTCTGATTTCAAAGAGCTTGCCATATCAAAGCTACGATCTGGTGTTGAAAAATAAAGAAGCTTGGTTCCTTGCAAGTTCATGCCGGCAATTAATTTGCTGAGTGCTGCTCCTCCTCCGCTCGCACAATAAGTATTGGAGAAACCCAGTGTTTTGGCAGCGTTTGCTGTTTTTTCTCCAACGCAAAATGCAGGGGCTTCCTTGTTCGAAGGTTGCCAATTTCTGTTTTTAAGAATTTCAACAGAGTTTTTGCTGGTAAAAAGAAAACCATCATAACTGGTTTCAGGAATTGAATTACCGGTGTCCACTATTTCAAATAGAGGCAATACAATTGCCTGGTGGCCGCTTTCTTCGAGTTTTTTTGCGGTTTGGTTGGCTGCCGGATTTGCTCTGGTAATTAGTACTTTCATTGGACATTACGCCCAATCTGCAAAGAATTTTGTTCCTGCACGTGATTTTAGAATTTTACCGAGTTCCAATCCAAGTTCTCGGCTATCGCCAATCGTGCCTTGTACGCGGTGTTCGTGAGATTCGCTGCCATCTGGCTTCAGGATGATGCCGTGTAGCGATAATTTATCGCCATCAAGCGTTGCGTGTGCTCCAATCGGGGTACGACAAGATCCGTCCAATTCTTCCAGGAATGCTCGCTCAGCAATCAGTGCAGTTTCTGTTTCGCTGTGGTTTAGTGGTTTTAGTAACTCCAGCATGTGGTTATTTTCAAGATGAGCTTCGACAGTAATTGCACCTTGTCCAGGTGCGGGAGGGAATTCATCTACCGGGAGCTGCGAAGTGATCGCATCGCTCATTCCAAGCCTAATTAATCCAGCACATGCGAGAAGGGTCGCATCAGCAACGCCTTGTTTTAGTTTTTCGATGCGGGTTCCAACATTGCCCCGGTACATTACCATTTCAAGGTCAGGTCGTTTGCGCCACATTAATGCACGGCGGCGCAGGGAAGCAGAACCCATCACAGCGCCCTTTGATAAATCTTCGAACCTATCAACTTTATTGGAGATAAAGGCATCGGCAACATTTTCGCGTTGTGGGTAGCAAACCAGAGCCAATCCTTCTGGCAAAGTGGTTGGCATGTCCTTGGCTGAGTGCACTGCCATATCTATTGAACCATCTGCGAGTTTTTGTTCTATCTCGAGTGTAAACAGGCCCTTGCCACCGATTTCAGACAAGGCGATGTTTTCCTTTTGGCTTCTATCTCCTGCGGTAGAAATCACTTCGATTTCTATTTCCAATCCCTGGTGGACATCTTGCAGCAGCGATTTCATATATTCAGCTTGAACAAGCGCCAGCTTGCTGCCACGGGTGCCAATACGGATTATCTTTTCTGCCATTTTCTTTTTGTGCTCTGTCTGGTACTTCAAACTTCATAAACTGTTACAGGCATCGGACTTTTCTGACAATGTATATTCTGGGAATTGAAACAAGTTGCGATGAAACCGCTGCCAGTGTTGTAACTCGCGATAGCGATGGTTTGCCGCAGTTATTGTCGAATGTTGTATTAAGTCAGATTGACGAACATTCAGAGTTTGGCGGTGTTGTTCCTGAAATTGCAGCCCGTGCGCATTTATCTGCCCTGGATCAAATTATAAACCGGGCGCTGGATGAAGCCCATCTGGGCTTGTCAAGAATTGATGGCATTGGAGTAACATCAGGTCCGGGCCTTGTTGGCGGGCTGATGGTGGGTCTTATGACTGCCAAGGCTCTTTCAGCAAGCCGTAATATTCCCTACCTTGATGTTAATCATCTCGAAGGTCATGCTCTTACAGCGCGATTAACGGATAATGTTGCCTATCCTTATTTATTGTTGCTTGTTTCTGGTGGGCACAGCCAGATTGTTCGTGTGGATGGCTTGGGCACATATACAAGGCTAGCAACAACCATAGATGATGCAGTGGGTGAAGCGTTTGATAAAACTGCCAAGCTTTTAGGTTTGGGGTTTCCGGGTGGGCCTAATGTTGAAAAAGCGGCCAAAAAGGGTGATGCAGACCGTTTCAGGTTTCCGATGCCGCTTCGAGGGCAGCAAACGCTCAACATGTCATTTTCCGGTTTAAAAACTGCTATCCGCACGCAGGCTCAAAAACTGGTTCCCTTGAGTGGACAGGATGTAGCTGACCTTTGTGCGTCGATGCAGAAAACAGTTGCGGAGATACTGGCGAACCGATGTCAGCGCGCAATGGAACAGTGTGAAGGTATCGATATACTGGTGGTTGCGGGCGGGGTTGCATCCAATTCTGAAATAAGACAGCGGCTTGATGAGTTGTGTGTACAGCATGATTATAGTCTTATTGCACCGCCCTTGGAGCTATGCACAGACAATGCTGCGATGATTGCATGGGCAGCGCTTGAACGTTTTGAACAAGGCGAGAAATCCGAGATGAATTTGGCACCGCGGTCGCGTTGGCCGCTTGATGGTTCAACTGAGAGCGTTATTGGCTCGGGACGCAAAGGAGCAAAAGTATGACGAAGGTTTGTATTATTGGTTCGGGCGCATGGGGTTCAGCTCTTGCCTGTGTTTCAGCGCGTGCCGGTCATGAAACTATTATTTGGGGCCGTTCAAAAGATGCAGTTTCCGAAATCAGTACATCTCATACCAATCATAAATATCTTGATGATCTGGTGCTTGAAAATTCCATACTTGCAACCGGTGATATTAGGGATGCGGTTGAAGGCAGTGATATAGTATTGCTCTCGATTCCAACGCAAATGCTCTCGTCACAGTTAGAAAGAATTGCAAGGTACGCTGGCGAGGCAATTTTGGTGGCGTGCTGTAAGGGCATAGATAGACAAACTGGGAAATTACCTGCTGAGCTTGTTTCAGATGCATATCCAGATAATCCTGTCGGTGCGTTATCGGGTCCAAGCTTTGCAACTGACGTTGTTGCAGGTTTGCCAACAGCGGTAACAGTGGCAAGTAAAAGTGAAGGTGTTGCAGATATTTTGGCAGGCCAACTCTCTACGGGCACTTTTCGTTGTTATGCAGCAACTGACATGAAGGGCGTGGAGCTTGGCGGGGCACTGAAAAATGTGCTGGCGTTGGCTGTTGGTGCTGCCAGAGGCATGGGATTGGGTGCAAGTGCAGAAGCGGCTTTAATGGCTCGGGGGTTTTCGGAACTTCGTCGCCTGGCAACAGAACTTGGTGCGAAACCAGAAACACTTTCGGGTCTTTCGGGGTTTGGCGATTTGGTACTTACGTGTTCCAGTCCCCAATCACGCAATTTTTCCTATGGGGTGGCCATGGGGCGCGGTGATAGCCTTGAGGGATTAAAACTTGCCGAGGGTGCTCATACTGCAGGTGTTGCCTTAAAAATTGCGGATGAAAAGAATATTGATGTTCCAATCATCGGCGCAATCGTTAATGTATTGGAAAAGAAGGCGACTGCAAAAGAGGCTGTTCATGCGCTTTTATCAAGACCTTTGAAGCGCGAAAGCTAAATTTATGGAGATTATGGATGCAATACTGGCTGTTTAAATCTGAACCTTTCAAGTGGTCATGGGAACAACAAAAGGCCAAGGGTGATGCGGGCGAAGAATGGGATGGAATTCGTAACTACCAGGCGCGCAATTTTATGCGCACCATGGAGTTGGGCGATCTAGCATTTTTCTATCACTCCAATGAAGGTCTTGAAGTGGTCGGTATTGCAGAAGTGAGCGCATTAAGTGCGCCAGATACCACAACGGATGATGAGCGCTGGGACTGCGTTCACATCAAGGCTGTACTTGATATGCCAAAGTTTGTGACACTGAAAGATGTTAAGGCAAACCCCAAACTTGCTGATATGTCTTTGGTAACCTCCATGCGACTATCCGTTCAACCGGTTAAACCAGATGAATGGATAGAAGTTTGCCGCATGGGTGGCCTTGATGGTAAAACCTTGAAGGATTTATGAGGGATCGATTCTGGCTTGGTAACAATTGTTGTTGGCCGAGCGGATATGAACAAACTCTACCTCTTTAATTGATAATATTGATTTGGCGAATGAATGTATTTCGTCGGTGGGGACAATTTCTCCAGTGCCGTAAACAATTTTTTCGTTTTTATCGTAGCCACGGACAATCAGTGTTTCCTTATTGGACAAAGCAGTAGGAATTGATCCTTTGTCTTCATAGGCTTCACATTCTTTTTTGTGCAAGAATATTGGCCCCATTTCCGCGTAAGGTTGAACCGTGTTGAACGGACGATGTGCTAAAACGTAAAATTCATCACCTTTCTCAATCATTTGCAAACAATGACGACATGGGTTTGCCTTTCCATCGGATACTTTTATCTCCAATGGTTGGCCATTTGCATCGCTCAGAGTTTTTCGAATTTCCCTAACTTCATTTGTGGGTAAGCCGCTTAGCTTTACTTCAAACATGACAATCTCCTTTTTTATTTGGTGTGTGTGAAGTTAAGTTGAAGTAATCTGTTCAGCCACCCGATTCTTGCACGGATATTTTCACTGCCTGCTTGCAAGTTTTAGATGAATTTCAGAAGATGTTCCAATGAACCTCCATATTACCAATTCACAAGCCCGGAATCTTATTCTTCACCTGCAAGGTTTAACCCATGCACCTCATAAAGCGCATGGGGATGGGGAGTTGGAGGCTTTGGTGGAACAGCTAGGATTTGTTCAACAAGATTCCATTCGGTGGGTTGAGCGGGCGCATCATATGACGCTGTTTGCCCGAAATCAGACATACCGTCCTAAACATCTTGAAAAGCTCCATGAAAGTGGTGTGCTTTTTGAAAACTGGACGCATGATGCTTCGCTTATCCCCTCAAAATACTGGCCTTACTGGAAACATAAGTTTGTGCGGTATGAAGCGCGGCTTCGAAAGAAATTTACGCAGTGGCAGGGTAAAGGTTTTGAAAAACACGTTGAAGCCTTGCGTCATAGAATTGAGAATGACGGAGTACTTCGTGCACGTGATCTGGAAAAGCCAAAGGGTCAAAAGCTCAAGATGTGGGAATGGCATGATGGTAAAGCTGCGATGGAATTTATGTGGCGGACAGGGCAATTATCGGTGCCAAGACGAGAAGGGTTTCAGAAGGTATATGATCTTAGTGAAAGAGTAATTCCCAAGGAACATTTTGAAAGAGAAGTTTCTCACGAAGAATTTGTGGAATGGGCTTGCCGTTCAGCGCTTGAGCGCCTTGGGTTTGGAACTGCATCTGATATCGCTAAATACTGGGATTTGCTTTCAATTGCGGAAGTGCGTGAATGGCTTGCAGACCATGGCGAACAGGAAACTCGAACCATTACAGTTCAACTCAATGATAAATCTGCACCTAGAGAGTTTGTCGCTCGTCTGGATATTGAAGATGTTTTGGATGGTTTACCTAAAATACCATCTCGTGTAAGAGCACTGTCACCCTTCGATCCGGTTATTAGAGATCGAAAACGGCTTTCCTGGTTGTTTGGGTTTGACTACACAATTGAAATTTATGTTCCGCCAGAGAAGCGGCAATATGGGTATTATGTTTTTCCATTGCTGGAGAAAGACAAAGTTATCGGGCGGATTGATTGTCAGGCGAGGCGGTCTGATGATTGTTTGCATGTAACTCAAATTTGGCTTGAACCAAAAGTCAGATGGTCCGTTGCAAAAAAAGACAAACTGCAAGCAGAGTTAGCCCGTCAGGCAAGGCATTGTGAGGTCAGGAGCCTTGTTTGGGATCTAAATTGTAATCATCGACCGAATTGATGAGCCATCTCGTCACTTGGTGCGATTGACTTGTGCAAGTGCACCATCATGCCAGCTGCAAATACCGGGGTCAGGATGTTGAGGATGGGAATTGCCATCAGACCAGCAACAACCATACCGCTGAGAAAAACCGTTCCCCAGTGTTTTCGGCGAAGGGCGTGCGCCTCTTTTTCAGGCCTATAACGCATGGCAGCGAACTGGAAATATTCACGTCCCAGCAAGTAACCGTTGGCAACAAAGAAAACAATCACACCAAGTCCGGCAAACAAGAAGAGCAGTAGGGCTACAAAGTTTACGGCAATGACTAGAAGAGCAAATTTGATTGCAAGTGTTATGGAATTGCCAAATGGCATTGGCGTGCCTTTGCGTTGATCGGGGTAATGCGTTTCTTCGATGTGGTCAGCAACTTCATCCAGGAACAGGCCCGCAAAAATCGCTGAAATAGGTGCAAGTAAAAACCCGGCTCCGAAAATTACGCCAACACCCAAAATCCAGGCGATAATGCTGGTTACCCAGGTCCACCCTTCCAGAAATGGAAACAGATAGTTGGTCGCAAGCATTTGCAAGCCGAGCCACATGCCAAAAAACAACAAAATTGTCAGCCCAAGGGATTTCCACACTACTGAGCGAAAACGGGGTCTTAAGATTTCTTTTGCTGAGCGGGATGCGGCTTCATATATCATGACTATTCAAATGGGGATTGAAGATATTACTTACAAGAAATTATTATCTTATACCCATCCTACTCCAAAACCCGAATGTTTTGGTGTGATATGATACGAA
>JAAHTH010002747.1_pt1 | contig 10279 bp, 10 predicted proteins | sample 6116091 | NCBI WGS metagenome assembly JAAHTH01 (sample SAMN13939990, study PRJNA603662) | sponge metagenome | isolation source: marine sponge | host: Mycale hentscheli | place: New Zealand | collected 2006
CCCCTCCCCCGGACGATAGACCACCCCTCACCGGCTCCTTTACATCGTTGTTTAGCTAATATCGTAAAGGGGTTCCGAAACCGGTCTTTGGTCTATAAATCACATCGTTGGGTAACATATTTTCCATGGCTTTTTTAAAGATCCATTTACCTTCTCGCCCTCTTTGTTTGTAATTGATTGGTAGAGATGCTGAAAAGTTAATTAAATCTGGATCAAGGAGAGGGACGCGTATTTCCACTCCTTCTGCCATTCCCATTTTATCTGTGTAATTTAAATTGTGATCAGTCAAAAAGTGTTTTGCCTCAAGGTATAGCATTTTATTAAGAGGATGAATGTCTTCTGGCATTCTCTCAAGTGTTTTCATCAATGGCGACGCAACATCATAATTTAACAAGGCATTGTTAAATTGCGGTATCAATACATCATAAATTAATTCCGGGTTTAACCAATAAAAATAACTAGCAATTCTTTTATTACCGTTTAAATTTGAGTAGTGAATAGACTTAGCAAATCTGCGAATAATATGATTCGAAACCGGAATCTTAGTCGATAAGCATGAGAGCATATTACGAGCACCCCCGGGCAACCATGACCAATACTGTTCCTGCATAAGTGCATAATGTCGTCGATAACCAGTAAAAATATCATCACCACCTGCACCGGAAAGTAATACTTTGATACCGTGTTGACGAGCTAACTTACTTATATGAAGAACATTTAGTGCCGCCGGGTCTACCTGTGGTTCGTCAAGATGATAAATCATTTTTTCAAGGTCATTAATGATTTCTGGTCCAACACTTACTACATTAAGGTCAACATCAAGGTGCTTAGCGACTCTTTGTGCATAGGGCAAATCATCTACAGTTCCCTCACTCCTCACACCTTCTCCTTGGAGATCAATTGAAAAGGTTTGAATTTTCTTATCTGGCATATGGTGCTTTGCAAAAGCTACTACTGCACTTGAATCCAGTCCTCCTGATAAAAACGCACCCACAGGGACATCGGATATTAACTGACGTTCCACACCTTGCGAAACAAGTCTTCTCGTTTCAGTAATTGCATCAGTTTCTGATATTTTAGATAAAGAAGAATTGTAAGGAAGGTCATAGAAACACCATTTCTTCTTTATGGCCCCATCTTTAACAACTAACGCATATCCTGGTTCTAATTTTGATATGCCTTCTAACATCGTCACAGGAGATGGGCACCACAGGTAAGTTAAATGACTAGCCACTGCCTCATAATTAATTTTACGATTCAATTTTGAGTTTGTAAAAAGTAACTTTAGCTCGCTAGCAAAAATAAAACTGTCATCACTTTCGCAGTGATATAATGGTGTTACACCTAGTCCATCCCTGGCAAGAAACAATTCCTTACTTCTTTTATCCCATATAGCAAAAGCAAAAATTCCATTTAATTTAGCTATCATGTCAAACCCATCTCTAAGATAAAGGTTGAGTATGAATTCTGTATCTGAGTGCCCCTTAAAACTGTAACCACTAGTTACAAGATCCGCTTTTTGCTGGGCGTAATCATATATTTCACCGTTATAAACGATTACCACATTGCCATCTTGACTTGTAAGCGGCTGACAGCCGGTATTTGAAAGGTCCTGAATAGACAGGCGGGTATGTCCAAGTGATACAGTACCGTCATTTACGAATCCTGAACTATCAGGACCTCTATGCCGAAGCATCGACACATCTTCAGATAAAAATGTCTGGCCAAAGCCACCTAGAATTCCGCACATTGTAAAACTCCTATAATTAACATATATGCAGAATTCTAAAGCAAACCATTATGTGAGAAGAATTTTGACAATCCTTCCCGTAAGGATACAGAAGGAGTATATCCCAATAGAGATTGCGCTTTTGTAATATTCAAAATACTGGAAGAAATATCACCTAACCGTGGTTCAACATAACTTACCGCTAATTCCCTACCCAGAACAGACTCTACCTCAGAAATAACTCCGTTTAGTGATACACCATCGCCACTTCCGATATTAAAAGTAATTTCTTTGGTATCAATGGAAGCTAACAATAAACACGCGTCTACTACATCGGTGATATATATAAAATCTCTAATCGCTTTACCATCGCCTCTAATATTAATTTGCTTACCTGCCAGCAAGTTTCCAATCAATATACTTATAAAACCTTGCCTCCCATATAAATTTTGTCTTTCCCCATATGGATTAGAAAGCCTCATTATTTTACAATCCAGATTAAATTCGTAATTGTACAAACGCATATAATATTCAATAGCTAATTTCTGTATACCATGTGAACTTATCGGATTTGGCAAAGCCAATTCATTAATGGGGATATCCGTTTTTACACCATATACCGATGCTGAAGATATAAATACAACACGTTTGACAGACTCTCTAACACATAATTTCAGTAATTGAATTGTTTGTGACAGATTGTCAAACAGTTCTTCTTCTACCTCTACTTTGTCACCTGGAACAGTATTCGAAATTAAATGAAAAATTACATCCGAACCTGCAATCGCTCTAGATACACTTTCTAATGAATCAAATGTGCCTTGAATCCATTCAGTATTATCACAAAATTCATCGGGACAAGGATTTCTATCTAGCACACGAACCACATGTCCATTTGACAGACAGGATTCAATCAGATTTTTACCAATAAACCCCGCTCCAAGAATAGTGAACTTTGACATTATATTTATTAGTTTTGAATAGAAAGTACTTGTTTATAACTATTTATACATTTTCCTAATGTATAGTTTTCAACGGCTCTTTCCCTGGCCTTTTTACCTAATTCTTCCCGGAGACTACGATCTTTAATCAATTTTGATAACGCTTCTGCAAGTCTTTCCGGAGATTCCTTTTCAATGACAATACCACATCCTCCGTTGTCGAGAATATCAGGAATACCTCCAACATTTGTACCTATACAAGGTAAACCTGAAGATATCGCTTCTAATAAAGCAACCGGAAACCCTTCGTAATGTGAAGGAAATACAAATATTTCTGATGAACAGTATTTATCGCGCAGTGTTTCTCGTGAGTCAATGTGCCCGCCAACAGTTATATTTTCCTGTAAATCATATTCTGTAATAAATTTGTTTAATATTTTGGTATCTTCATATATAGGACCAACTAGTTCTATATTAAATTTGAGGCCCTGATTCTTAAGTATTTTCCCAGCTGTAATTATTTCATATATTCCTTTAGCTTTTATAACCCATCCAACATAAAGTATTGTTACCATATCTTTTTTATTATCACATACATTATTTGGTCTAAAATAATCAGTATTCACCCCACCAGTTATCATCCCAATATTTGACTTCGGAAATATTTCATGGAAATAATTTCCCCAACTACTCGATTGACATACAATGGTTGCGTTCGCCATAACAAAACGAGCTATTTCCTTTTTTCGTGGTGATAGTGCCTCAAAAAAGGAAGGGAAATTTCCATCAACCATAACAACAAACAGCTCTGAATTATTTATTTTTACGAACTGCCCCCACAATGATTTCTCCCAGAACGAATAATTGGCACTTGAAAAGACAAGAACTTTTAAATTTTTATTTAATAAACTGTATTTTGTTATTTTAATTAATAAAACGAAAGGCAATAGAAGTTTTTGGAAATAGTTCGCAGGCTTTCTTGAATCAAGGAATATAATATTCTCATGCATTATCAATTCATTTTTTAATGAAGAGACAATCGATGCAATACCCCCAATAGCTGGTGGTAATGGGCCTACTATAAGTATTTTATCACGCATACCGCCACTAACATTAACCGACTTTCCCGCATTTAGTATTTAATTAAAAAGTACTATTGAATTACTGGCTTTGAAAAGAGTACCTGTGTTTCAACATGTCGTTTTTCAAATATTTTTTTAATTGAATGCAAATGAATCATTCTTGAGTAATTCATTATCATATAAAGAAGTAATGGCGAATAAAAATACTGATGATGCAACAACGATACTAGGATAAAAACCCTATAATATCGTGTAAATTTCAACAAAATATACAAATAAATCACGCCGAAGAAAATGCCACTCTGAGTAGCTATATCAAAATAGCCAATTTCACTTCCTCCTCCATGACTTTTGTGAATTGCTATTGCATTAGATGACACATTTATATCACCTGATGGGAATGGATTTAAAAGTATTTTATAATACGCCGGATCGGAAAGTTGCATTAATATAATAGCCAAAGATGACAGTCTATCGGTATCGAAAAATTCAATCAAAATATTTCTGTAGTGAATTATCGAGTATAAGCTTATAAATAATATCATCAAGACGACAGCACGATATTTGATGATCGTTTCAAAGACAGGAAGTCTAGAATAATAATTAGCTAAATAAGAAATCAATGTAGTTTTCGCTGCAGTACAATATATGATTATTACACCAAGACCATACAAATTATTTCTATAACTATAATATATCAACACTATGGCCATAAAATATGCATTATAATGTGCATTAAGAAAAATGCCCCCAAAACGTGATAAGTTATACCCTGGTGTAAAAGATAAATTTATAAATGGCATCATTACTTCCGGGTAAACCCAATTAAGAACAAGCATGAAGAGGCTTAGTATGAAAACTGGAAATATTACTTTAGACCTATGCTGGATTTTAGAAAAATAAATGAGGCTTAATACAGCCAAACCATTTTGTTTCATATTTACTAAAAATATCATTGCGTCAGTAATTAGAAATGACGCTGTTGTCACAATAAGAAATACAGAAATCAATAATATATCCAGCCTACTAAACCTTATTAATGAACAAGCATATATCAAACTTAAGCCTAAAATAATTTCAACAGGAATTTGATATACTTTTAAATTGGGGATTGTATGTGCTAAAAACATTTGAATAACTGCCAAAATAATAATGCATTCGGTTATTGCACTGTTTTTTGATCTATTCGGATATATTTGAATATCAATATTCGAATCAATCATGTTGTTTTTTCTATCTAAGCTTCGCACCATGATTTTTCATCATACTAATAATTAGTTTCATCCATTGTGTCTTTATAGCTACCAAAAGCGGAACTTGTTTCAATATTATTTTTTTTAACGAAATTTTTGCTTTTGCAAAATTCTTCAATTGATAATAAGCCCTTCCTTTTGAATAGTTTATCCACCAGACATTTCCATCGACAGTAATTTTATTTAATTCATCTGAATATCGTTTTGTAAATGCGTCCATAGCCAGGAGTATTCTTTCTGGATTGCTGACATTCCCGCCGCCTGCCCAATAATATCCTAGTGTTAGTGGTATTTTCGAAAATTTATTAGTTTTTCTCGCAACACGTAACCATGTATCAAAATCCTCCATCGCCACTAATTCAGGTTCTTCAGATATTTCTCCTATTTCCTGCATAATACTTTTTCTAACTACTACACTTGAGTTTGCTAATGAGTTGCCGTTAATAAGAAGGTCATCAAAAACAGGGCTACTTAATTCCCTTGGATTAATTTTTTTCCAGTAGTTCTTCTGATTAAGCTTAGTAGTCACATACAAGTCGTGATATACAATGTCGACACCTTGTTCGAGATTGATTATTGATTCTTCCAGTTTATTTGGTAGCCACCAGTCATCTGAATCCAGGAATGCTATATATTTGCCCTTTGAATGCTTTATTCCGAGGTTTCTGGATACAGCAATCACCCCTTGATTATCGATTTTTAATAATTTAATTTTTGAGCTGATTATCCCATCTACAATGGCATCAGTATTATCTTGAGAATGATTATCTACTACCAATATCTCCCAATGAGGATATGACTGTATAACAACAGACTTTAGTGCCCGACTTAATTCATACGCTCTGTTGTAAGTAGGTATAATTACGGACACCAGTGGATTCATAATATTTATCCTAGCGAGCCAAGACAGAAATTGATCAACTCATCAATTTCAAAATTGACATGATCTATACCATTCAAATTAAAACCTGTATTAATCAATTTTTTAATATCATAGTCGAGTAAACTCAGTTCGCTTTTCATATTTTTTTCTTCACATATGATTGTTGGCCTATTACCTGCAACAGCATAAACCCGCTCAGCAACATACTGAGACATTTCCAATACTGATGGTGACCACCCGCCGCCCACATTAAAGACCCCATTAGCTAATCTATCCTCTGATAATTCCAACAAATGAGAGATAGCTCTGCAAGCATCCGTCATTGCAATAAAGTCTCTTCGTTGGTGCCCTGAAGAATGTAAAACTATTTTTTGAGTTTGCGCAGACTGCCTGCAAATATCATTCACCAACAACATCCAACAATTTGTATCTTTGTGTATAGGTGCCCCATACGCATTGGATAGTCGAATTATTACCCCTTCTATCTCTCCTAGCTCATGAGCAATACGAACTGAATCTTCTCCTGCCCGATGGCTTGTTGCATAAGAGTTTAGGTTTAATGGGCAAGTTTCTTCAGTAATGAGTCCATCCATGGGGCTACCATAGACATGGGCTGTTGAGAGATAGATAAATCTTTTGACACCTTTGTGCATTCCGGCCTGTAACAAGCGACTGGTGAAAACACCGTTTGATTCTAGAGCTGCAGTAGGATCCTTATCACAATTACTAGCATTCATTCCGGCAAGATGTATTACCACATCAATTCCTGAGCATATCTCCTTAAGTTTAGATATGGAATTCCACTCAGTTTTCACTACTTTAGTATGGGGTAACCAGACGGGTGATTCAGAAGATTGACGCGATCCCAAAATAATCTCATGATCTTTTTGTGATGTGAGGAATTGCGTCAGACGGCCTCCCAAATATCCGAAGCCACCAGTTATAAGTATTCTCATGTAGTGCTAGGTTTAATTTCGTCAATCACCCAACTATACGGAATGCTGGTATCGTCAACTGTTCTCACAGTACTATCGATTGGATCATGGGGTATATCGGTACAGTTAGCCAGTAATGCAGGTATGTTACTAATACAACTAAATCCATACCACAAACCAGGTGGAATCATCAATCGAATATAGGCATCTGGTCGTCCAAGTTCTATAATTTGTAAATTACCTTTTGTAGGTGAAAATTCGCGATCATCGTAAATAACAAAACGAATACGTCCAATTGGCACGCTAAGGTTCTGTGTCTGTGCTCGATGACTCTTCCATGCTTTAATTGAACCAGGTAGCACCTCAGAGAAATAACATTCACCAAAACGAACAAACTCTGGGGCATCACAACGCAACATATGCAATACCGATCCACGTTCATCGGGGATCTGACGTAACTCTGTTTGTACGACACCATCGATCTTGAGCAAACTGATCACGCTTGAACCCAAGACAATTCCCTTGTTTGAGCTAACTGACAATAATTTTCGATCTGCTCTATAGAATAAGTGTAAATATTATCCTGTCCTTGATGCCAATTACGATACCAGTCTATGGTTAAGGCAACCGTTTCAGGAAACTGCAACACCGCATGCCAATTTAGATGGGATAAAACTTTATCACAAGATAGTTTAAGCAATGTGGCTTCGCGCCCACCTTTCTCAAACCCTTCTGGTACATTCCAATTTATCCCGGGCCATCGAGTCGCCATTGTCTCTAGTAACTCGCTAACGGTTTGATTAACGTGAGCATCTGGACCAAAATTAAATGCTTCACCATCCAATCCATCTTGTTGTTGCCACAATCTAGCACCCAACCAAAGGTAACCACTCAAGGGCTCGAGTACATGTTGCCAAGGTCTAGTTGCTTGAGGGCTTCGAACATCAACCGATTCTCCTTTCGACCAAGCCCGAATACAATCAGGTACTATGCGATCTTCAGCCCAATCTCCTCCTCCAATAACATTGCCTGCTCTAGTTATCGCTATCCGAGTGGGTGTATCGCACAAAAAAGAGTTATAGAATGTTTGTGCAACTATGTCGGCACAACTTTTTGATCCGCTATATGGATCATGACCACCCAGTACATCCGTCTCTCGATATCCCCAACACCATTCGTCATTACGATAGGCTTTATCACTAGTGATTAGTACGGCAACCTGAATCCAGGGACGTGTTCGCACACAATCTAGTATATTGACCATTCCCATAATATTAGTCTCAAAAGTATCAACAGGATCGCTATAGGATTTGCGTACTAAGGCCTGAGCCGCAAGATGAAACACAATTTCAGGTTTAAATTCGTCAATTACTTCTACCAGCCTTTTTTTGTCACGAACATCCCCAATATAATGATGAATGTGATTCTCTAGACCGAGCAATTCAAAATTAGAAGGTGAACTGGAATAATCAATTGAAAACCCAGCCACATCAGCCCCAAGATATTTAAGCCAAAGTGTTAACCAGGAACCTTTAAACCCTGTATGTCCAGTTATCAAAACCCGTCGGCCAAAAAATGCATTTTCAAAACAGACCATATTTTCCAAAATTTCCAAAAGTTAGAATATTAGTAAATAATTAATTTGACTTCACACAAAAGCTTATAAGAGACATTTCAATCGTCGAGCAACAACAACTTTTTTCACTCTATGAATAAGCCCTTTTGCCAAACAAAAATTGCCAAGTGGTCTGTGTTTACCATTTTACCCACGGGGCGCTCCTATTATCAAAGAGATTATTTAATAGCTGCCAGTCCCGGTAAGTATCCATACATTGCCAAAAATCATCATGTTCATAGACTGAAAGTTGCTTATCTTTAACCAAGGCGTGCATAGGTTCTTGCTCGAAGACTAGATTATCCCTATCTTCAAGATAATCGAAGATCTCTCGTCGACAAACAAAGAACCCTCCGGAAATACGTCCACCAGTGGCCTGTGGCTTTTCATTGAACTCGGTTACCAAACCATGATCATTAGACATTAACTCGCCAAATCTGCCTGGCGGGCGAACCCCCGTAACAGTCAGGATTCGGCCATGATTATTATGATAAGTATTTAATGCATTTAGATCGACATTACTCACTCCATCGCCATAGGTGAGCATAAAGTTTTCATCGTTACCAATATATTCTTGAATCTTTCTGATACGACCACCGGTCATCGTTCCCTGTCCAGTATCCGCTAGCGTCACTCGCCAGTCCATTTCTTCGTGATTAGTATGAAAATCAATAGACTTGGCTGCTCCAAGAGTTATCGTACAGTCACGTGTATATACTTCGTAATTAAGATAAAAATCCTTTATCACTTGCCCTTTGTAGCCGAGACAAAGAATAAAATCTTTATGACCATAGCTGGCATAATACTTCATAAGATGCCAGAGGATAGGTAGCTCACCAATTGGAATCATTGGTTTAGGAATATCTTCAGCGACATCACGGATCCGCGTATCGTAACCTCCGCACAAAATGACTGTTTTCATATTTTATTGAGAATCTTTAAAAATGTTATAAATTGTTTAATCACTAACTTCAATCTGACAAAATTGTCATTTCAATGCCGAATATATTGCATCTATAACCGGCTTAGTATTTAAATTCACCCAGAAGGGTAACCTTAGCAGGCAGTCAGCCGTATTATCTGTGTTTGTCAGCTTCCCCACTTGTTCGCCCATACTTACAACCTGCTTCAGTATCATGTAGGGGAACGTAATGAAATACTGCGATTATCCCATGTTCTTTCAAGTTACGAATCAACTCATTACGCTTGCTAATAGAACCAAGTAGAATGTAGTACATATGTGCATTGTGTTGACAGTACTCAGGTACTATAGTTCTTCGAATCAAACCCTTCAACTCTAATGATTCTAAGGCATTGTTATATTCATGCCAAAGATCAAGGCGACGTCTCGTTATACTGTCCGCCTCTTCCATTTGAGTCCAGAGGAAGGCCGCAGTAACTTCCCCAGGCAAATAAGAGGAACCAATATCAACCCAAGAATACTTATCTATTTCACCATTGAAAAACTGACTCCGGTTAGTGCCTTTCTCACGTATTATCTCAGCTCTTTTCGAAAAGCGATTATTATTAACTAAAAGAGACCCTCCTTCACCTGCAATAATATTTTTTGTTTCATGAAAAGAATATGCACCTAAATCCCCAATACTACCTAATGCTCGTCCTTTATATGTGGACATAATTGCTTGTGCTGCATCTTCAATAACTACTAAATCGTATCGTTGGGCAATTTCCATAATCTTATCCATTTCGCAAGCCACACCAGCATAATGAACGGGAACTATGGCTTTAGTTTTTGTGGGGGTTGCAGCCTCAATCTTTCTGTCATCCATTTTCTCTGTGGGAGGGGGGGGGGGGGGGGGGGGGGGGGGGGGGGGGGGGGG
>JAAHTH010003673.1_pt1 | contig 10270 bp, 7 predicted proteins | sample 6116091 | NCBI WGS metagenome assembly JAAHTH01 (sample SAMN13939990, study PRJNA603662) | sponge metagenome | isolation source: marine sponge | host: Mycale hentscheli | place: New Zealand | collected 2006
AAAAGAGATTAATTGTTTCATTCGGAGATGGATATGGACACCATAGATTACCATTGGCAAAATATTTTAAGATCATATAAAAGTAGTAAAATACTACTGCGATGCTTTATAAAAAAACCTAAAAGTAGATTGAATTCTTCGCCTACAATACAAATTTATGACGAGGATGAATCATTGCTTAAAATGGATGATCTAACAAAAGATAAATCTATAATGGGACTTTTAGAAATTAGTGGTTTAAAATTTACATCACAAAGTTTTTCATTGGAATTTAACTTAACTCAAGCCATGGTTTTAAAAGAGAAAGTATTTAGAAATAAATGTCTCATTAAAACGGCCAATACAAATAATCTAGAAAATCAGCCTCGAGAAAAAGTTGACGATGAAATTTCACTCAAAGATGAAGAGGAAGATCAGAGTGATGTTGGAGACCAGAGCGATGTGGTAGACCAGGTAGAAGAAGAGGAAACATCTGAGGAAACCCAAGATTCTACAGATGCTATTCACGTAGAACCTGAACCAATAGTTCCTACACTTAAGCTTTCTGAACTTCAAAGTAAAAATATAAAACTTAATGTGGTTGATAATGATACTTCACAAATCAATGAAGATGATACCGTGACAAACAAATTAACTTTAACAAATTTAGAAAATACAGAACCAAATCCAGAAAATACAGAATCGATTGTGGAAGATTTAGCGAAATCAGAGGATAAAACAGAAGAAAAAAACGAGGCGGATCTCAAAGGTGGTGATAAATTATTAGTGAATACAGAACCTTTAGAGAAAAACAGCGAATTAAATGAAATTAATGTAGTAATGCCTGAAGATAAAGATACCGTGCAATTAAAAAAGCCCAATGAAGTTTACATGGAAATTTATAAAGAAGTTAAGCGACGTGCAAAAGAAGCCAAAAAAAAAGCAATTGCTGCATATTTAGAAGCGAAAAGAATTAAATCTCTTTATTTGTTGGATGAGATTGAAAGTTCGGATGATGAAACAGATCTTTTAGAAATGGCCACAAATTAATATTTTGATCATTAATGATAAAAATTTTTTATATGCTAATTTTATAGAATGACGCTAGCCAAAACGTTGAAGAATTTATGTAGTAATCACATGGTTATTTTAACAGTTGTCGCCGCACTTGTTTTAATTTATTTTGTTAATAACTATTCGGCACAAAAAGGAATCATTCAATCCGGTATGAGTAATGGCCCTTTTGTTACAAATAATGTATTAGACGCTCGCAATGCTGCGAATGTACCTGAAACAAATCTTGTTAGTGGAAATGCTGCCTCTTGTTGTGCTGGAGGTAACCCAGCTCAAGCTGCCAATCCTTTAGGACAAAATTCCGGACCATCTGGAGTTTCGGGTGTTAGAACTGATATGCACGGTTTGCCTCCAAGCTGTACTAGACAGCCTGTTGTAGATCCTAAACAATTGTTACCAAGTGATGGTAATAATCAGTTTTCTAAGATGAATCCTATGGGCGCGGGTGATGTAGCAAATGTCAGTCTTCTTAAAGCCGGATATCACATTGGTATTAATACCGTGGGTCAGAGTTTAAGAAATGCCAATCTTCAGCTTCGTTCTGAACCTGCCAATCCTCAATTGAATGTTGGTCCTTGGAATGGTAGTACTATCGGACCCGACTTCAACAGACGTCCTATGGAAATTGGATGTGGTCCCAAATAAATAAATAATAAATCATATATTTTTAACATCATATATGATTTTATATACAGTATATAAGTATGGCAAAAAACATGAATATGTTAGGTTACGTTCTTATTATATTTGTTATTGGTGTAATGTTAAAAATATATTTTGAATCGGATGCATTTAATTTAAAATGCATTGTTTCGGATATAGATGGCAATAAATATTGCGTGAGAGAAAGGCCAAAACTAAAATTAGTAGCAAATCTTTTAGCTACGGTAACTGATAAATTAAAGCGATTAGTTACAATGGCAAAAAAAGAGTTCCCCGATAGAGAAAATGTTAAACGTTTAGTAAAAAATTTTAATCCCAGTAAGGTAAGCGAAACTTTACCAACATCTAAGTATACAGCATATTCCGAAGACAAGGGTAAAAAATTAGCATTTTGCACAACAACAACAAAAAAAGGCGATAACCTTATTGATGAAAATACCTTGACATTTGTAGGTATTCATGAATTAGGTCATGTTATGTCAAAAACGGTTGGTCATAACGATGAATTCTGGTCAAATTTTAAATTTTTATTAAAAATTGCTGTTAAAAATAAATTATACACCCCAGTTGACTATAAAGAAAAACCTAAAGAATATTGTGGAATGGAGATTACCGATAATCCATATTATGATTTATAATATTGTTATTATATAAAATGCCTAGTCGTTCCCTTACAACTATGCTGATTGTAATTTTTACAACTTTATTAATTGGTTCTATCGTATTGAAATATATGGCAATACCATCGAAAATGCCTCATCGATATTATAAAGATATAAATATTAAACAAATAACTTTACCTAAACCTCATTATCCTTTAAAAAGTTACCATAAAGGTTTAACAATATCTTCTACTCCAACAGATCTTAATTTAATACATAAAAAAATTGATGAACGATTAGAAAAACATCATCACTCACGAAATATTTCACAACTGCACCACCACAAAAAATCTGAACGTCCATGGCTAAAAGAAACTGTTTCTAGAGCGCACGCTCATGTTTCGCCTAATTATAAAATGCATAGCAGTCACTATTCCATCCCCCACAGTCACCACCATAGTCACCCAAAAAAAAAGGTAGCATAGTTATTAATTATATATAGCTACAAAACTTTTTTGATCTCTATTTATTTTTACAGCAGGTATCAATAAATTAATATATTCATTATTTATTTTACACATTAAAAGACAATTCTCTTTTTTACTTGAAAAATACAATATTACATGGTTATTGATTGTTTTGTGAAAATCAAATATTTCTTTAATTATTCTTCTATCTGAGGTTGTTATACTAAGAGTATTATTGTATTTATAATTTTTCCAAACATCTACAACAGATTTATACGCATCCACCTCCATTTTTAATCTATAGACAATATTACATCCTTGATTTAATATTTGTTTTATTTTTTGAAATTTTAATGCCATCATACATATTATTTAGATTTATAATACTATTTCCACATGTTATTCTCTGCATAATTGGGTAAAATATTATACATAAAATCTCCTGATTTTACCTTATTTTTATAAATAATTTGTCTATATGATATATTATTTTCATTACGCCATTGCGTCACACTCTCAGCTGAATAATTACTTGGCAATTCTGGAAAAAAAGTATCGCAATCGAAATCTTCTAGAATCTCAGTAATATGTATTTCATTTATATCGAAAGTGTTAATTGTAGATTTATATAATTTCTCTCCCCCAATTATCCATGTCTCATCAAAATTATTTTTATTTGAAAAGGCCAGTGCCTCTTGTAGTGACCTTTTAATTATGTAATTTTCATTATCATTACTCATAGTAGTAGATACTACTATATTTTTTCTATTAGGTAAAGGGTTGCTATTTAATGATTTCCATGTATTTTTACCCATAATAATACTATTATTGTTTTTACCTACCGTAAGTGCTTTGAAATGTTTTAAATCTGATGACAAATGCCACGGTAACATGTTATTTTTACCAATTCCTTTATTTTTACAATGTGCTACTATTAATTTTAACATAATTTATAATAAATATTATAGATTATATTTATATAGATGTCGATAATCAAAGTTAACCATTTAGAAGGGGTTGAAATAAAAAAGATATACGTGTTTAAAGGAAACCATACTATAGATGATAGCTGGAAAGATGAGAACAATGTTCCTATTTTTTCAGAAAAAGAAGAAATTAAAATTAAAACTAATTCTATTCCAGTTGAATTTATCGATCATTACCTACATGAAGATGACACTGTGTCAACAATCAAAAAGAAGATTTTACAATATACTAAGATGAGAATTTCATTAAAAGAACTATACATGTTTGGAGTGCATACTAAAAAAATAAACCCATCAGTTTTATATAACCAATTAACACAAGTCGAAACACTAGAATTGACACAAGAAAGATTGTGTCAATATTTATTGAACTTATTACCCGCAGGTTGTAATGATATCGAAGAGTCTAGTACTTGTGCCACGTTTATGGACGCAGATAAGGATGTATATGATTATGAAGAGTTTATAGCACTTAAAAACATAGAATGGGACAGTGTTCAGAATATTACTATTCCCATTGGACAAAAAATAGCCTTAAGAAAACAATTCCCATATACAGTCAACCCATATAATTGTGTTGTAATGGATACTATTTTAAAAAATAATATAGATGGCAAAATTACAACGCAAAATTCCAATTTACTTTTTGAATATGGAAATTTATGTCAAAATAATATATTTATTTGTATAGCTGAAGAGGTATTAGAATATTCTAATAGCGTGCCTGATCTAACGCAAAAAAATTTTTTAGATATTTATTTCCCAAATCTAGTAATAAAAGAAAATATTGATACTTTGGAAAAATTAAGAGAAGAAAAAATAAGACTATACGATGATACTCAGCAACAAATTAATAAAGCATTTACAAAATACAATGAAAAAATAGATTTACTTTACAATATTTATTATGAGCGAAAGACACAATTAAATTATGCTGAAAATACACCGGGTATTTTAAGAATGGAATTTACAATGCATCCAAAATATTCGGTAAAGTTGCCTCTAGAAATACTGTTTAAGTTGATTCATAGTGACGAGAACATGCCTCTTATAAAATATAACCCTGGGAGAGAAAGAGAAAATATATACCGTTTATTTACTAATAATGTTATTGCAACAAATGGAAAAAACATACCTTATCTTTATACTGAAAATGGTAATAAAAAGGGTAAAATTATTAAAATCAGTCGAGTATTAGCAAAGCGAAAACGCGTTGGTTTTTATATTGAATTTCCATTTGAAAATAATTTATATGTTATCACATGTGAATTTGAATCTAATGGTAATATTAATATTTCTGTAAATCATAACTCGGCATTGAATCCTGAAAAAATAGAAGATGTTATTAAAATGGCTATAAATGAACCCATTCTTGAAAAAATTAAGACTTTTTTAGAGCAAAGTGGATATACATATATGCTATTTGATTCCTTTGCAGATGAAAATATTGAATTTAATGATATTACATTTATTTCATTAATCGAAATTAAAAAGAATATCCACCTTAAAAATTATTTAGCTTGTTTATCCGGTGTATTTACTGTATTAGAAGGCGATTTGTCTGGTAAATCAGATGAAATTAAGTTAAAATACAAAAGAGTATCAAATTACAATCAAATGGACAGTATAGATTCTTTTATTAACGAAATGAGAAAAAATGATGAAGATGAAGATGTTATTATACGACAATTGATAGGAAATTTTAGTTTATCAGAAGAACAGGCGAAACAGAAATTTTCAGATTGGGCTTCGCAAGTAGCTACTGAAACGGATCTCTTTGAAAATAGAAGAATTACTATTCGAACAAATACAGGATTTCCGGTTTCCATAACGCGAAACAAAGCAAATTTTATGACTAAAATATCAATAAAGTCCATTAATGATATTGGATATCTTAGATTTGTATATATTTATATTGATACAATGTTGCGAATGATTATTGATAAAAAAAGTACTGATGTTAAAACTTCTTTGATTACAAAAGTTTGTAAAGGAAAAGAGATAAAGGATATTGTTGCCGAAGAAGATATTAGAGGAAAAGAAATAAAATTTAATGATCCTGAAAGGCAAGACGATTTTCTAGATATTTTTGGACTTGAACAGGATAATGATGATGGTGATGATGATGATGAAGGAGAAATGTTTGATATGTCTGATGTGCAATTTGGCGACATTGACGATACAACACCTTCTCCTAATAAGGAGAAAGATGGTATAGATCTTGGGAATTTCGTTTTTTCTGACTCACCTATAAATGATGCCACGCCTTCGCCTGTACAACTCGAAGCCAAAAATACGCCTTCGCCTGTAGATAGTGATCTTAGTAATATATCTCCGCAAAGCGATTTAACAAGTGAAGCGGAGGTTAATTTGGAAGGAACTCGAATTAAGGGGAATTATAACATATTTATTGCCAAAAAAGAAGAATTGGAACCCACATTATTTTTAAAAAAGAAGTCGGGGCGATACAAAGCTTATTCAAAGTCGTGTCCATCTGAATACAGCAAGCAACCAGTAATGTTAACGGGAAAGGAAAAGAAATATATCGATGAACAGGATGCTAAATTTGGTACAAAATCATACGATGAACACATAACCTATGGTACAGGTGATAAGAAATATCACTATATTTGTCCTAGATATTGGTGTTTATATGATGAAAATGGAAAGTCAAGATCTATATCTTTTGAAGATATAAATGACGGTAAATGTGGTGGATGGGATGCTCTAATTCCACAGGGAGCTGATAAAGTTCCCCCAGGAAAACGCATTGTGGAATTTACTGATGATCGTTTTCACAAAAGTGGTGTTGAAACAGATAATGCTCTTGTATATAAACCTATGTTTCCTAGTTTCATGGGGACGGATAAACATCCAGATGGACTTTGTATTCCGTGCTGTTACGGAAAACCAACAACGTTGGGAAAGGGCGATTGGATAGAAAAACTTGATAAGAAAGGTAAAATTACTTATGAAAATACTAAAACAAAAGAAATCACCAGAAAAGTCCCAACAATAGAAATAGATACCATGTATCAGCCCGTGGGAGACGGAACTGATGGCAAAGGTCCTACATATTTAAAAGATGATAAAGGGTCTATAATAATGAGTTCGATTAAAGGTAAAAAAACCGTCAGAGAGAAACCTGCTCCATCGCGTAAGAAGATTTATACACAGTGTAATCAATCAGAGTCAAAAGAATTAGATACGGCTCCATCTATAAGTGTTGTTAGAAAAAAAACAGTAGGTAAATTTGACGAAGCTCCTTTATTGGAAGCGTGGCCTTTACGAATGGGACAGTTGGGATATTTACCTTTGTCCGTTCAAAAATTCATGGGTTACAATTGTAAAAAAATATGCCAGCAGAGTGCGTCTGAGACCAGACTTAAAATGAATCAACCTTGTTTATTACATAAAGGTGTTCAAAAAAGCCCAAATCAATCATTTTTAGCTTGTATTGCAGATGTTTACAGAGATATGACAACATATGATGACTTATCTAAAAAACCAACAGCTAACTTAACAAAAAATCCTTTAATGACAATAAATGAAATAAAGGATATTATTATTGAAAAGGTTACATTTGATAAATTTTTAACCATTCAAAATGGCGATCTTGTAAATATATTCGGATCTGATGATCAAGTTGATTTTGCTCCGTACTTAAATAGTATATTATACAAATCTCTCCAAAAAAGCATGGATAACACAGAAATCGAAATGTATTTTACGACAGTGGTTAACGCTTTTATAAATTTTCAAGGTTTTATAAGAAGCGACGATGTTACTATAGATTATAAATATTTATGGGATATTGTGTGTACACCCGGACTTCTCTTTGATAAGGGTCTTAACATGGTAATTTTAAATAGCCCTGAGGATGATATTACCTCTAGAATAGAACTTATATGCCCTACGAATCAGTATTCAACAACGCCATATGACGTCAATAGGAAGATATTGATTCTGTATTCTAGAAATGGATTTTTTGAACCTATTTATCGGTATATACGAGTTAAAAAAGCAGTTTATGATGTTCGAAAATTATTTTACCTACCAGATATTGGAAAAACCATGTCTGAATTAGAGCCTATTTTACGTCATGTGATATGGAGCAGTTTGACTAAAAAATGCAAACCTTTGCCTAGTCTACCAATAACGTATAATGAAGATAAGGGATTTCGAATAAATATTTCATCCTCTGAATTGATAAGCTTATTAAACAAATCTAATATTGTATATAAAGCTCAAAAACAGATATTGAATTTTAATTCAAAAGTTATTGGTATCATAGCTGTAAAATCGGCCGATGCCTCTGACTTTATATATATACCCTGCCTACCATCTTCTTTGGATTCGGATATACCATATATTTTTATAGGACGAGGGGATATGTGGCAAAGCTATTCAGATACGGTTGAAAAATTAAAGTATTTGAGTACTGCAAGCAAGCTTAAGATTGCTTCTCTTCCAAAATATAAAGTAGTAAACAATAGCGTTACCGTAGGTATTATTACAGAAACCAATCAGTTTGTACCTACAATTCCAGAAGCTTATCAAACGCCAGTTGATGGCGAAGAAGCTGATGGTATACCAGTATTAGACTCAAAAAACTTTCAATCAGCACAACGCGTCAACTTTCTTGACATTGATAAAAATATATTAACGGATAAAACGATTGATAATGAAAGAATATTGAAGGTAAAGCAAATACGATTAGAAAGTTATTTTTACAATGTATTTCGTAATCTTCTGCGTATAATCTTCTCATATTACGAAAACAAAAGTGTGAAAAATCAATTATATGATTCTATAACCTCATATACTACATTGTATCTGGATAAGATCGCCGATGTTAGCGAACGTATTAAAACTCTACTAATGCCGTATGTCGATTTTATTGATTATGATGTTTCAACCATTGATAAAATAGGAAATATAGAGCAATGTATTAAATTATCCGAAGGTAAATGTAAAGAAAGTAAATATTGTTCATTTTCAGAAGATAATGATGGGGTTTGTAAGTTATTACTACCTAATACTAATTTAATAAGTGGTGGTAATAATCGGATCGAATATTTTGTAAGAATTGCAGCTGAATTGATAAAATTTGACAGAATACGAACATTTATTTTTAAACCGCAAACTTTTTTATCATTTCAATCTGTTTCATACAATCTAAAAGAAAATGAAATAATATTACTAGAAGATATTTTATACGGCGATTATTTTGAAAACATGATACCTGTTAAAGAAAATGTATACATCAAAAATACTACTACTTGGGATAATGCCGAGCCAAATAAAACGGTTCCTTATGATAATCAATTTGGAATTGATATACTCATGAAAACAGATAGTGTTAATCCATGTGTAATTTTAGAGCCACATTTAAAGAAACTTTCAATAGGTAATTGGAGAGATCAGGGATTTAATAATTATCAAATAAGAGAATTTCGATCAAGTATCAATTGTTCATGGGAATTAATTAAGGAAATTATTAATAATAATAAAATAGATTTGAATGTAACCTTAAATACTATAGTCTCTGATCTTGTTGAAATATATGGAGGGTTATTAAATTCTGGAAATACTTATATTCTTGATATTATGCGAGCACAAGGTAAACGCGACCAAGCTGAATCATTGAAAAACGGGACACCTATTGAAGATATTATTACCACAACAAACTACTATTTGACGGTCATGGATTTTTTTGTTTTATCTCAAAAATACCAATTACCATTAATTATTTTATGCCGTACAAAGATTCCTACTACTGCATCTAAATTTATTTCATTTATTAACGGAGAAGTTGATGGATGTTATATTATATTTGCTGGTAGTTTTGCTAATGCTAAAAGTAATGTTTCTCCAATATATGGTATTTTGACCAGAGACGATTCATTGAGACTTAATACCGGTACCATGAATGAAGCGTATGATAATATTACCAAATTAAATATAACAACCATGGATGCCTATATACAAAGAGCCAAATTAGCTGCAAAATTAGGAAAAAGGGTTAGAAAAAAGGTGAAAGTAGCAGTTAAAGGGCGCCTCCGAGGACCAACTGTTATCAAGAAGAAGGGGAAAATTTCTATTAAAGGTAAAGACTCAAAAAAATAAATTGATTTTTTAATTATTATATTTTAATAAATAAAAAATGAGTTATAAATTAGCATTAATTGTTCGCAATGATCTTAAGATGAGTAAAGGTAAAATAGCTGCTCAAGTTGGACACGCGGTGGTAGATGCAACGATTGCATGTATTGAAAATGGTAAACTCGGTAAATGGCAACAAGACGGCGAAACCATTATAGCACTTAAGGTTGAAAATGAAAAAACACTCAATGCTATTCTTGGAATAGCGGTAAGAAAAAAAATATCAAATGGTAGGGTATTTGATGCGGGACGAACCGAAGTTGCTGAGGGAACGTGTACTGTTGGATTTGTAGGACCAGATAGAGTAGATAAAATAGATAAGTTAACTAGTCAA
>JAAHTH010003451.1_pt1 | contig 10269 bp, 12 predicted proteins | sample 6116091 | NCBI WGS metagenome assembly JAAHTH01 (sample SAMN13939990, study PRJNA603662) | sponge metagenome | isolation source: marine sponge | host: Mycale hentscheli | place: New Zealand | collected 2006
GCTTCAGAAGCAGATCAGATAGCAGATAAGATAATTGCAGCAAACATAGAAGCACAACAAGAAGAAATAGAAGAAGAACAACAAGAAACAGGGAAGTATGGAGATGAATCTAAACTTATAGCACTAATAGGCTATGTTCCTGCTTTTAATAATTATTCACAAACAAGCGTACCTGATGCAACAACTTGGTACAGTAGCTCTGATATATATACTTCTGCTACACTAGATGATAATACCAGTGCTTTTTATGGACTGGTAAATGATAATTTAACAGGTTTGAGTCAAATGATTGATGACCAACCTAATATGTGGAGATAATTATGGATTGGTTTCAAAGCAAAACAGGACAACTTATAGCTTTAGCAACAATAGTTTCTACCTTAGCAGGGTTTGGATGGACTGGAGCACAATATGTTAATCGTATTACTAACTTAGAAGCCAAGATAGGTGGATTAGGTGAAACAGAAAACGAAATGAAAGTAATTGAAGAACGCTTTGCATCTATAGAAACATCTGTTCAGTTTTTAGAAAAAGAAATAGATGGTATTTCTGTTCCTGATGTAACTGAAATTAAAACAGACATTGCTACAATTAAAGCTGATTTACAAAGTTTAGAAAAAGATTTAAGTAAATTAGAAAATAAAGACGATAATCCATTAAACGGATAATGCGTTATTTATTAGGCATTATTATACTCTCAAGTTGTACAGTACCTATGCCTAAAAAAGAATGGTCTAATTCTTATGATCCTGAGCAATGGCGTAATCAATATGAAGTTTGTAAACATTTAATAAACACAAAGTTATGGACAGAGTGCATGGGAGAGTTTAATAAAGATGAGTAGAATTTTATTAGGTGTACTTGCAATATTAGGTTTATTTACTTTTTTTCTTTGGAATGAAAACTCTAGACTAGCAGAACTTAATCAAGCATTTGAACTAAGAGATCAAGAACAAAAAGAAGCTATTAAAACTTTGCAAGAAGATTTTAAAACGCAATCAGAAGGTTTATTAGAAATACAAAAAAGAAATAACGAAATACAATTAGAAATGACTCGTTATCTTGATATATTTAAAAGACATAACTTAACTAAATTAGCTATTGCTAAACCTAATTTAATTGAAACAAGAGTAAATAATGGAACAAAAAAAGTATTTGATAGCATCGAAGAAGTTAGCAGGACTATTGATGGTCTTGACGATAATCTCCAGTTGCAGTCTATTTCCGAGTAGACAGCAAGTAGAAATTATTTCTAAACCTATAGAGCGATCTATAGCACAACCAGTAATGCCTCGTGAAATATCTTTAAACGATCCTTATTGGTATGTTGTTTCAGATAAAAACTTAGATGAGTTTCTTGCACGAATAGAAAAAGATAGCGGTAATGTTGTATTTCTTGCAATGTCAGTACCTGACTATGAGTTGATGGCATACAACACACAAGAATTAAAACGCTATATCAGTGAGTTACAAGAAGTTGTTGTATATTATAGAAAGGTAACAACATCACAGGGGGATAAATGAACATATCAAATGAAGGAATATCTTTAATAAAAAAATTTGAAGGTTGTGAATTAGAAGCATATTACGATGCTGTAAATGTTTTAACAATAGCTTATGGCAGAACTAAAAATGTACAAGCTGGTGATACTTGCACACAAGAACAAGCTGATGCTTGGCTTGAAGAAGAGTTACATGAATATGGTGGATATGTAAATGATGCAGTTACAGTTGATTTAGAACAAAATCAATTTGATGCTCTTACATCTTGGACATACAATTTAGGTCCTAGTAATCTTAATAGCAGTACAATGTTAAAAAAAATTAATGAAAAAGATTGGGAAGAAGTGCCTAATCAAATAAAGCGTTGGAATAAAGCAGGTGGAAAAGTATTAGAAGGTCTTGTTAGAAGAAGAGAAGCAGAAGCTCTTTTATTTCAAGGTGAAGATTGGAGTGAAGTGTAATGCCTTTAGCCAAGTATGTTTTTAGACCTGGAATTAATAAAGAAGGTACTAACTATAGTAATGAATATGGTTGGTTTGATGCTGATAAAGTAAGATTTCGTAAAGGTAAACCTGAACGCATAGGTGGTTGGGATAAATTTACTGATGAAAGTTTTATTGGAACTTGTAGAAAACTATATCCATATAAAGCTATTGATGGAGATCAATTTGTAATACTTGGCACTCATCAAAAACTATATGTTCTTAATGGAGATGTTTATTACGATATAAATCCTATTAGAGCTACTTCTACTAATGGTGTTGTATTTGCAGCAACTAATGGATCATCTACTATTACAGCTACTGACGATGCACATGGAGCAGTTGCAGGAGATTTTGTTACTTTTGCACAAGCTGTTAGTTTAGGTGGATTAATTACAGCTACTGTTTTAAATCAAGAATATCAAATTGACTCTGTACCTACTGCAGATACTTATACTTTTACTGCTAAAGATACTGATGGTAATACTGTTACTGCTAACTCAAGTGATACAGGTAATGGTGGTTCAGGGGTAGATGGTGTTTATCAAATTAATTCAGGACTAGATGTTTATGTTCGTTCTACTGGTTGGGGTGTAAACCCTTGGGGTAATGGAACATGGGGATCAAAAGCTGATTTATCTTTAACCAATCAACTTAGATTGTGGACTATAGATAATTTTGGTGATGATACTCTTGCTGCACCTAGAGGTGGACCAATATATTTTTGGGATGAGTCAGATGGTTTAAGCACTAGAGCTACATTATTATCAGCAGAATCAGGTGCAAGTGATGTACCTACAGCAGTTATACAAGTAATGACTTCTGATGTAGATAAACACTGTATTGCATTTGGTTGTAATCCTATAGGTTCAAGCACTATAGACCCTTTACTGGTAAGATTTTCTGATAGAGAAAGTGCAGTAGATTGGACTCCTACAGCAACCAATCAAGCTGGTGGTGTACAACTATCATCAGGTTCTGAGATTATTGGAGCACTAAGAACAAGACAAGAAATACTTATATGGACTGATGTAGGTATTGTTTCTATGCGTTTTGTTGGCGAACCATTTATATTTTCATTTACAGAAGTAGCAGAAGGTCCATCCCTTATAGGACCTAATGCTGCAGTAAGTGCTAATAACAGAGTTTATTTTATGGATGCTGGTGGATTTTATGCCTACTCAGGTTCTGCAGAAAAAATACAATGCACAGTATTAGACTATGTTTTATCTGATTTAAACCAAGATCAGTCATTTAAAGTGTTTGCTGCAGTCAATAATGTTGCTAACGAAGTAATGTGGTTTTATCCATCAGGCACTAATACAGAAATAGATAAGTATGTTTTATATAACTATCTTGAGAATGTTTGGAGCATAGGCACAACTGATGATGGCTTTGTTAGAACAGCATGGGATCAAGCATCAATACTAGAATATCCTATAGCTGCAAGTAAAAATGACTCAAGCAATCTTAACTATGTTTACAATCATGAAAAAGGTCATGGTAATGATGGCAGTAACTTTACAGCATACATAGAGTCAAGTGACTTTGACTTAGAGCCAGATGGCGAAAGATTTACTTTTATATCTAAACTCATACCTGATGTACAGTTTAGAGATCAACAAGGTACAAGTGATAGCGTAACTTATACAATTAAAGGTAGAGACTATCCACTGCAAGACCTAACTACATTACAAACAGTTGATGTAACACCTAACTCTACATTTTCTAATACTAGAGCTAGAAGCAGACAAGCTGCAGTTAGAATATCAAACTCATCTAGTGACTATGGTTGGAGAGCAGGAGACCTTAGACTAGAGATTAGACCAGATGGTAAGAGATAATGGCTGATATCAAAACGATAGCATTACCTTTACCTAGTCAAGAATTTGATCCAAATAATGAAGCAGTTACACGCAGATTAATAGAACAAGCTATTGAAGAAATCAATACTAAAATTACTTTAATTAATAGAATGAAGTCTACTACTATAAGCAAGGCTTCTAGACGACAACAATTTTTACTTATGGGAATGAAACATGGCTGATAATCTTAAAGTATTAGGACAGTTAGACCCAGCAGCTACCACAACTACTGTGTTATACACAGTGCCAGATATGACACAAACAACAGTTAGTTCTATTGTTGCAGCAAATCGCACAGGTTCTGCTATCACTTTTAGACTAAGTGTTCATGTGGCTGGAGCAGGAGCTGATGATAAACAGTACATATACTATGACAAATCAGTAGCAGCAAATGATTCCTTAGCAATAGTTTTAGGTATAACATTAAATCAAACAGATGTTATTAAAGTTTATACAAGTGCAGTCGACATGAGTTTTAATATGTTTGGCTGTGAAACCACAGAGGAAAGATAAAGAATGGATATAAAGCAACAAACACAAAATGTAGCCAATCAAGGTCGTTATGGCGACTCTATGCTTCTCCATGTAAATCCAGCAGAAGTTAAAGGCTTGGCACAAGCAATGCCTATTACAGTAAATCCACAAACAGGACAGCCTGAAGCCTTCTTACCTTTTCTTGCACCAGTATTAGGATCAATGGCTGGTAGTGCTTTATTAACTGGTGCAGGAGCTGGGGGAATATTAGGAGCAGCAGGTTTATCTTCAGCATTAGCAAGTGGTATTGGAGCAGGTCTAGCTACATATGCACAAACAGGTGGTTCTGGCTCTAAAGCATTAATGTCTGCTCTTACAGGATATGGTGGAGCAAAAGCAGCAGAATTAGCAGGTTCACTTGCAGCAAAAGATGCAGCAATAGCTCAAGCTACTACAGGAGCTGAAAAAATTGGTTTTGATGCTGTTCAATCAGCCAATATGTTACCAGATATGCAAACACAATTATTTCAAAATGTTTCTCCTGGAGTTAATGCACCAGTTGTTTTAGGTCCTCAAATTGCAGGTTTTGATCCTAGCAAGATAACGCAACAAACTCTTGATAATATGATAAAAACAACAGGTGGTTATACAGATGCTGGTCAACTTTTAGCTGATCAAACTGTATCAGGTTTGCAAGAAGGAATTGCAAGAGCAGGAACACGAGCCTCGGAAGAATTTATAAAATCAAACCCAACTATGTTTCAAAGTTTAGGTAAAGCATTTGATCAAGGCATACCTCAAGGTTTTGGTAATTTAGCACAAGGAGCAACTTCTTTTGGAGCATATGCACCTATGGCAGTAGGAATGGGTGGCACATCAATTATGAACTCCCAAGATTTATACGAAGAAGAAATGCGACAAATGGAATTAGATTCAGAAAAACGCAGAAGAGATATGTATGCAAATAATCCTGAAGTACAGTTATATTCAGCAGCAGGTGGACTAACACAGTTTAGTAATGGTGGCGATACTGATTATGGCTATGAATCAAAAAAACAAGTATATGCACCAGCTAAACAACAATATGCAGTAAACCCTGACTTTATGGCAGGATTTGCACCTGAAACAATGTACTTTAGACCTGATACTCTTAATGCTCCATCAATGAGTACAAGAGGTGGTTCAGCTCCAACACTAGGAGCAGATACTTATACAGGAACTAAAGGTGGTTATGACTATGAAGGTAGTTATGATGCAGATGGCAACTTTGTTGCAGGTACAGCACAAGGCGTACAGTTTGCACCACAGACAGCTATAGACCCATATGCAGCATATACAGGTTCTGCACCCCAAGGTTTAGTTCAATCTGCTTATAATCCCTATCCAGTACAACCAATGAGTATGTCTCCAACAGATGAAACGCAAGATACTTCTGATTATACTGACATTGGCGGAGGTGATTATAGCGGTAATCCTGATTATGATTATTCTAATGCAACAGATTCTGCTGGTAATCTTTTAACTAACTCTCCATATGGTGCATATGATCAACAAGCTGTACAAGATATAAGAGATCAATATAGTAATTATTTCTTTGACTATGATGATATTCAAGACTTTTATAGAAATGAAATGGCAGACATTGGTAGACAAGCTGGTGGCGATACAGATAAAAAAATGCCTAATAAAGGATTAGAGGCTCTAAATAAAGTAGCACCTGATGTAGTAGACAAAATGGGTTATCAAGAAGGTGGACAAACAGACCCATTAATACAAGAAGTTACTATGTTTATTTTAGGTGAGTCTGATGATCAGCAAGTAGTAAATCAATTTGTTGATAAGTATGGTGTAGAGGCTTTTACAAAACTTAGAGAAGAAATTTTACAATCACTTGTGCCTAATGCTCAAACATCAGGACTTATAGAAGGCGTTGGTAATGGTGGCATGGATGATGACATTATGGGAACTATAGGCAATAAAGAAAAAATTGCTGTATCTCAAGATGAATTTATTGTACCTGCAGATGTAGTTTCTATGTTAGGTGATGGCAGTTCAGATGCTGGTTCTAAAGAACTTTATGACATGATGGATAGAGTTAGAATGAAAAAAACAGGTACTACTAAACAAGCACCTAAACTAGCTAATGCTGGAGGACTATTACCAGCATGAATTTAGTAGCAGAAAAAATAGAAATGCAACAAGAAAATTATGAAATTTCTTTAGTTCCTGCTGATAAAGTTTCTTTAATTTGGAAAAAAGTAGAAAAATTTCTTAAAAAATCTGCTGGTCGTTCAGGTGGAAGAACAACAATAGAAAATATTTACTATGAACTTATAAATAATAAAACACATCTTTGGATTATTTATGAATCAAACACATCTGATATTAGTGGAGTGCAAATAACTTTATTTAATATTTATCCTACTGGTAAGAAAATGTTAAATTTAGAACATACTGCTGGAACTAATATGCAAGACTGGGTTGAAAAAGGTATTGATGTAATTACTCAGTTTGCCAAAGATACAGACTGCGAAGGTTTAGAAGGTATTGGCAGACATGGACAATGGAATTGGGTAAAAAATAAAAAAGGTTGGAAAAAACCTGCAACATTTTATGAATATATATTTGAGGAAAATAAATGAGAAAGTTTAAAGGTGGAGGTAGTAGCGGACCAACAGAAACAACTGTAACTCAAACTGATCTACCAGAATATGTACAGCCGTATTTTGAAAGATTATTACAAAGAGCTGAAGCTGACAGCGTACAAGGTTATCAACCTTATGGTGGTCAACGATTAGCATACTTTTCTCCTGATGAATTAACATCACAGGCAATGACTCGTGGCTATGCTACATCAGGTACACCACAAGCATATAAAGATGCTCAAGCTAGATTTTCAAATCAAGGAGCATATGGTCAACCACTTACTGCAAAACAAATAGCAGCAGGTCAAACTCAATACACTCCATATACAGCACCACAAAATCCCGAAGGTCTTTCAGTTGGTCCTAGTGGATATTCAGCATCAGCAGATCAAACAGGTGCTTTAACTGCTCCTGGTGGATATAGTTTTACTCCTTCAGCAGGAGGTGTTTTAAATGATGGTTATGCACAAGGATATGCAGCACCAAGTTCTGAAACACCAATTACATCAGGATATGATCCTTCTGATCGAATTAGAGCTTCTCAATATATGGCTGGTCAAGCATTGCCAACATATAATCCATTAGCTTATGAACAAAACCTTTCTAGGTTTATGTCGCCTTATCAACAAAATGTTATTGATATAGAAAAAAGAGAAGCTGCTCGTCAATCAGATATTATGGGCAAAGGTATAGGTGATCAAGCTACAGCACAAGGTGGATTAGGTGGTTATCGTGAAGCTATACAACAATCAGAAAGAGAAAGAAATCTTGCACAACAGCTAGGTGACATTCAAACAATGGGCAGTCAAAGAGCCTTTGAATCAGCACAAGCACAGCTTGAAAGAGAAAGAGCTTCTCAGTTAGGTGCTGCACAATTTGGTTTAACTAGATTTGGTGCAGAAGAAGGTGCATTGCAAACACAAGAACAATTAGCACAAGCATCATTTAATGCAGGTGAACAAGCTAGGCAACAGGCTGCTCAACTTGGATTATCTGCACAACAACAACAACAAGCTGCAGAACAAGCTGCAGAAAAATTTAGTCAATCTGCATATCAAATGCAACAAGCTGCTAAACAAACTGCAGGTAGTCAACAAATTGCAGCATATAAAGCACAACAACAAGCTCTTCAAGCTCAAGGTGCTCAGGCTATACAAGCATATCAAGCTAAAGAAGCTGCTAGACAAGCTCAAGAAAAATTTCAACAAAGTGCATACGATATGTCTAATCGTTATAACTTAATGGCAGCTCAAGGTTTACAAGGCATAGGCAGTGCACAACAACAAGATGTGCTTTCTAGAATCGGTGCTTTAAGTGGCATTGGTGCTCAAGACAGAGCCTTGCGACAAGCTAGTATGGACATGGGATATGAAGATTTCATGCGTCAACGAGACTTTTCTAAACGACAGCTTAGTGACTTTAGTGGTATGTTAAGAGGTGTACCAGTACAGCCAGAACAAAGAATAAGCACATACAGTCAACAACCTGGATTATTTCAACAAGCAGTAGGTGCTGGTCTAACAGGTCTTGGTCTTTATAGAGGAATAGGAGGTTAATTATGAATTTAGTACAACAAGCAAATTTTTTAGAAGATGTGCCTAAAGATCAATTGGTTAGTATGTCACAAGACCCTAATGCACAATTTCCTCCATTTTTAGTATTAAGTGAAATACAAAGAAGAACAACCAACGAAAAAAATTATCAAGCTATGGTTAATCAACCTACCACTACAGTAGCTGAAGAAGTAGTAAATAACTTTGCACAACCTACAGGTTTGCAGGGTGGTGCACCACAGGCAACTCCCTTGCCTACAAATATCTCTGCAGGATTATCTGGTGCACCAACTGCTCCTATGCAAATGGCAGCTAGTGGTGGTATTACTGGTTATGCTAATAAAGGTCAAACAGAATTAAATTATAGTAATTTAAGAACTAAACTTACTGAAGATGAAATAAAAATAGTTAATCAAGCAGTAATGCGTGATAGAACTCAAAGGATGCAATCTGATTTAGGTGATAAAACTGGTAAATTTTTAGGTGGTGGTGCTAATGTATCTGAACAAATATTTAGTGTATTAAGTGGAGGTGGTGGAAATATTCCCATATTTAGAGGATCACCTGAAGAAAAAAAATTTATAGAAGTAGCAAATATTATATTAGAAAATAAAAATAAAAAAGCTAGTGGCGGAGTAACAGGTTATGCAACAGGAGATATGACTGCTTTACCTGCAGGTAGTGAGCCTCAAAGTAGATTTGGATCAATGATGGATTCTGTATTTGAAATAGGTAGTAGTGTTGCAAACTGGGCATCAGAAAATCCAATTGAAGCAGCAGCTACAGGATTAATGTTTATTCCTGGAATAGGTTGGGCAGGAAGTGCAGCTTTAAGAACTGCTGGTGTAGCATATAAAGGATTAAAAGGTATTGACTATGCCAAAAAAGCAAAACAAGTAGGAACTGCAGTCAAAGATGCACCAATAAAAGCTGTAACTAAACCTCGTGTTGGACAAAGAGTAAATACAAATCAACCAATGGGAGAAGCTGCAAAAAGTTTAGGTTTGACTGATGATGTTATTGATATGGGTAGAGCATATTCTCCTTTAAGAACATCATTAACAGGTACTGGTATATTAGCTGGTAAAACAGGATATGATTATATGACATCACCTGTATCACAAACTGATAAAAAAGATGAAACTGCACAAGATGTTTATGAAAAATTACTGATACCTTCTAATAATAAAGATGTCGATACTGATAGTAAATCTAAAGGTTTAGGACAAATGGATTATAGAGATATGATTAGATTAGGTGTTGGTGTTATGGGTGCTAAAGATATGTCTGAACTAGGAAAATCTGTAGTTGGTGTATTAGATGCACAAGATAAGCGTGGATTAGTTGGATTACAAGGTAAATTAACTGAAGCACAAACTTTAAAATTAGAAGCTGAAATTGCTTCTATGGACAAAAATTCTATTCTTGCACGAATGACAAATCTTATTAAAGCATCTGAAGCTGGATTAATTACTGATATGGAAGCAGCTACTATTCAATACAATGCTTTAGCAAAACAATTAGCAGAATTAGAAAATAAAGAAGAGCCAACAGGATCAGATATATTAGATAGAAGAAAAATAGCCTAATGAGTAATTTCACAGCACCTGATGGAAGTGTTTATAGCATTCCATCAGACCCTACAGAAAGCGCTAAATTTGATACGGCTATAAAACAACCTTATGGTGTTAGTGGTAATGAACGACCGGTCGGGGGGGGGGGGGGGGGGGGGGGGGGGGGGGGGGGG
>JAAHTH010002114.1_pt1 | contig 10248 bp, 14 predicted proteins | sample 6116091 | NCBI WGS metagenome assembly JAAHTH01 (sample SAMN13939990, study PRJNA603662) | sponge metagenome | isolation source: marine sponge | host: Mycale hentscheli | place: New Zealand | collected 2006
GATAATACTACTATAGAACAAGAGGAGTATCATTTAAAGTGTGTAGAGTTTTTAAAGGAGTGGTTTAATGTAGAAGTGCCACTACCAAATGAGAACATTAGAATTGATTAATCAAGTTTTTTCAAGTTATGAGTAAACATGGAGGTAAAAGAGAAGGTTCAGGTAGAAAGCCTAAAATAGAGGAGCTAGAGTTAATAGAAAAGTTAAAGCCATTAGAGCCATTAGCTTATGAAGCATTAAAGCAAGGTCTTGCAGATCAGGATTACAGATTTGTACAACTCTACTTAAACTATTACTATGGTAAGCCTAAAGAGACTAAGGACATAACTATAAATGAAGATCAACCTTTGTTTATAGATTAGATGCAAGTCAAAAAAACCTTAGCCTTAAACAAACTACTAAACCTAAACAGTAGAACTAAAATTATAAGAGGAGGATCGTCAGCAGGTAAAACAATAGCGATCTTAATAATTCTTATAGATTATGCCATTAGAAATAAAGGTAAGGAGATTAGTGTAGTATCTGAATCTATTCCTCATTTGCGTAGAGGAGCTTTAAAGGACTTTCTAGGTATACTTAAAGGGTTGAACAGATACTATGAAAAGAAGTTCAATAGAAGTACTTTAAAATATGAATTTAGCAATGGTTCTTATATAGAGTTTTTCTCTACAGACCAGCCTGACAAGTTAAGAGGAGCAAGAAGAACTGATCTTTACATTAACGAATGCAATAATGTACCTTTTGATGCTTACCAACAACTAGCAGTTAGAACAAGTGGAGACATATGGCTTGACTATAATCCTGCTAATTTATTTTGGGTAGACAAAGAACTAATAGGTCAAAGTGATACTGACTTTGTTACACTAACCTACAAAGACAATGACAGTCTGCCAGAATCAATAGTTAAAGAAATAGAAAAAGCAAAAGTAAAAGCTAAGACATCAACATATTGGGCAAACTGGTGGAAGGTATATGGCTTAGGAGAAATAGGAAGTTTAGAGGGTGTATGTATACCAGACTGGAAAGAGATTGATAAGATACCAGAAGATGCAAGACTACTTTGTGGAGGAATGGACTTTGGTTATTCTGTTGATCCTTCAACTTATATAAGGCTATACAAATGGAATAATGCTTACATATTTGATGAACTGCTTTATAAAAAAGGAATGCATAATAGAGACATTAGTTTATTTCTTACAAGCCAACACATAAAAGAAAACATATACGCAGATTCAGCAGAACCTAAATCAATAGCTGAACTTAAGAACTATGGACATGCAGTTTATCCTGTAACAAAAGGTAGAGATTCAATTATCTATGGAATTAACCTTATGAATCAAAATGAAATCTATGTTACTAGAAGAAGCAAGAATCTAATCAAAGAACTACAAGGTTACATTTGGGCTAAAGACAAAGAAGGTAATGACTTGCAAAAACCAACAGGAGCGCATCCAGACTGCATTGATGCTGCGAGGTATTCGCTAATGATGCAACTAGAAAATCCAAATAGAGGTCAATATCACTTTTATTAATAGGGTGGACTACAGTTTTTAATTTTATCGTACTTATAGTATGCAAGTAAAACTATTAGTTCCAGAATCACTTTCAGAAATTACATTAGAACAGTATCAAAAGTTTTTAAAGATTTCTGAAAACAATGAGGACAGTATATTTCTACAACAAAAAATGATAGAGATATTTTGTAACATAGATTTAAAACAGGTATTAAATATAAAATACAATTCAATAGTTAAAATAACTAATCATTTAAATAAGCTGTTTGAACAGAAGCCTGAATTTACACCAACATTTAAAAGACAAAACTTAGAGTTTGGATTTATTCCTAAACTAGATGACATGACTTTTGGAGAATTTGTAGACTTAGATACTACAATAGCAGACTGGGAAAATATACATAAAGCCATGGGAGTTTTATACAGACCAGTAACTCTAAGCAAAAATAAAAAGTATCAAATAGAATCTTATGAGTCTTTTGATAAATATGACATGAAAAAAATGCCATTAGATGTAGTTCTTGGAGCTTTGTTTTTTTTTTGGAATTTAAGCAAAGAATTAACGATACATATACCGAACTTTTTCAGGGAGGAGTTACAGAATCTGACCTCACAGCAAAAGCAAACTTTGGAAGAAAGTGGGGTTGGTATTCAAGCCTATATGGACTCAGTAATGGAGATGTACTTAAACTTAACAAAGTTACAAGACAGCCATTACACCAATGCTTAATGTTTTTGTCTTTTGAAAAGGATAAAAATGAAACTGAAACTAGAATATTAAAACAAAAAATAAAGTAGTGAAAGAATTTTTAGTAGAGGAGCTTTATGAAAGAGGGTTTATACCTTATGATGAAACTATTGTACTAGCAGAAGGTTTTGAAGATGCTATGATAGGAGTAAGTACAACAAATCCTAAAAGAGCTGTTTACAGCTATTGGAAATGCCTAGACTGTCTAATTAAGACTAAAGTAAATAATCAAGTATTTGACTTTGATGCAGCTTTAGAATGGTTAGACGATTATATAGAAGAAACTAATAATAGTGATATAAACTCATTCACTCCAATATTTATTAAAACATTATGACATCTTATTATAACATAATCGACAAACTTAAAACTGCTTTAGAAGCAGAGCCATTTGTTAATACTGTAAGCTATGGTAACATCTATGATGTAGATTTATCTAAGCAGACAATATTTCCTCTGTCTCACATTATGGTTAATCAAGCTACAATTGCTGCACCAATTATAACGTTCAATGTAACAATAATGTGTATGGATATTGTAGACGATCCTAAAACAGAAAGCACCTCTACATTCTTAGGAAATAATAATGAACAAGATATACTTAATACTCAGCTTAATGTAGCTGACAGAATAGTAAGCAAACTAATGAGAGGAGATTTATTTAGTGACTTATTTCAACTAGATGGTACAGCAACCTGTGAGCCATTTAATGAAAGATTTGAAAACAGCTTAACAGGATGGGCTGTAACATTTGACATAACAGTTCCTAACCCAATGACTATTTGCTAATGGAAAATAAAAGATTATACAATGAACTAAATAAGTTTGGTAAGTATGTAGTACAACAATCAAGAAGCAATTTAACTAAAGAAAAGCATAATGCTACAAAAGAACTTTACAATTCAATAGGATATTTTTTAGATCAGACTGCAAGAGGCTATAAATTAAGTTTTGAAATGGAAGATTATGGGATGTTCCAAGACAGAGGGGTAAGAGGTGTAAAGTCATATTATGCAGACAGAGCTACAGCAAGTTCTCCATTTAAATACAAACAAAGTAGTAAGCTTATAGGTTTAGAATACCATACAGGAGTTTTTTCAAAGTTTGCTAAAAGAATGGGTTTACAACCTAGAAATAAAAAAGGTCAATTTGGATCATATAAAACAATGGGATATATACTAGCTAATAGTATAAAAGACAAAGGAATTAAAGCAAGTATGTTTTTTACAAAACCATTTGAACAAGCTTTTAAAAGGCTACCAGAGGACATTGAAAAATCTTTAATTGCTGATTTAACAGAAAATATATATCAAAAATGAGTACAATAATAAATGCAAGAAGTCCATATTACGTTAAAATAAGTCCTGCTGCAAATACATTGACTACAGTAACAATGAGTCTTTATATTTATTCAGGAGTGTTTACTACAGCAAAACCAGCTTCTGCACAATACACAATAACTAAAACCCCAATAGGCACTAACAACTATGTAGTGTTTGAGATAAGTCAATTAGTAAAAGATTACCTGGATACTGAGTACGGTAACTTTTCTACCGATGCAGTTTGGGTTGAAGCAGATGTAGCATTAACAACAAACGTAGGATCAGAAAGTCAAACATTAGATTATTTAAGCTTTGAAGGTTTTGGCTATTTTGAAAATGGAGTAAATCCAAGACAATCTACAAATCCTATAAACACATTAGTCACAGGAACAACAGACGGAGTAACTGTAGCTTATAAACTACAAGACTCTACACAAAATTTTTTAAATACAGTAAGTCTTGGAGATACAGTAAACAATACAAGTGATGGAGGCTCTACAACTATTACAGCAATTGAAAGCAATACATCTTTAGCTCTTAAAGATGACATCATGGTTTCAACACCTGATAATTATACTATAGTAGCTCAACCTAATTATACACCAGCTTTATTACAAAGTAATACGACAATATATTTTAAACAAGGTACAGACATAGTATTTCCTGTGTTTGCTGAAGCAGAGCCAACTATTACTTTTACAAGTGGAGGAGGAGCAAATATAAAGTGGGAAAGGACAGACGAATTTTGGAACTTGTATCAAAACTTCTGGGGTAATATACTAACACCAATTGTAGTTCCAGACAGTACAGATTCTCTTGAAAAAATAGTATACATAAGAGTTACTCCAACACTTACTCTACAGACAGGAGATACAATAACTGTAGTCTCCACTAAGTCTGGTTATGCTCAATCTTTTACTATCACATTAGAAGCTGTATGTGAGCCTAAGTATGAACAACTACAACTTATATTCTACAACAAATTCGGTGCAATGCAAATTATGCCATTTTTTAAAAAATCAACAACCTCTATAAGCGTTAGTAGTAATGAGTTTAAGAGAAATATTATGGAGTTTGACAACGATCCAAATTATGATATATCTAAACATGACATTGCAACTTTAGGTGTAAACGGTAATGAAAAGATAAGTATTAACTCAGGATTTATAGACGAAAGCTTTAATGAGGTTATAAAACAATTAATGCTAAGTGAGCAAGTCTGGGTAGATAATGGTAGTTCAGTATTACCTATAAATCTTAACTCTAAATCATTAACATTTAAAAAGTCTATAAACGATAAGCTTATAAACTATACAATGGACTTTAGCTATGCGTTTGATACTATAAACAACATTAGATAATGCAAAACATTCAATTATTTATTGGAAATACATTAGTTGATATGTTTGAGGACGAATCAGTTTCTTTAACCAATACTATACAAGAAATTAAAGATATTGCTAAGGTGTTTACAAGCTTTTCTCAAAGTTTTGTAGTTCCAGCTTCAAAAGTAAATAATCAACTCTTTAAACATTACTATAATTTCAACATAGACAATGGATTTGATGCTAGGCTTAAGGTAGATGCTACAATAGAATTAAATTATCTTCCTTTTCAAAAAGGTAAAATAAAACTTGAAGGAACTGAACTAAAAAACAATGAAATTTATGGTTATAAGATTACATTTTTTGGTAATACTGTAGAGCTAAAAGATTTAATTGGTGAAGATACATTAGATGCATTAGTAGGAGACTCAAACTGGATAGATGGGTTTACAATTCCTTATAGTTCCTCAGCAATACTTTCAGGATTAAGAAATGGATACAATATAACAAATGGTGGAGTTTCTTATACTAAAGCAATTATAACTCCACTTATTACACACACGACTAGACTATTTTATGATACTGCAAGTGATACAGCAGACGATGGAAATTTAGCTCCAAATGGTACAGGTGAAAGTGCTGCCATGAATCATGGAGTGTATTGGAAAGATTTAAAGTATGCAATTAGAGTTGATCTTATAATTAAAGCTATTGAGAAAACGTATGGTATAACTTTCTCAACAGATTTTTTTAATTCTAGTAATGCTCCCTACTACAATCTTTATATGTGGATGCATAGAAAAAAAGGGAATGTTGACGATCCTAATGCTCCAGCTACTTTTCCGCAATTAGTAAATTTCGGTTTAGATAGTACTATGACTAATGTTTTAGCAGCAGGTCAAACAGTAACGGTTAGTAATCAAACAGGAAATAACAAAATAACTTCTACTTTAACTGTAACTCCTAACTCAGCAGAAAATACAGTATATACTGTTAATGTAATTAGAGACGGTGTTATTCAAGACAGCTTTTCACAAACTGCTCCAAGTGCTATAAGTGAATCTGTAGATTTAACAGACGGTAATTATCAAGTACAAATAGTAGTAAGAGAAGAATTTACAATAGATTCTATTTCTTGGGATTTAGCTGATTTACAAGTTCCTGAATCACATACTATTAATGTGAGTGCTTTTACTATACAAGCAATAACACAATTTGTTCCTTCAGCACAGTTACCACCTCAAAAGGTGTTGGAATTTCTTACTGGAATCTTTAAGCTATTCAATCTTACAGCTTTTGTTTTAGATAACGGTACTATTAAAGTGCAAACATTAGATAGTTTCTACAATAATCAAAGTACAGGATCACCTTTTGATATAAGCAATTTTATAGACATAAGTAAAAGTCAAGTTAATCTTGCTTTGCCTTATAGAGAAATTATATTCCAATATAAAGGGTTAGGTACAAAACTTGCTATGCAGCACGAACAGCTAACAACAGGAGGAGTAGGCTGGGGAACAACTGAATATATGGGAGATGCTAAGTATGATGGTGGTGTATATAAAGTTGAAGCACCTTTTGAACACATGAAATACGAAAGGTTAATAAACATAGCTAATGGTAATAATACTACAGCTCAAGTAGGATGGTGTGTAGATGACAATGACGAATCGTATCTTGGAGAACCTATTTTATTTTATCCTGTATACCAACAAAATCAAGATCAAATTAGATTTTTAAATGACAGACCTTATCTAAATGCAAGTTCTAATATTGACATAGACGATTATTTTATTCCTAGTAATAGTGTAGCAATAAGCGCTGCAACTTCAACTGCTAATATTAACTACAATCAAGAAAATAACGAGTACGATATTACAGGAAATTTTACAGGTACACTATTTCAAACTTACTATGCAAATTATATAACTCAAATGTTTAATACTAAAAGAAGGCTAAATAAATTTACAGCTTATCTTCCTACAAACATTTTGCTTAATTATGAATTGTCAGACCGTTTTATAATAAACAATATTAGTTATAAAATCAACTCTGTAAATACTAATCTTAAAACTGGTGTAAGCACCTTAGAATTATTAAACGAAGTATAATGATAGGATCAATATTAGAACTTATAAAAATAACTAACTGCAAAGGTAAATTTACTGCAATAGCAAAAGGTAAAAACAAATTACCTGAAACTTTTAAAGAAGCATATAATCAATTTAAAAAAGAATTAAGAAATGGCTAAAGAAATTATAATAGACATTAATGTTAGAGATGCTGAAAAAAATCTACAAGAAATAAATGAAACTTTAAGGGTTCAAAAAGAAATTATTTCAGATTTAGAAGTAGCTAATACAAAACTTGAAAATCAACTACAAAAAACTTCTAAAAAAGATTTAAATAGAAGAAGAGACATATCTAAAGAAATAAATAAAAATAAACAATTAATTAAGGAAGAAAAAGCTGGGATAAAAGCAAATACTGTAGAAAGAGATAAGGCTAATGTTGCTTTAGAAACTGCAAAAGAAAACACAGCGGATCTTAGTGGAGCTATGAATATCTTAGATAGTCAAACAGGAGGTCTTGCTTCTAGTCTTACAACATTTAGTTCAGGTGGTTTAAAGAAAACAATAAAAGGCTTTATGACGTTAAAGACATTAGCTATGGCTAGTGTGTTTGGTTTAATAATAGGAGCAATTACTGCTTTAAAAACAGCTTTTACTTCTTCTGAAGAAGGGCAAAATAAGTTTTTAAGTATCATGTCTCAAATTGGAGTTGTTGTTGGTAATGTTACTGACATAGTTGCTGATTTAGGTATGGGCATATTTAACGCAGGTAAAGCTTTAGTTAAATTAACGACAGGAGATTTTGCAGGAGCTACAGCAGCTTTTGCAGAAATGACAACAAATGTAAAATCTGCAACCAACAGTATAGTTAATTTTGGTGAAGAAACTAGAAAGGAAATTAAACTTGCTAAAGAATTATCTCAGCAAAGAGCCATAGCAGACAAAGCTGAAAGAAAACTAATAGTTGAAAGGGCAGAAGCAAATAGAAAGGTTGCAGAGCTTAGAGAAAAAGCAGCAGACAAAGAAAATGTTAGTGTACAAGAAAGAATAGAAGCAATAAAAGAAGCAGGTAAAATTGAAGAAGAAATAACTGCTAAAGAAATCGAAGCTGCAAGGTTAAGGTTTGAAGCTAAGAAAACAGAGAACTCACTTAGCAAAGAAATCAACAAAAGAAGAATTGAATGAAAAAGAACAGCATCAAGCTACATTGAATGATTTAGAAACTGATAGACTAAGAAAGCAGAAAGCTTTAACAGCAGAAATAACTACAGCCCTTAGAGAAGAAGAAGCAGAAAGAAATAGAATTATATCTGAAAGAAAAGCTAAAGAAGCTCAAGATAAAAAAGACAAAGAAGAAGCAGATAAAATTATTGCTGAAAATAAATTAAAACAAGACAAACTAGATAAGGAGGCAGCAGATAAATTAGCAGCAGAAACTTTAGAAAGAGATCAAAGAGTTGCTGCTTCAGAAATAGAAATAGAACAAAGAAGACTAAACGCAAAAAAAGCCTCAACAGATGGAATAATAAGTTTATTTGGTGCTGAATCTACAGCAGGCAGGGCAGCAGCAGCACTTAGAGGAGTACTAGCAGCTCAAGAAATGATACAAGAAGCAAAAAAAAGTATAACCTTTTCAAGCTTAGCAGCAGCTAACTCTGCTACAGCAGGCGCAGAAGGAACAGCGCAAACAGCTAAACTTGGTTTTCCTCAGAATATACCTATGCTTATTGCTTATGCTATACAAGCAGCAGGTATTATATCTTCAATTACAGGAGCAGTCAGTAAATCTAAATCTATAGCATCACAATTAGGAGGTGGTGGAGGCGGTGGTTCAAGTGTTAGTTTTCAAGCTGCACCAACTCCGTCTGTTCCTCCAGCTTTTAATGTAGTAGGAGCAAGTGCGACTAATCAATTAGCAGGTGCTATTGGATCACAGGCACAGAAACCTGTACAAGCTTTTGTAGTTTCTAATGATGTAACTACAGCACAAAGTTTAGAAAGAAATATTATACAAGGAGCTAGTATAGGGTAACACTTTACAATTTAATCGTACATATAATATGGATATTATAGAATTATTTTTAGACGAAGAAAACGAACATTCAGGAATAGAAGCTATTTCTGTTGTTGAATCTCCTGCAATAGAATCAGATTTTATTGCACTTAAAAACCAAGAAATTAAAATGGCAGAAGTAGATAAGGAAAAAAGAATCCTTATGGGAGCTGCTTTAATACCAAATAAGCCTATTTACAGAAAGAATGAAATGGGAGAGGGCTATTATGTCTTTTTTTCATCTAATACTGTAAAAAAAGCATCTGAAATGTTTTTTATAAGAGGAAATCAGTCTAAAGCTACTTTAGAACACCAAATGTCTGTTCAAAACTTAACTGTTGTAGAATCATGGCTAGTAGACAATCCTAAAATGGATAAATCAGTCAATTATGGTTTAGATGTTCCTAAAGGCACTTGGATGGTTTCCATGAAAGTTAATAATGATGAAATCTGGAACGATTATGTAAAAACAGGTAAAGTTAAAGGGTTTTCTATTGAAGGCTTCTTTTCAGATCAAGCTAACAGACCAAAAGAGCAGATAGAAGAAGAGTTAGAAGCTAACAGCCTAATTAATAAAATAAAAGACATAATAAATGAAAATAAAACCATTTAAAAACCTAGCACATTCTTCTCCAAAAGGGAGCAGAAGAGGTTGTTTATGTAAAGACAATACTTACAGTTCTAAATGCTGTAATGGTGGTTTACATGAGCAAGGCATTGGAAAAACTAGAGCTAGTTAAAAATAAGTGGGAACACTTTTAGATTTTGTCGTACATATAATAAGGAATTAAAATCAAATAAATGAAAGCATCAGAAATAGTTGAATCAATTAAAGAAGTTTTAGGAATGGAACTAGCAGAAGTTAAAGTAGAATTAGAAGAAAGAAAATTAGAAAACGGAACTAGAATAGAAGCTGAGTCTTTTGAAAAAGGGAAATCAGTATTTATTTTGACAGATGACGAAAAAGTAGCAATGCCAGTTGGAGAATATTTATTCGAGGACGGTACTTTACTTGTTGTAGAAGAAGAAGGTGTAATTGCAGATGTTAGAGAAGATGTAGACGATGAAGTTCCACAAAAGGAAGAAGCAGGAGAAGAAAAAGAAGAAATGAAAGAAGAAGAAGAAGATAAGTATGATGAAGAAGCAGATGTAGCTGACTGGAAAGGAATGGAAAAAAGAATAAAAAACTTAGAAGATGCTATTGCTGATTTGAA
>JAAHTH010003682.1_pt1 | contig 10243 bp, 4 predicted proteins | sample 6116091 | NCBI WGS metagenome assembly JAAHTH01 (sample SAMN13939990, study PRJNA603662) | sponge metagenome | isolation source: marine sponge | host: Mycale hentscheli | place: New Zealand | collected 2006
CCTGTGTTTTTTGGTTATCAAAACAATCCTTTAATAGGTAAAATAGAATTAGCTGATTACACTATGGGCGCTGTAGGTCCTAGTGTTAATGCACACAACTTAATATATAGTATAGAAACACAACCTAGCAATGGTCTTGGGTACGCTGCTGGATCACAAAATATATCTACTCAAGTAGTAGGAGAAGACGGTGGTGTTGGAATATTAGTGAATATAGAAGAAGTAGATTCAACAACTGGGGAAGTTAGTAAAATATCTATATCAAATGCAAATTCTAAAGATATAAAAGGATATACTGTAGGAAATAACGTGCTTGAAATAACAGGAGCTGGTGATGGTGAAGCCACATTTACTTTAGGCGTAACAAAAAAAGAATACCCAGGTCTTATGACTCCTGCTTTTTCAGTTTACGAAACTACTCCTATAGATTCTAAATTAGATATTTATTGGGAAACTAGTACATCAGGGTTAATTGAAGACTTAAACGACCTTATAGAAGCTGGTGATATTTATACGCCTAGATCTTTAGATGCTTGGAACTTTAATCTTGTAGAGTCTTTTGCTAGTGGTTTACCTATTACAGATTACTTTTTTGCAAATGACACAGCAGGTAATAATCTAACAACTGCTGTAATGGAAATAAATTCTGTTATAGATAATCTAGGTAATGAAAGAAAAACTGATTTTGATATCGAAGTAGATCCAGCTAATCCAGGTAAATATAGAATAAAAACAGCTAGTTTATTTTATTATGGAGCAACTGGAGAAACTTATACTTTCTACATAAAAGTAACAGCACCTAGCTCAGTAAGCAATTTTCCTATAACATCTATACTATCACCTAATGAACCTACAATTCTTGGCAATGCTAGTCCTAATTATGGAGCAAATCCTTTAACTGGGTCTGCAAGCATAGATAAAAGTGTTAGCTTAGAAATGACTCCAGCTTTGTTAGCTGCTAAAAATGGCTCCTTTGATAGCTCAAGAAATAACTTAGGTTTGACATGGGATGTTATAATAAAGTCTGGTCCTAGTGTTTTATATCCTGACAATGCTTTTTCAGTATCACAATTTACTCCTAATTTAGGTATACCTATAGTTTCTTGTTTAGCATTAACACCTAATGGTACTTATACAATAGAACTAAACGTTCAAGACGAAGGCGGTTTATCAACTTCCACATTCGCAGAAGCTCAAAGATTAACTAGAGTTGTTACGGTTACAGGTCCATAGGTCGGGTAATAATATTTTTTAACAAGTGATTATATAAACATGGCAGCAACAATAGAGGTAAAATATTTTAATTCTTTCTGGTTGAAGAAGGTTGTAAATAACACTTCGACAACTAACGATCAAGGTTCTTGGCCTGGTTTACCTTGGAATCCAAAGGGTTATGAAAACATACCTTTTCCTTTTGGAACTAGTGGAAGTCCAGGTACTCCTAAGACTGGTTATCAAAACTTCTATATAGAAGAGTCTAGATATAAAGGTGGTTTTAACAACACTGGCTTATCTCTAGGTGTAAGAGCTTATGTAGTTGATGACAACCCAAGAAGAGTAGATAGGTCTAGTAGTTTAATTTACTCAGGTCTAATTAACTCAAGAACTGGTTTTAATGAAACAAATGTATTTTCAATTGGCGCAGCTATAATAAAAGATTTAGACCCTTTAAATGGTACTATTCAAAAACTTTATACAGAAGATACTAATCTTATAGTATTCCAAGAAAAGAAAGTAAATAAGGTTTTAATAAATAAAAACGCATTATACTCAGGCGATCAAGGTTCTGTAGAATCAGCTAGTGTTAAATTCTTAGGACAACCTGTAGGTTACTTAGGTGAATATGGTATAAGCACTAACCCAGAATCTTTTGCTGTTTATGGCTTTAGAAAGTACTTTACGGATCGTGACCGAGCTGCTGTTTTAAGGCTGTCTAGAGATGGTATAACTGAAATAAGCATGTATGGTATGCGTGACTATTTTAGAGACGAATTACAGAAAGTTTCTAGTGAGTATCTAAGCGATGTTAGCCTTTTTAGAGTCCCAGAGTTTGAAGGAGCAGGTGAAACAGATACAATAACTATATCAGCAGCTAACATATGTTCTGTGGATATAGGCTCACAAGTTTTTTACGAAGGTTTTTCAGGAGGTTTTGTTACGGAAGTTACAACCACTGCGGTTCAAGACCAGTTCAATGTAACTTTTTCAAGTCCTATTTTATTATCAGGCACTTACAATGACACTGAAATTAGATTTACTAAGTTTTACAAAGGGCAAGCACCTGGTGGTTGGGATATACATAACGCTATGTATACTTTATCATTGCAACAAAAGCCTAGGTATATTTCTAAAAACACAGACTATGCTACAGTTTCTTTTGATGAAACAGTTTCAGGATGGACTAGTTTCTTTAGTTACAAGCCTTCTTTCTTAGGAAGTTCTAAAAATATATATTATAGCTTTGTTGATAGTAACATATACGAACATTATTATCAAACTATACCAGATAACAACACTAGAGGAGTGTTTTATAACGAACCAAAAGCTTCTGCAAGCGTTACCTTCGTGTTTAATCCACAACCTGTTTTAGTTAAGAATTTCAACACTATAAGCTACGAGGGTAGTAATGGTTGGAAAATGGATTTCTTTGCCTCTGATTACACGGGTGTTGATCCTGACTTACAAGTTTCAGGAGAACTTTCAGATCCTTTTACATACGTGGATAATAATCAATATAGAGACTCTACCAAGCCAGTTTTAAGCTACAACATGGGTAAATATGAAGTAGATCAAATTACTTATTATGGAGGTTTTGATAGAAAAGAAAACAGGTATGTAGCTAACCTTATTAATAACTCTACGCAAGCCCCAGGTGAAATAATTTTTGGAGCTAGTATGTCCGGTATTAAAGGATATTTTGCTACTGTAAAAATATCTACTGATAGCGAGACTCAACCAGGAGGTATGAAAGAATTATTCTCTGTAGCTAGTAACTACGTTATGTCTTCATAAAATATGGAATTAAATTTAATAAAATCAAATAAAAAAGAACTATCTAGGACAGATCTAATAGAAGAGCTAGGCAAAGAAATGATAAACAATGCTGATGGCGAAACTATTATTGGTGATGGAAAAAATCTAGTTAATGAAGGCGGTGGAGTTATTGTTACACATGAGTTTACTGATGGAGTATATATAAGAAGAATGGACTTGCAGAAAGGTAGCGTAGTGGTTAGTGCTGTACATAAACAGAAACATGTATGGTTCTTAATGAGTGGTAATGTAACTGTAGCTGATAAAAACGGCATACAAGATTATCAAGCACCTTATTATACTATATCACAACCTGGAACACAAAGAGTTATAAACGCAAATGAAGATTCAATATGGATAAACTGCCATAAAAACCCTACTGACACAGAGGATTTAGATTTCTTAGAAAAAGAAATGGTAGCTATGAGCGTAAAAGAATATGAACAATCTATAAAAAATAAATAATATGTCAGCAATTTTAGCTATAGTAACGGGAGGTATTACCGCGGCTACAGGCATTACATCAGGTATAATTTCAGGATCTCAGCAAAAGAAAGCAGCACGTTTAGAGGCTGGTAAAGCAAGAAGGCAGGAAAAAAGACTAAGGGAATTAGAGCAAATGCGTCCACCTGTAATTGATCAATCTCAAAAAATAAGAGATCTAAAGAGTCAAGTGTTTAATCCATATGAACAGATGGGTGTTGCTATGAAAGGCGTTGAAATGCAATTAGAACAGCAAGATCAAGACTTAGCTAATACATTAGACGCTATCAACAAAAGTGGTACTTCAGCTGGTGGAGCAACAGCTTTAGCTAGAGCCGCCGCAGAAGGAAAAGCTAAGGTTGCTGCAAGTATAGAAAATCAAGAAGCAGCTAATCAAAAATTAAAAATAACCGGTGAAGCAAACAGGTTAAAACAACAAATGGATCTAGAACAACTAGCTATATCTGAAGAAGTAAATGCTTTTGATAGACAAGAAACAAGAGACATAGCACAACTAGATAGAGCATCCGATTTAATGGATCAAAGTAATCAAAATGCTATTGACTTAAACGCTGCTGGTAATAGCGCTATGATGAGTGGTATAACTAGTGGACTTTCAAGTGGTGTAGCTGCTTTCGATGCTCTTCAAGGTGTGAACTCCAGTGGAGGCAGCGGCAGTGGAGGCGTTTTTGGATCTTTTAATGAAAACGCTGGTGACGATGACTATTACAAGATCGGATAAAATTATACAATTATGAGTTACGCGAATCCTAAAGGAGTAAATTACAGTACAAAAATGAAAGCAATGGCGTCTAGTATAGCTAATTTTCAAAATGCTATGACTAGTTCTATTGAAACATTTACTAAGAAAAAGCAAGCGCAGCAGGCTGAAGCAGATAAAAAAATACTAAGAGATGAAAAGGCTTATGGCAAGTTCAATGAAGATTTTTTAGAAGCTAAGCAAGTAGCTAGTACTTTAGCTTCTGGAGTTAAAGACGAAAAAGACAGAAACTCTTTACAGTCTCAAATAGATAATCAACTAAGTTTTATTGGAGATAACTTAAAAACAACACTAGATGGCTTAGGTCCAGATGCTTCAAATCAACAAGTATTAAACGCTACTAATGACGCTATATTAAAAATGAGACAGTTGAAAGGTGACATGGGTCATTTGTTAACTGCTTACAATGATTATAAAGCTGCTATACAGTATGGAGCGGAAGAAGGTGGAGCACTGGTATTAGGTGATTCAAAGAATGCTCAATTAATAAACATGTTTGCATCTTGGGAAGACGGTAAGCAAAATGTAGTAATATCTAGCCAACCAGGAGATGCTAATTTTCAAATATCTTTATTAGGTGATAAAGTAAAAAGAGATTCAAGTGGTAATCCTATTGCCTCCACTGGGCAATATGGCACGACAGGAGATTATGATTTTGAAATAAAAGATACTTTTAATTTATCAGATTGGTCAACTAGAGCAGCTAAAAGTGGGGAGTATTTTGAACTTGTACCAGAAAATTCTCTTATACAAAACGAAATAATGGATTCTGCTAAAGTACTTAAAGGCTTAGTACAAGACGGAACTATAGGTAAGCCAATGCCAGATACTGATCCTAGATATATAAAAAGTACTGGCGGAAAAGATCAAATGATACTTGACCAAGTTTTATTAGATAAGTTCATTGCTAATGGTAAACTTCCAGCAGGATCAGCGGGACATGATGGAAGATATAAATTAATAACAAATCTTTTAGGACCAGAAGAATTCGCAGGAGTATTTCAGTCTTTTAACAACGTAAAAGATAAAATTATACAAACCCCTAAAATAGACCCTGTCACAAGGCAGCCAATGCTAGATGCAAGTGGTGATCCAATTATGGAACAAGGAAGTAAAAAAGAATTTAATTACACAGAAGAAGACTATAGAGACCAAGCGTTAAGTCGGATCATAGCTCAATACCAAGTACTTTAGTAATATAACATATATATATGATTTCAATAGATCCAATCTACAACAAGATTAAAGAAGCATACGGAGATACTTTTACCTTGACTAATGAAGAGCTGCAGAAAAAACTTTTAGAAGATGGTAATTATAGGGTTTCAATGTTTGATTATTTAGCAAAGTATGACCCTACAATAACTACCGATATAAACAAGTGGATAGACGAACACTCAGGTGGTAGTGTAGCTATAGGTGGAGAAGGTTTACAGGGTAAAGGTTTAGATGGTGAATTTACTGGTAGAGGTTATATTGATGATGCTTATGGTGTTCAAGCATTGCAAGGTTCTGAACAAGAAAAACGAGACAATGCTACTGAAATAGCAGTGGAAGAAGAAGAAGAAGACTGGAATCCTAATCCAAACATAGACTATGAGTCTCTACCTATGATGGATCAGGAAAAAGTTAAATTTGAAAACTGGAAGTCAAAACAAAAACAACAAGACACTGAATTATCAGAAATACAACAAAACCTACAATTAAGCCAGCCGGTTCCTGGTTTAGTGTCGGTGATTAAACCACCACCGTCTCCTTTGAAGGATGTAGATGTTCCAGGTGCTGTAGGTATGGTGGCTATTAGAGATGCTAAACTAGAAGATGCAATTGCAGATGATTCTATTATCCCCATAGAGCTCTTTACGCCTAAAACCTTAGAAGGTAAAGAAGATAAATCAACAGCTGGAACTGGAGCTTCTGGACTTGCAGACTACTTAAATAATCTAAGTGCTTTAGAAGACTTTACTATTGAAACATTTAAAAAAGATCAAAGCAATGTTGACCAAGGAACTTCAAGAAACAACGTAGTAAAAGTTACAGCGCCTGATGGAGAAGTTTTTGAAATAGACTCATTTCTAGAAGGTGAAGTAACCAATGCTTTTGACAATAAAAATAGAAGATCACCTAAAGCTGCTCAAGATGATTTTTTAAAGTACTTAAAAAACTATATAACAGAAGATGATATAGCTTTAATAAAGCTATCTACTTCTAGTCAAGAGTCTGAAGTTGCCGCATTATTTAAAGACGCACCTACATTTAAATCAAAAGAGCAAGAAGATATTTTTATAAAAAATGGTGGTAAAATAGAAGGTGGTATATTTGGATTAACTCAAAAAGATAAACAAGATGCAAAAGATGTTTATAATAATCTTGATTTAAGTTTTGAATTAACTAGTTTCGGCGGGCAATTATTTACTACTCAAAATGGTGAAGTACAATTAGAAGAAGCTTATAATCAATTAGTGGCTGAGGCACAAGAAATGGGTATTAAAGATTTTGATCCTAAAAAATTAAAATTTAAAGCTGGTAGCTATTATAAATATTCAACTGAAGTAGAAAATAGAGCTAGACAGAATGCTGAAACAAACTACTTGAACGCTACTAAAAGCGCTAAATGGGAAGACTGGATTGAAGGAGGAGAAAAAGGAGTTAAAGGTTCTAGTTTAACCACTGCTTTAGTTACGTCAATAAAAGATTTAATAGGATCAAAAGCTGATAAAAGAGCAGCTAGGTCATTAGCTGTTTTAGAATATAGCCAACAAAAACTTAATCAAACATTAGATGTAGGATTAAATAATTTAGAAGAATTAAATGAATTTATAAACAATCCTTTAATTAAGTATGATGTAGATCCAAGAGTTACTCCAGCTTACGAAACTAAGGATGGAAGACTTCTACCTGTGTCGTTATATGAAAATGCTATGGTGGAAAGAAACACCTTAGAGCAGACTAGAAATACATTTGAAAAGTCTTATGACTTATTTATGGACGCTGAGTTAAAGTCTGAGAAGGAAGATGAAAACTGGGCTATGATTAGAAGGAATTATAATGATGGTCACAAGTTTGCTAATCAACTAGGTATTGCAACAGCAGATCTTCTTATTAACGTTGGTTATGGAAGTTTTAAATTATTTCAAACAATAAATCCAATGTACCATATGGTAAAGAACATGGGTTATGAGCCAGCAGATGGTTTTGTTGATGGACTAATGAACTCTTGGAATTCTTTAAAAAATGAACAATCTCTTAATTTTAAAGAAGATGTAGCTTTTGGTGAAATAGATAGTTGGTCATCGCTTGCTAGTTATTCTTTACAATCAGTAGCACAACAAGCACCTATAATATTATCTATGATAGCAACTGGTGGTCTTAGTGGAGCAGTTGGAAAAGGCATGGGTATGACTGGTAAGTCTTTAAATACATTAGGTAGAGTATCTAGCTCTACTATGATAGGTTTAAATTCTTTTGGTGGTAAAGTTAGTGGCATGAACTACGAAGAGTTTGTTACTGGTAAAGATTTATATTCAGATGCAGAAGTTTTGCTGAAAGGTGCTATATATGGAATAGTAGAAGGAGGTTTAGCTTATGTTTCTACAGCTAAAACTTTAGGAGATCAAGTTAATAGAGTTAAAGGTTTTGATTTAAGTAAAAAAGCAGTTATAGAAGAAGCTGAAGAAATGGGAAGAAGAGCTTGGTTGAAAAATGCTTTGACAAAAGATATTTTACCTGAGACAGCTATGGAAATGGGAGCTGAAGGTCTTACTACTGGCTTACAAAACCTAGTGGATGGCAGACCTTTTTTAGAAAACATGACTGAAACTTTATTTACTTCAGGAGCTTGGGGAGCTGGAATGTCAGGTATGTCTTCTGTATATGCTTTTGGCTTGAAAGATTTTACTGGAAACAAGGAAACTGGTATTATAAGAGAAGCTACTAAAAAATACAATGAGTATAGTCGTCAAATATCAGACATCCAATCTAAGTATAATAATTTACCTAGAAAAAAGAAAAAGAAATATTTAAACTCAGAGCAAAGAACAGCTGATCTTAAAAAAATTGAACAGTTACAGAACCTGCAACAAATAGAAAACACTAAAAGAATTGATGCAGAAAACCAAGCTGAAGTAAATATTAAGAAAAAAGGTATAAGTGATCCTACTGTAGTAAGAGAGTACGTTAAAAGTTTGAGCAACGCTGCAGACATAAGGCAAGAAGCTATAGATATCATGAATGACAAAGAAATGTCTGATGAAAATAAAAATAGTGCTATAGAAGCTTTAGAGAACGACTATAACGAAATAATGCAGGCAAAAGCTGATTTTACTAATACGGATACTTTTGGGGATCCTTGGGCTGCTTTAACTGGAGCAGCTGTTAGAGCTTTACCTTTTAGCGAAACGAAAAAAAATCATAGAAGAATAAAAGCTGCAGCAATAGAAGCTATTACAAAAGACAAACCTAGAGGTTATAAGCCAACTAAAGCTGAAATAAATTCTGCTGCTAGCGATATAATGTTAGATGAAAAAATTGAAGTTAACACTAGAAGAGATGAAAAAATAGCAAATGAACTAGGTTTAAATCATCAAGTTTTTGAAACTAATGAAGAAGCTGTTAATTACATTGAAGTACAGTACGATGCAATGATCGATAGGTTTAGAGAAGAAAACATTGACAATCAAGAAGATTCAAAAGCTAAAAGAAAATCAGAGAAAGAGTTAAAAAAGATGATCTCTGACAAAGCTAAAGCTATTTCCAAGATCAATAAAGGTAATGTAAACGGTTTAAACATGAAGCCAATAGATGCAGATATAATATCTATTGAGAACATGAAGAAAAATAAAAGAACAGAAACCGGCATACATGAAATTACTCACGGTATATCAGCTAATTTAATTAAATTAAATCCTGCTGCTTTTAATCAGATGGGTAAACAATTAGTTAATTACCTACAATACACTGGCCAAACTTCAGTATTGCGTAAGATGCAATTAGATAATGCTAATATATTTGATTCAGAAGGTAATATTGATTATGACGAAGTAGTATCTCAATTTATTGAAGAAGGTGGAGCAAGTATTGATCTAGAAAAAATGGATAATACTATAGCTATACTAGGAAGAACGTTTAACGCTGGGCTAAAACAAGCTGGTGGTTTTCAAATAGAATTTAGCGGCGAGACTGAGATATTACAATACTTTGTTGGTTTAAGTAAAGCGTTAAAAAGTGGATCTTTAACAGCTCCTAGTATTAAAGGTTTAGAAAAAAGTTTTAAAAACTTAGAAACTCAAAGAGTTAAAGAGATAATTGAAAACAGAATACTTCCTTCAAGTGAATATACAACTGAACAAAAAGAAGCTATCGTTAAAAAGTTTATACCTAACTCAGACATTGAAGTTAAAGGCAAAGTAATATCTATTGTGCCTGATGAGAAAAATATAGCTGCTTCTGAAATTAAACTATCAGAAAAAAATCCTACCTTATACGAAAACACTGGTAAAATATTTGAAAGTGATTTAACTACAAAAGAAAAAGGTTTTGAAATAGGTCAATTATGGAAAAACGAAGTTGCTTCTAGATTAAGAAAAGGATATAGACTAGGTAATCAATTTTTAAAACCTTCTGATTGGGATGGTTGGTCAGATGAAGTTGCTAATGACGTTATTTCAGATGTAGCCACAGGTAATTCCGGTATACCAGGTATTGTTAAGAATTATCAAAAAGGTAAAGGTAATGTAGATTCTATTCAAGCTTACATAAACTTATTGCTAAACAAGAAAATAACAGGTTATCTACCAAATGATTTAGTAGCGGGTGATTTATCTATTGACAGTGAAACTGCTAGGCAAATAGAAGATGTTAAAGCAGGTAGGTTTGATGAAGAAATGGACAACAAAGAAGCTCCAGGCACTCGTCAATTAGAAAGCTTTGAGGACTTATCTATTGTAA
>JAAHTH010003684.1_pt1 | contig 10239 bp, 26 predicted proteins | sample 6116091 | NCBI WGS metagenome assembly JAAHTH01 (sample SAMN13939990, study PRJNA603662) | sponge metagenome | isolation source: marine sponge | host: Mycale hentscheli | place: New Zealand | collected 2006
GGAGAATACTTTTTATTTATTTCAATCACTTAAATTTGATTAGGTCTTTAAAGTTTACGTTAAAGCCATCACTTGAAGATATGTCTACAGATTCTTTAGGTTTGCCGTATCTATAACCGAAATATAGATTCATAGCCCTACTATCACCTTTTAGTATTTGTTTACCTAAAGTTTTAATTACTTCATCATTATCTATTAACGCATCAAGTTTTTCAATTAGCTTTAGTTCATCTGCTTTTTTAGGTCTACCTGCAAAGCCTTTTGTCGAATGTCCACCATTGTTTTTTCTATTATCCACAATTAATAAAATATTAATTAATTAATTCTATATATCTATATAACGTAATTTTTAACTTATTTTAAAATAATCTTTTTTGAGCCTTATGTTGCTCAATTCTTTTTATTGCAGCTTCAAAGTATTCTTTGTCTGTTTCATAACCAGTCAATTCAAATCCAAGATTATGACAAGCTATTGCAATACTGCCACTTCCTAAATGAGTATCAAGTATTGTATCTCCTTCTTTTGCATAATTCATTAATATCCATTCATATAGCTTTACAGGTTTTTGTGTTGGATGTATTCTGTTTTTACCACCATTTGTTCCACTTTTAGAATTTATCTTATAACTTCTTAATGCTCTATCAAAAGATGTAAATATAATTTCTCCATCTGAAAAGTCATTGTTTCCATTATTTTTATTCCAATATATCCATCCTGCAGTTGAATATAAATTTTCTATAAAATAATTAGCACCAAATATTATTTGATTATCACTAACTCTATATAATTCTTTCCAAAATTTTTTATTAGGTTTTATATCCCAATTTTTTAGTTTATATTTTTCTTTCCTTTTAGTATTTCTATTTTTAGGTGTGCTATTCAAAAAAATATTATTAATTTTACTTATACCATAAGGAGGGTCAACAATAGCCAAGTCAAATTGATTATCTGACATTTCTTTCATAGCTTCTAAACAATCCTGGTTATATATTTTCATTCTGTTCCTGAAATGATGTCTTTTTTTGGTCTGTCTTGTAATAAGCTAAAGCCTAATAATAGATAGTTGATTGCGTCTGCATATCTTGTTAGCATTGGTTCTGCTTGTGGCATATTAGGATCACCTGCGTGAGTTAAGATTGATTGTATGTGTTTATTAAAGAATACTGCCCATACTTCCATTGGTTCTATGCCAATAAACTTTGCAGAACATTTAAAGTTGTGTAATACATCTAAATGTTTTTGTGTGTATTCAGGTTGTTTAGCATCCATTATTTTTTGACATTCGTCTAATAGATATTTTTTGTTTTCTTCAAATTCTTGTTTAGTCATAATTCTGTATTGCTTTTTTTATGTATTCATATATTTCTAATTGTCTAATAGCTTCATTAAAGTTTAGTTCTACTATTTCGAAGTCTATATTATCGTCTTTATCTATTTCAGCTTCTAATTCTCTTATATATCTTTTTTGTTCCCAAATCTTTGATTGAGTTTTTAGAAGGGCTAAATCTCTTATTTTATTCCCCTGCATACGCTGTGGTACTATCTTTATATTGCCATTGCCACCCCTTTAACATTAATTCCATTCTTGTGATAAATTCACCTTCTCTTTCTTTAGGCACTTTGTTAATTAAGTCTATTATTTTAGATTCGTTTGGTTTTGTATTTAGTCTTGCTATTTCTGCTTCAAGTTCTTTACATTTTAATTCTAAATAAGTTTCCCTGTTTATTCCTTTTATGTTCATAGAAGTTTTTAGAATAATCATTTCTTCTATTTCTTGTATTTTTTTATTTGTTGACTTATATAGTTCATAGTTTTTTAATGCCCATATAATAGTAGCGTGATTTATACTTGAAGCACTATCTTCAAAGTATCTTGACATTTCTGTCAATCCCATATCTAATTTGTTTTTTAGTATGTAGAAGAATAAGGATCTCATTTCTACTATTTCTCTTTTTCTTGAACGTTCAAATATATTAATGCCTGATAGCTCTATTACTTTTTCTGCTATCTCATTTTGAACAAACCATTTGTCTTTAATAATTTCAATCCCCCATTCCTTATTAGGTTCTATAATTTCCCATTCTTGTTTTTTATTCATTTCTTAATTTTAAAAGGTTATAACATTCTGCGTATTTCTGTCTTGCTTTGCCCTTGTATTGTTCTTTAAATAATTCGTATAGTCTTTTGGTATATTGATATTTGCTTTTGCAATCTTTAAAATATTTTTCTGCAAACTTTTTACCTTTGCCTTTAAAGTAGTTTACATTGTCTGCTGTATCTCCTACTATCATTTGTTCATAGAAGTTGTATAATGCTTCTTCTTCACTTATGTCTAATACTAATCTATGTTTGTAGTGATAGTTATACATTAAGCAGGGGAATTGTTTGTAGTCCTTGTCTATGCTTACAATCATTACATTATCCCTTCCAAATTCATTTGATAGTGTTTGCCAGTATTTAGCTACAAGGTCATCTGTTTCTAATCCATATACAAATTTACTATCGTATGTATCTTTAACGTATTGATGCATATCGTGAAGTAATGGAGGAAGTTCTTGTTTTTTTCTGTTTGCTTTATATACTGGTGTTAGTATTTTTCTAAAGTTTCCTTTGCTTCCGTTAAATGTAATGACTTTATCTATTTCGTATTGATCTTCCAGATCATTTACAATCTTCATAAATTGTTCATCAAACTTTGCAATAGAATCTTCTATATCTCTATAGTAGGGGTCATCATTTTCTTCATCTCTTGTTCTGTAGCAACTTGCGAAGATTAAACTGTCTGCGTCTATAAGTAAAATCATTTAATAAAAATAAGCAATTAAATGATATAAACAAAATATTTAATAAAGTTCGTTAAGGTTAATTCTTGTAGCTTGATTTTCTTTGAGTAAGTAAACAGGTTTGAGTAATCTTTTTTTAGTCCATAGTGTAGTGTCAGGACAATACATATCTTTTGGTTCTGGTAGTTCTAATTCATTTAACCAGTATAGATAGTTTCCTTTAGGGTCAGCAACAAAATACAGCTTTACTACTTTTTTATCCATTTTCATTAAAGCATCATATTTATATTTCTCTAACATTTTTTTAGGATAATATTTGTTTCTAAATTTCATCTCTATAACACAAGGATTTCCTTTCGGTGTAAACCCACAAGCATCATAATGTTTAAAGCCATCTCCAGTCCATTCTAAATCCCATCCATCCATATTTAAAAAAGCTACTAATACTTTTTCAAATTTTTTTATTGTTTCAATCCCCATTATTCCAGATTATATTTAATTCCTTAATCCATTTGTTTATCAACTTGGGATTACAAGTACAAGGTTCGTAGTATTTGTGATCGTAATAGGTTGCGTGGAACTTACATACCATTTGAAATTCTTTACGGCTAATGGTTGATTTTTTTGAAAGCCTAAATTTTTTCCAGTCTTTGAAATCATATTTACTAAATTTTACCATCTTTTAATTTTTATATTATTTAAAGAATCACGTCTTTCATCACATCCACAATCGTCTTTACCTAATTTCTTTGCAATGTATTTTGCTATACGTTTGCCTTGACCTATAGTTATTATGCTTATTATTTTTTCTACTAAATCTCCTAATCTCATAATATATCTAATTCTTTATTAAGTTGATGTTGATTAAGTATATAAGATTTTGTACTATAATTTCCTAATGTTCCAATATTATTTGGATTTATTATTTGATTATATGATGACCAGCCACTAAATGTGAAAGTAGGAAACTCACCAGTCATTAATACATATCCATCTACATATTTTTTTTCTTTACCTAATCTTACCAATAATCTACCATTTTTGTATTTAGTGTTTTTTACATCAATTGTTTTACCATTTTTTAAAACTGCATCATTAGAGTTAAAATAATTTTTAGTTAAAGATGTTCCACTATCAAAATCAACATTACACATTTTACAAAATGCTAATTCTGCAGAAAAACCATTTAAACACATAGTATAAAACTTCATATTTTTATCAACCTTAAAGTTGTTTATAAAATAAGATTCATCCTGGTTATTTAATTTTTCTGACATTTCTTTAATTAATGCTTGTTCTTCTTTTGACAATGTATATGTCATTCCATAAGTCAATTTGTTCTTCATAATTCTTTATTTATTAAGACACCATTTCTTTTTACTTTAGGTTTTCTTTCTTCTTCCTTAAATCTATCTCTTTGTATTCTTGAAATAGCTTTTTGTTTATTAGTTTTTTTATTTTTCTTTATTGGAACAAATTGCCTCATAATAATTTTTTTAGTTTCTCTTTTACTTTTTTATAAGTGTTATAAAGTGAGTAGTAAGGAATGCCTGACTTTCTTGAAAGCTGGGCTATACTTTCACCACCTTCTATTATTTCCCATATTTTTTTGTCATACCAATACATATTGTTCAACTCATTTTGTATTGTAGCATAAACTTCTTCATAATTAGCTGCATCAAAGTCTGCAAGGAAATCCCTCATATTGTCTATAGATAATGTATTTACTTTTGCTTCTTTACGTCTTAAATCTAAAAACAATGATTTTAATGTTTTAAAAATATAATAATAATTATAATCATTTCCAAAATCAATGTTAATACCATCTTTGATTCTCTTATGAATCTTAATATACATCTCTTGTGTAATATCTTCTGCTGTTTCTTTATTGCAACCGAAGGAGCAAACAATGTCGATCCAAACTTGATGTTTGTTGTAAATATCCGATAAGTTGTTTTTCATAATTTAGTTTTTCAATGGGTCATATAAATCCCCAACGATTTCAGGTAGTCCTATTTCATTTACCTTAAAACTAAATGTTTCGAATGCGTAACCCCTGCTTCTTTTGCATTTTACTGTTACCCAATCTGTATTAACTGTGTTCGCTTCTAATTGTATTTGTGTTTCAGCTTTTTTTTCTAAAAAACTTCCAAGATGTCCTGTAGGTTTGTCTGATCCAAAGTTAGAATGTATCACGCACATAATATGAACATTATATTTAGCTGACCATTCCATAAGTCTTTGTACACAAGCATTTGATTCTTCTATGTTGTTTACGTCAGCACATAAGTCAGCAATTCCATCTACAATAAGTAGACCAGCATTTTCTGCTTTATGTTCTAAACAATAATCTATAAAATCAATTCTGTCTTTATAACCTATAGTTCTTAAACCATAAGTCAAGTAGTCATTAGAAGTTCCAGCCATTTCTGCAACTCTTTTAAATACTCTTTGACAATGCCACCGACCTTGTTCTGTATCTATGTGTATTAGTTGTTTGCCTTCTCTATGTCCTTTTAAGTTTCCACCAAAATGATTCTGGTCTGATAAATATACTGATGCAAGTAATGAAGTAAAGAATGTCTTTTTTGTCTTTGGAGGTGCTTGTATAAAGCTGAAGTTTCCATAAGTTCCAATAGGTATTGGCAAAAGCATATCTTTATTTTTTCCTTTTATTAATGTTTCTCCAAGCGATAAAGCTACAGGAGGATATTCTAATTTTTCGTTTACATCTATTGTGCAATCTTCTTCAATGGATTGCATAGTAAGATACTGTATTGTCTGTTGTTCGTCCAGTCGTAGTTGCATTTGCATAAATATATAAAAAAAAGGGGTGCAAATGACCCCTTCTTTAAAAAATAATATTTAACTAATTAAAATGGTAGGTCATTAGATTCAGCAGGTGTATTAACTGCTTCTTCTCTTTCTGCTAATTTTATTATATCATTAGTCCAAACGACTTTACCATTTCCTAAATAGTTTCTTTGTGCTTTAGCTTCTCTTTCTTCTTTTGTTTGAGAATCCATAATAGCTACGTTGTTACCATATCTTGTATCATCATTTACTGAAATAGTTAAGTTATAGTAAACAGCACCATCTTTACCTTTGACAAATTTTTCTTTAGGTAACTTGTCTACCCTAATACTCGCATTAATAATTGCACTCATAATTTATTGATTTTATTTAAGTTAATATTCTCTTTTGTGATCCATTTGCCTTGATGGTCAATAACTGTATAGTTATGTTCCGTTAATAGAACTATAGCTTCATTTATTTCTTTAGCTGTTTTTCTATAGTGATTGAATATTTGATTCTCAAATGGATGATGATCTTTTTCTTTATATATTTTGTCAGCCATTGTTTTTAATTTTATTAATTAATTCTTCTTTTGTAGTTTTCTTTTTAAAGGAATCAGATTCATCTTCACCAAACACACCAAGTTCATAGAAACCAGTAAGTTTTAGTACAGCTCTTGACATTGCTCTTTTTTCTGCCATTTCAGCAACATACCAGCTTTGACAATTTCCTTCATTATACGATGCACCTTTTAATGCAGAACCAAAAGTAATAATCTTCTTATTGTTTTTAGTTGCTATAGCTTTAAATACTGCAAAGTTTGACTCACATCTAATCACATCATAGTCAATAGAGATTTGTTCTATTGCTTGTATTTTGTCAATACCTTGTCTTGTAATTATTGTGTAGTGTTGATGTTTAAAGAAGTCATCTTTTGACAACTCATACTTGTGATAAAGTTCTGCTAATTTTTCTTTTTTCATAATCTCATTAAGTTATTATTGCGTTGTACTTCAAGTTTAGCTTTTAAACATTCGTTTTCTTGTTTAAGGAAATCATTTTCTTTATTTAAGTCTTTGATTTCTTGCTCCTTGTTTTTAATAAAGTTTTGGTAAAATCCTACCTGAACGTAGTGTTGTTCGTAGGGTATTGTTCTATTATTTGTCATATATATAATTTTTAAATGAATTATAAATATAAACAATTTTTTTAATAAATAAGCAAAAAAAAAGGGCTAATTTGATTAACCCCCTTTCTTGACAAAGACAAATGTAACAGAACACTATAAATATAAAAATTACTATAAGTCTTTTATTAACAAAGAATACTTATTTATTAACTCGTGAATTTCTGGTGTAGAAAATTTAGTTATTTGTTTTGCTTTTAAATAAAGTGATTCTGCACATCCAGCTCCATATTCTAAATCTAAATTTTTGCCAAATACAAATTGTTCTCCATACTTAAACACATTACATCCTGCACATTGCACCTGACAATTTATTTCATCCCATCTTGTCGAGTAGTGTTTACGGCTTTGAAAATGACCACATTGAAGTCGTTTATAGTGATCTTTTTTCCCACAAGTGAAGCATTGTGCTATTTCATTTTTGGCATAACGAAGTCTGATATATAAGCTAAATACTTTGTCAAGTTTTTTAATTAGTTTACTTCTTGTTAATTTTTTCATTTGCAGGTATAACGTTATTGCATTTTTTACACAAGTAATAATAACCATTTTGATTAGTACCTAAATATAGCATTTTGTATTTACATTTTCTACAATTCATAATAACTAAAAAGAAAGAAAAAGAAAAAGGACAAAAAGAAAAAGAAAGAAAAAAGCCTACAAAAAAGAAATAATTTAGTTACCTGATCCAAGCAACGTCCAACTTTATTAGGTTTTGCAAGTTTGCTATAAGCCAAACAAATATATAAAAATATTATTTACCTTGACCTTTATATTTCTTAAAATAGTTTTTAGAGCTTTTTAAGGCACTCATTTTACTTTTTGCGTGTATCCCTTTACGTTTCTTTGATTTGCTTTTATATGTGTTTATATTGATTCCTTTAGCCATTATTTCTTAATGATCTTTGCTGTTTTTTCTATACCCCTTGATGTAAAGTAAAACCCTAAACTCATTATAACTATTTGCCCAAGTAAATCTACATATTGATTTGCTATATTAAATTCACCTATGTTTCCGTCAATTAGAGCAAATAATGTATAAAGAACTAATGAAAATATAGTAAGCATAGGTCTAATATTTTTCGACAAAAAACTATCAGAAGCCATATCTGCAGCGTGGCGATTTGTTATTTCTCTTTCAAGATCAAGTTCAGCTTTGATAAATATCTCCTCCATCTCTTTTTCAAACTGTGCTTTTTCAACTTTACTAAAAGTATGCTTGTCTATTATACCAGAAATTTTTTCTGCTATACTACCTCCAGCTCCTCCAAATAGTTTTGCTAAAATATTTTTCATAACTTATTTTTAATATAATTGTTGTCAGTAAAATTGTAAAAATATTAGGATGCCAATGTTCACCACAAAATCCTAATAAATGTTGTATAAATTCCATAATTATTCTTTTGATATAATATTAACTACGTCTTGTATTTCTTGTCTTGTTGCTTGTATTTTAAATGATAGGTCAGCTACATATTGCATTCTGACTTTACCATTTTTATCTATAATAGCAATTACAGGAACTGCTGTTATGTTTTTTCTTATGTCTACTGGTTGATCTTTTAAATAACTAAATTTGATTACAGCATTTTTTATCTTTGATAAATCATAATTGTTTTTATAATTCCATTTTGCATTAATTTGTAAAACAGTCGTTTCTTGTGCGCTAATAGAACACACCCATAATACAAAAAGAACATATAGTAAATGTTTCATCTTCTAAAAACTTTAATTTCTAAATCTCTAATTGATTCTTTATTTTCTTGAATATCTTCTTTTAAATTTTTTGTAAGGTTATCTATTTGAATAACGTTTGAACGTATCAATTCATCTTTTAATTGAAACTCCATTCTTTGTACAAATTCATCCCCACTAAAAGAATCTATTTTGTTTTGTAAAGCAGATATTTCGCCTTGTAATGTGAACCACATACTTGCAAGAGAAACAGCTCCTCCTACTATCATTGCAATAGTTTTTAAATCTAATTGTACGTTTGTATCTTCACTAATTTTTGTTGCCATTTATTTTTTGTCTATTTGTTTTAGTTTGCTAATTGCCCAGTTAATTCCAGCAGAACCTCCCCAAGCATCCCACATAAGACCACCACACCCTTCTGAATATGGAACGTCTTTGTGTTGTTGATGTCTTTTAAATGAAGCCATTCTTGCTATTGTATCTCTTGTTATATTTTTGCCATCTGCTAGTTGTCTTGCACGAGTCCACCCTACTTGAGTTCCACAAGAACTTCCATTTTTTTCTTTAAATGCTATTGCTCTTTTAGCATTGTTTCTTGCACCTTGTGGGTAGTCATTATAAGACTCTAATTCTACCGAACCTCTAAAAGCATCATAACACATTGCAATCGCTTGATCTTTCTTATGATATTTCATAAGTTGTGGAACGCAACGGATCATAAAATCTTTTTGTTTTTCTCCTTGTCTTTTTTTAGGTATCGGCATTATTATAAAATTTAAAATGTAATACAATAAATATTACATAAATGTTTAATTCAGAAAAATCTGTCTGTTCATCTTCAGGTAAATAACTAAAACCAATTAAAATACCTAAAGCAAATCTTTCAATAATTGCAAATTCTACCTTTTTCATTTACAGCTTTTACATTCGCCTGTATATGTATAGTATCTGCCTTTGCGTTTTATTTCTAAAACTTGTTTTCTGTTTTTCTTTTTATTCCAACTGACGTGAATCCATTTAGGTTCACCTTCTTCATTTGGATATTCGTTTATTAATATATCAAATTCAAGATTGTCTTTAATATAGTGAAGCATTTCTAAATTAGTTTTGCCACCTAAAGAATCCAAATCAATAGCTAAACCATCTTTATGAGCAGATGAAATTGCACCACCAATTCTTGAATTAAGTTCTTCTGACCTATAAAAGCTGTTAATTCTTATAGGATGGTCTACCCATTCTCTTAATGGTTGAAAGATTTTTTCAGCAATAAGTTCCATATTTTCAATATGCTCTTTTTTAGGCTTGTTTGATATACCTAAACGTTTTGCTGTTTCAGAATGCGTAGCTTCCTTATAACTAATGTTTTCGCTTATTTTTTTCATACATTAAATACCATTTGTGAGTTGTGTACAGGATAGTAACCGTAAGCAAAACTAATTTTAATACCATATCAATGTTTGTGAAACTCAACGTAAAAGCTGAAAAATTAATTACATACAATTTCATATCCTGTAGACTCATTATTTATCTTCTTTGATTTCTTCATATGACCCATCCTTTAGGTCTATGTTTATTTTACCATATTTTTCTTCTAATGATTTTTTACTTTCTTCTTGTTTAGAAAGTTCATCAGCGTACATATGGTTTAAGCTATGTATTTGTGTGCTTAACAATCCAATATCGTGCTTGATAGCATTTAGCTTACCTTGTTGTTCTTGTAATTCTTTTAATTCTTCTTTTGTAATTTTTGACATTTTATTAATTTTATGATTAAGAT
>JAAHTH010003686.1_pt1 | contig 10232 bp, 11 predicted proteins | sample 6116091 | NCBI WGS metagenome assembly JAAHTH01 (sample SAMN13939990, study PRJNA603662) | sponge metagenome | isolation source: marine sponge | host: Mycale hentscheli | place: New Zealand | collected 2006
AATCAGTTTAGCTTTAATTTGTGCCACTGTCCCAGCATTAGCAGTATTCCTGAATTGAATCATCGAATCACCAGACGAAGTGCCGGGTACGATTTGCAATTGCGGATGAGTCTCTTCACCAGCACCGCCAACTTGTAGTTTTCGAGTTAATAAAGTCCCATCACCCGGCGTTCCTTGACTTGTGCCAATTCTAGCACTCGTACTATTCAACTGAACAATAGGCTGAGTCTGCGAAACTCCTGTCGCTGAAGCAGTTCCGTCTGCTACTCCTGCTCTGTCCTGCACCATTAGCGACTGCGTTGGATTTGCAAATGCGAGGTCAAAATCTGCTACTGCTCCGATTTGAGTCGCTTTTATATTGTCTATAAAAAACGTCCCAGCTTCAAGCAACCCAAAGTATGCGTTTTCAAGCGCAATTCTTTTTCCAGTAATTGAGAAAGTCTGATTCGACGTTGAAAGTACAAAGTCTTTATAACTTCCTGTCGTGACATCGCTGTGGTCAAACGGTGTTCTGGCGCGAAGTGTCGGTGTCCCACTAGACGCTCTAGCGGTAAAAGTCCAAGTGTATACTTTGTCATTAGTGTCTGTTCCTCCGTAGGTAGCAGACAAAGTAGCAGCATTTGACGAACTTGTGTTCGCTCCAGACGCGACAACTTTTAATTCGTTACTATCAATACTTACAGCGTGCTTGCCTTGCCCAACCCAATTTCCCGCCCCAGAAAAATCGCCGTTTGCAGCGGGATTAACTAAATTAGTCTGACTGCCGTACTGGTCTGCAAAATCAACATCAGCTCGCTGGTAAGCATTATCTACTTCTGCTTGTGTGAGTGCTTTGTTGTAGAATCGGGTGCGGTAGAGTGAACCGTTGAAAAAACCAGAACTTCCTGCCGCATTTGAGCCAATAGCTGCAGTTGAGCAACTGTCTATATCACTCGTCGCAATTGTTACAGTTCCAGTTTGATTACCATTATCAAACACAGTTGCTGTTGTGCCGTCTATCGTTAAAACAATGTGGTGAACTTTTAAATCGCTTAACGGATTGACTCCAAGCGAGTACCAAGCCCCAACGCTATAAAAACTTAAATTGCCACTATTGTGTCCAAATATTGCATTACCCCCGCCTTGAAAAGCTACCAAATAATTGGCGTTCGCCGCACCACTCAACGAGTCGGCTTTGACTACGAACTCAAAACTATATTTAGTCCCTAAGTCGACCGGGGTGAACGGAATAGTTCCCGCAGTTCCATTCAAATGCAGTCCTTGCCCGTCTGAGCTATTAATTAACTCCCGTATTATTTCGCCGCCACTAGCGGTCTTTGGTGTTACTAAAGTTGCACTCATGTTGTTTGGTATTCTACGACTTGAACGGTGAAGGTGCTACCTCCAGCGTGTACTTTCATTGCCCCCGTATAACCGTCTACTTTTAAAAACCCTCCATCGCCCCCAAGACTAGAAGCTGGAGCTGCTAGAATATAATGAGCATTTGAAGAAGTTGGAGTAGTTGCATCTAAGCGAACATAAATTTCATCTGTGCCTAAATTCTGAAAAGTGATAGAGGTGCGACTAAGATTTGAGCTAACTGCTTGCTCGCCTGTCTGACTTACGCGACCTGTTCCTGCCCCTGTGGGGACTACGTTATTGCACCAAAGTGGATTTCCCATTGTTCTGTTTCCTTCTTAAATTCTTTACCGTCTGTTTTAAAAGTAGGAGGGGCGGCGGACACACGGATGAACCGCCGTCCCCCCTTGGTTTGCTTTACGAATTAACTAGTAGTTATTCGCTTAATACTAATTGCTGATGTCACTTTGACATCTCTGCTCCAATCAACTGCGTAAACATCTGATCGGCTGCTTTCATCACGATACTCTCGAACTGCGGAAACACCTCCACGACCTCCAGCAAATGTTTTCAATGCTGACGGATCATAGATTGTAGGTGTAGCACTACGGACAAAGATATAAACGTCATCGCCATTAACGAATGCGTTACTGCGAGTTTTACCTTGTTTTGTAGTATCCACTGCCATTGTAGACAAGCGGATCTCAGTAGACGGATTGATAAGCAGTGCTGAAGCTTGACCTTGGTTTAACCCGATTAAGGCTGCTCCCGGTTGCTTTGCTACTACTTTTGCATTAGCACGGAAACGTCTCCAAGCTGTCATTCCCATAAGAATGGCATTTGGCATCTGTCCAGTTTCTTTAGCTATTGCTTCGATCTGTGCGTCAATTTCGTCAACTGGATCGTTGGCATCATTTGACCATACGCCGACGCCACCTGTGGCTGCTACGGCTGCGTTTACTGTAGTGATAACGTGCTTCTCATGAGAGAGTACGCTGCTTTGCACAAGTGTTTTGACCTTGGCTTGTTCCAGATCCAACGGGTTTAATGTACCCGCTGCATCACGTTCGGAATCGTCAATTGTGATTTCCAAAGCTTGCGGCAAGCAATTGTAGGTTGGTTCTGATACATCCATAAAGATGCGTCTTGCAGGTCCACCGACTCCACGAGAGGTGTCATGTGTCTGAAAGGCGTTCTTATCGTCGTATGCCTTGTATTGTCCGATTGTCGCTGGCACTTGTACTTGTGGTGCAAGGAAATCGGCTGTTGCTGATTGCAAGTCATTCAAAACCCCACTCGCATAATTGGTGAGGGTTGGATTGACTGATGCTTCTGCTCTTAGTCCCATTATATTATTCTCCTAATTGTTTTTGTTGCTAATTAATCGTGAGTATCAACGCATAAACCCGCTTCAACTAATTCTGTAGCGGTTCCAGCTTCCATAGCCACTCCACACACGTTGTTACTTCCGGTATGAGCCTTCCAAGTTCCATCAGTGTGTACCATTAGGAGTTCACCAAGGGCAACTGTGCCGCTTAGTTTTACCTTTACCGTTCCGCTTGCTCCTGCCATAGAAGCAATTGTGCTTTTACCTGATGTAGTTTCTCCATCGAGAATTACACCAAAGTTTCCATTATGTGCTGTTGCGATAGCAGCTTCTCCTGCAACTATCTTAACTGCGTAACCTTCTTTTCCAGTTTGGTCAGCAGCGGGAGTAAGTGCAAAAATTGCTGTATCTCTTGTTAATGATCCTGCCATTTTATTATCCTATTATTATTTGTTTAGTTAAACAGTTGTGGTGAATCGTAACGAGTAGCGTTCCAAGCTTGCTCGAAAGAGCAATTACCATTTCTGGCTTGGTATTCTTTAGCTGCTCTCATTTGAGCCTCATCATTCGTTGCGATTGTTCCGCTCTCATCACGTTTGGCTTGAACCACACGTTGGAAAGCGGGATTTACGGGTAGTGCGTTTAGCAAATCAATGGCTGTAGGGTCGTTGCGTAAAATGGAAGCCCATTTAGCTTTTACCTTTTCATCCTTTGGAGCTATGCGCCCGTCCTGAACGGCTTTGTCGACTGAAGACTCAGCAGCAACTTCTTGCTCCTTTTTCTTTTCGTCATCCATTGCCTGTATCTTGGCCTTTAGGGATTTAATTTCTTCGTCCTTTTCGGCCAGCTTATCCATCGCTGAAGTTTCGTCCTTTTTCTTGGGCTCTTCTTCTTGCGAGGCTATTGGTTTCTTATCCTTTTCTTCTTCGGTCATTTGACTTTCAGTTTTTTGATAATCGCCATCGCTGGCAACTATCGGTGTTATGTCTTTAAACGCTGGCCGATTTACTAAGCCACCCGCATTTAAAGTAGTTCCATCAATCTCTCCCTTGCCATTCAAGGTAAAGGTTGGCGAAAATTTACGGTAGTTCCTTCCTTCCAAAGCTTGTTTGCCTTGGCTTGTCCATTCTACCTTGGCGCGAACTCCCCCAGTTTCGGGGTCATTCCCTGCCCAATAAAATCCAGTTACCCATCCGCTTGCTTCCTTATCGTCATGGTTAAAGTCGATAAAGATTTGCTCACGATCTCCTGCGGTAATCTTGTCAAAAGATTGTTGCAACATTTCAGCCGTATTAGCGGAAACAGTAAGTGTTAGCTCCGCTGGCTTGTTGTTCTTTGTTGCTGTGATGTCATGCTTTCCCGGTGGAAGGTATTGAATGTCTTCCGGCAAGTCATCACCAAGGATCTGCGAGCTTATAGCGTGGATAATGTTATCAGTGTTATAAGTTCTTTTTGCCATAAAAGTTTTAAACTCCTCATCATAGTTGTAAGCCAATACATCGCTTACAGATTTGCCAGACTCCCACATACGGCACGACCAATACCTAGCTTTATACTTAGGGCCGGGATTAGTGTCGCATTGATGCCTAGCTCTAAAATTCTTACGGGCATTATCATCATCCCGTTTTATCTCCATCTCTGAATCCCCAAATGTAACCTTAACTACATTGTCTTTCTCATTCTTAACATAAACAGCAAACTTCTTTGGCCCTTCTGGAGTGCGGAAAGGTTTGTTTAGCTCTTTATTGTCATCAGCTTCCTTTGCCTTGTATTGACTCATGCAAACTGCAAACCGTTGCTTAGAATCTGGATACTCGCCTGTCATGGTGCTATCAACCATGCAGCGATCAGCAAAAACATCTTGGCTCTCATCTTTTGGAGTTGGAAGAGGCATTACGCTGTCCTCCTTTCCTCTAGCTGACTAGCCCAAAACTCTACACCATCATTAAAGACATCTGTAATTTGTTGCTCAGTTGGAATGCTATTTGGCCAAGGCTTCTGAGTTACTGACTTCTTGAGTAAATAGTACGGGGTAAAACCTGACTCCTGTTGCATTGTAGGAGTTTCTCTTTCTGGTACTTTAAGTCCTAGAGGTTTGTTTTCCCTTCTTGGTCTTTCAGTATTAGGGCGCTTTTTCTTTGCTTCCTTCTTAGCGTTAAATTTAGCACGAGGAACAGAGCCACTTGATTGGTCAGGCTTAACTAAAAGCAAGTTACCTTTCTTTGACTTGATAACAAATAAGTCATCAAACCTTCTTGCCGATCTGTCGTAAGCTTCAGGGTGAATTGGAATAGTTAAGTATTTAGCTCTCTTTGCTGTTATTGTCCCGCCCTTAACTTTATGCGGAAGAATTGGGCTTGCTATAACTACTGCAACTTTTCCAAAACCTTCACTCACTGGATTGTTAACGCTTCCACCTATTTGCTTGTTCCAAAAGTGACTCCTTCTACTTGAAAGCTTATTTGGTTCAGATGCATCTTTTTCACGGTAAAACTTTCTAAGGTAATTGGAAACTCCTCTAGCTCCAACTTTAAGAACGTCATCAAGTTCCTTCTCGCTAAACTTCATGCGATCAATACCTGAAGGAAGTTCTACCTTGGCTGCAATCATTTCTCTGCTTTCTCCATTTCTGGTAAAGGAGAAGCTTCATATCTTTTTACTGCTCCGTTTACCATTGCGGCTCCCATGTTTCGCTCCATTGCATCCTGCAAGACTTTAGTGTCTAGCTTATCGAATAGCTCTGGCATGGTGTTCGCTGCCTTTGTGATTGCTCGCTCAAAATCTTCATCAGACACATTATCGTCTAATGCTTTGCTGACTAACTGCACGAAAGCGGGTTTGACTGGGGCAAGCCATTGCTCACTAACTCCAGTAATGTCTTCCATAACATTGTTAAGCAGCTTGTCCCTTGGCCCCGGCTCTGCCCTTTCTGCCGCCTCAACTATTGAACCATCCTTGGCAAACATTGGGGGCTGCATTGGGCTAGGCTCTGGTGGGGTAATAATCTCCTCCCCACTCTGCGGCATAGGAACATCATGCCTGTCATAGAACCATTCCCTTGGCATATCAATTCCGCTACCTAAAAGTATTTGATCCCTTTGTGCCTCTAACACTGGATCACTTGGCCCTGCTAAATCTGGCACAAGTGTAGGCATCTCGTAACAGTTGCCGTAATTAAGTTCACATATAGACTTTATTAACTGCTCGTTAAGCACGTCGGCAGTCCATTCACAAATGTCTTGCAAGCGTGTACGATGAATATCCTCATGGACTTCCCCTAAAGCTCTGCTTCCTGAGTCTCCTACATCTGATGTTAAAGTCTGCCCAAGGATTGTGATGTCGCAAAGTTTGTCAGCTAAGCTTATGAAATAGCTTTGTGGATTGTCTGCTCCTGACTTAGCTGCTTCTTTAAATTCTACTTGTGTCCCTGCAGGGAAAGCTCCCCATGAAGCTGCTCCCATGTTTTCGAGCATATCAGCTATATCATTCTTAATATTAGCAGAAGCACCGGGGTCATAAGTTGCCCATCGTAAAGGCTGACCGAATACTTGAGCATAATTAAGCAACCAATCACGGCAATAGTTTTGACCACTCCACCAGTAAGCTAATTGCCTAAGTAATCCGTAGCCCATTGAGTTGCCTGAACGGTTTTTATAAATACCAATTAAGAACTTATTATCAGGGAACTCCTCGTAAACTCCATCACCTTGAGGGGATAGCATCAAATCAGGGTTATCATAAGGGTACGAATAATAACGAGGATGGCAGAAGTAAGTTGATTTAGGGCAAATGCCTTCAGGCTTAACTTCCCAAAGTATTTCTTGTACTGAGAACCCTTTACCTACTCCATCGCATAAATCATAAATTGCATTACGAAAACCATTAGTCCCCTCAATCGGTTTGCCTATCCAGTTATCAATTGCGTACTGAACAAAATCAGCTTTCTCTTGAGCTGAATCAGTTGGCTTTTGTCCACGCTCAGTAAAAGGCATTACGGTATAGGTTGCCCCTGCCGCAGCACTCTTTAACTCATGTAGGTTCTTAGACAGCCTTGACCATGAATCCTCCATTAATTCATAGACTTGGTATTGCTGGCGAATATCCCCGTTTAAGGCAGATCGAAGAATAGCTATTACATTCGCAGGGCTTTGTTTGCTCCCTAGCGAATTGCTATCCATCCTATCGCGAGTGCTTGGTGCGATTACCCTTTTGCTTACAGATGTTCCATTTGGCTCTTTCTTAGCCTTGAACACATTCCCTAAACGGTTTCTTAATTCAGCTATCATACTAATGTCGGCCTTAATCCTGCTATTTTGGCCCTGCCAAGCATGATGTTATCTGTCTCTTGGATTGCCCCGGTTCCTTGGTTTAGCACTGAAGCATAAGTAGCCAAGGCTAAAGCCGTACACCTATCGGCGTGACCATCTGCCCTTCGTAATGCTCTGTACTGTTTATTTCCTCCCGGCGTAGTTACTTCGTTCACTGAGTGTAAGTCTTCCCGTATTGCCTTATCTCTTGGCACACGAATTGACCTCTCTTGAAACGCTCTACGCAAGCCGGGAAATATCTTAGCCTTAAAGCCCTGCGTAAAAGTGCATTGCTCAAGCTTGTATTGAAAACGATTAGCTAAAGACTCACTTAAAGCATTACCAATGCCAGTAGAATCAATAGCCGCATAGGAAGCTTTACTAATACGATCCGCAAGTAGCTCCTCCTGCAAATGGTAAGGAGTGTCCCTGAGTGCTAGAACTTCCCTAGTCCATAAAACATCCCCAACCTTTTCCAAAGTCCAGCAAACTGTTAAGTCATGTTTACGCCCTATATCAATTCCAACATAACGAACGGCTCGGCTTCCTTCATCTTCAAAATCAACTGTAGCCTCATCATTTACACACTCATCTATCAAGTCATAAGGCAATAAGACATTGGCAGCGTCTACAAACTCGCATTCGTATTCTTGAGCCCAAGCGTCTGGGTCATCTAGCCCAATCTTTAACTCTTCAGCATTCATAGGCAATCCCTCCTCTATTGCTGAGTGAATAGTTGTTTTATGTTGAACAAAGCCTAGTTCATCTGACTTGTTCCATATCTCATAAAACTTGGAGTTACGCCCCGCTGGTGTGCTTATGATTCTTATCTTCAACTCTCCCCTCATTGGGTTGGAGATTGCTGGATAAATAGCTTCGTAAATTCTGTCTGGCCTTTCATGAAAAGCAAACTCATCAAGCACAAGGTTAGCTGAATATCCCCTAACTGTATCTGGGTTTGCTGGTAGGGCTAGTATTCTTGACCCGTTTGTAAATCTTACTTCGCTGGTACGACAGTCTGGCTTATCTAGCCCTAGCGCATCTGTTACCACTTTTGCTACGCGATTGCCCTTGACCATCCATTCCTCAGACTGCCGTTGACCAGCAGAAAGCACTACCCAATCTGTATTAGGTTTATCAACGCAAGAAGCGACAGCCTCAAAAGCTGAACCAAGTGAACCGCCTATCTGCCTAGACTTTAGCCAAATCTTAAAACGTGAAGCGTCAGAAACCCATCGTTGCTGGTATGGCAACATAAGTTTGAATAAAGCTTCTGCTCGTTTCTCTTTGTCCATTTAGTTGTTCTCTACGTTTGGAGCTCCTAGCATTTCCCGCCAAGTTCCAACTAGAGTCTTCTCATCAGTAATCAAATGACCAGAGTGTTCTACATTTACATCTGCCCTGTCTGTGAAGCCACATACATTTTTAAGAGCAAAGATTAGGCTTACCACATTATCCTTTTCTAAAGCTTGTTGAACTAGTTTGCGTTTAAGGGAAGTTTTCAGCTTGGCTTTCCCTTTTTCATAGGCAACGCTAAACTCACTCTCAGGATTCTTTGCTTGTCTCTGGATTACATCGTGAGAACAGCCCAAAAGAGTAGACATTTCACCTAGTGTAGCATTCAAACCCCCTAGCCTTTCAACTAGGTCTAAGTCAAAAACTATTTTAGGTCTACCACCGGGATGTTTGCCATTACTGGCTGGAATTGGGGAGGTGAGTCTTGTGCCTGTTGTAGCTCCTGCCATTGAAGCAACAAGTTTGACTCTGAAGCGTGGGGGCGTATCAAGTGTTAATTTATGCTAATTAGTGCTGATACTGTAATTTCGTAGAAGTATTTCTCTTTTCAAGGTAATGTTCTAGGTCTTCTTTTAGAATAATCTCTTGCTTACCTGCTAAAAGGGCAGGGAGTTGTTTTAATTTTACCATTATCCTAACTCTGTAAGGAGTTACACCGATAATTCTAGCCACTTGAGGGATTGAGTAAGAAGGTTTATTTAAATTAGTTTGCAACTTATTCATTTTTTCGGTGTTAATGGATTCTTAAATTCTTCCGTAATTATCTTCTACCCTTACTATATCGTCCTCGCCTAGATAATCACCTAGCTGCACTTCAATTATTTGCATTATGTTATCCCCATCATTAGCAAGGGAATGCATTGCTTTTACTGGAATGTAAGTAGATTCCTTAGGAGTTAATGTAATTATCTTATCTTCTAAAGTTACAGTTGCCTCCCCCTCAACTAAAGTCCAATGCTCTGCTCTGTGTAAATGATATTGTAATGACAGTTTCTGTTTAGGATTAACTAAAATACGTTTTACCTTAAACTTTGCACCTTCATCTAAGACTATAAAATAGCCCCAAGGCCTTTCAACTTTACTATTTTGCAGATTATCCAAATTTAAACTCCACCGATAGGCACATTTATGATTGGGTTAATATCATAACTAGCTTTTTTCTTTCCATCAGACTTGCTTCCTTTATCTCTCCTTACAATTTTGCTGCCCCACTTATTTAAAAGAAGCTCATACTGTTCTTTTTCGCGTTCTAATGTTCTGTAGTTAGCACATCCCCCTTTATTTCCATGATCATTCTTTATCATGTGAAACATATTGAGTCGCAGCACTCTTCTGTATTTATTACATTGTTGAATGGTCATATCATAATCTTCTTTTAAAGGTAGGTTTTCATCATAACGCAGCACAGGGTCAATAAAACCTGAGAAAGAGCCGCTAATATAAGAATTGCATCCAAAAGGCGTGTATTCCCTATATCCACCTTTGTCACTTGCAGGGTTTAGTCCCCAAAGTTTAGCTCCGAACCCTTCACATAATTCAAAACCTTGTTGTATTAAGTCACTTATATCATCTGCTGTAAGCCAGTTTACTTTGTAAGTTTCTCCATCTGGTTCGTGCCTCCCTATTTTAGCTATGTCATCATCAATAATTAAAAGCTTTTGATCAGAATAATTGTCTAAAATCCAGTTTCTAGCTCTTGCAATGTTTCCATTAACCTTATCTGGACAAGCTACCACGTTTACCCCTTGTTTTTCATAATCTTTTTTTTCTGATTCTCCGACGCAATAAATCACGCTAGGGATAAGCTTGTGAGTTTTTAAACCATCTGCCCTCTTGTATGATGGTGAAATAATTACGGGCTCTTTCATTCTTTGGAATCTTTATTAATGTTAAAAGTTGTTGCCTTTGTTATGTAGCTGGCCCCATCAATAACCCTCCCAATGCCCTTAGACCACGGTTTGCCA
>JAAHTH010003687.1_pt1 | contig 10231 bp, 5 predicted proteins | sample 6116091 | NCBI WGS metagenome assembly JAAHTH01 (sample SAMN13939990, study PRJNA603662) | sponge metagenome | isolation source: marine sponge | host: Mycale hentscheli | place: New Zealand | collected 2006
CCGCAGCTGGGCTCACCGCGCGACCAAGGCCAACAAATCTGGGTTGCACTTCGACTCAATCTAGACGGCCAACCGGGACCGAAGGCGATTGACCGTGGTTGGACCCAACCGAATAAAATGGAACTTGAGTCAACCTGCTGCGGATGATCTTTCGCTCGTACTTGCGGGACCTTTTCCCTGCAAAAGGTGCGTCGAAAAATATCGGTCAGCGGATGAATTGAGTTTGCCAGTTTCACTGAAGAAACATTTCTATTGTCTCTCCGTCAGCTCGAGTGACTAACGATCTAAACAACGCAGGGGAAATCTCTGGCACAAACGGAATTACTGCCCCATCACACATGAGAACATGCGCGACACGGCCCGACTCCACCTGCTGTAACGCAACAAGAGCATCATCAGGCGTAACCTTTGCATCGTCACGGCTTACGCCATCGCGATTTGGCAACTCAATCATACACATGGTGCTAGCGAGACCATCAAACACGTCCCTGAATCTGATCGCTTTGGTTGGAGGTGGCGGGAAGACAGAACTTGGATCCACGACCGCAAAGATATTGGTCTCGCCTCCATTCTTCGCGTTGGACTGAAAACAGGCAGGAAGTTGTTCTGCTGCTCCCAGGGGTGGCAGTTTCTCTTTGGTCTCATTTTCCACGTACGGAGCAATTGCTGAACACCAGCCATCAGCACTGGGGAGTTGCTTGTAGGCTGAGTGGTAGGAATGGAGAGCCTGACCGATCTGCTTGAGATTTTCGCTTCTCTGTGCCCGAGAATCACACCCCACTAGCGCGGTAATCATAATGCTGAGTAATGTTCCTAAAACTGGGAAGTTGACTGCCGGCATGATTATCCCTTGGGTAGTTGCCAAGTCACAGGGATGCGAAATGGACTCAAGAACTGAAACAGGCTATCGCACAAAGCGAATGACCCACAGAAGTGAATTGGAAGCGTGGCACCAGATTGTGGAGCGATCTCGATTCAGTAACTGCAAATTCCGTCCTGAAGATATCGATCACGATAAGTCCTGCAGAATCATTTTCTGCTGGCGAGGCAATCGCGAGCCCAGTAAAAGCTTTCCCAAAAATTCAATCACAGATTGAAAGCCTCAACTTGTGTTTTTTGATACCTCAATTATGAAACCACTAGATTCGAATTGTCATATCAATTCCATACTCGATCGACTCTCCACGAACCCCCAATGTACCCCGCCCGACTGGAGATGGAAATAGCCCGAATAGAAGCAGGCCATCTTAAATCCTGCGGTGGCCTTCTTTTAACTCCACACGGTCTTGAATCGGTAAATAACGGCCTTAGCATCGAGAGTGAGAAAGCGGCAACTTACTTCCCCAAGCGCCCATGAAAGCGGGGTGGTCAACTAATCTCCCTCGAGCCGCCTCTAGTTTATCTCCGATCGTCGAGAACCCGGCATTGGCACTTTTCTAGACTCAGTGGAAACAAATGTTTGCACCTGTTTCCCACTTGGAGCGCACAAGAAACCCATACGATGCCTCTCAGGTAACATTTCTTGGGCCATCAGCGTGCGGACTGCATTAAAATCTGATGCATCGCCACCGCCCATCGAAGGTTCTTCTGTAGGACCAGAATTAATTCTTCATAACAGCGCATCCCTGTGATGCACTCGACAGAAAACTCCGGCCACGTCTCCCAAGTCGATAAAAATTCCTCTGCCGCAACAGCAACGAAGAAAATAGCAATCCAATTGAAGTAAAATTGAACACATGATTAAGAGAATGTTATTGGAATCCTCGCTGGCTTTAAGACTTTCAATCTGTGGCATCTTGCTGGCATGCATGCATGACTGGGCGTGCGGTGATATTCAACCTGACGTGAACACATTTCAGCAAAAGGTCAAACCGCTGCTTGAAAAATACTGCGTGGAATGTCACGGGCCACAGGATTTCGAGGGCAAGATACGTATCGACAACATCGATCCGAATATCGTTTCCGGCCAACACTCTGGAAAATGGGAAGACATTCGAGAAGCTTTCAACTCCGGCGAAATGCCGCCCGAAGATCGCCCACAACCGACGCTTACTGAACGATCAGTGATCACCACGTGGGTCGACACCGAATTCAAAAAATCCAAGCAATACGGAAACTCTGGCAAACGAGGCAGCGTACGACGCTTGACTCGATATGAACTGCAATATGCCCTTGAGGATTTGCTGAAAATATCGGTAGCAAATGAAGTCAGCGCACTTCCCGAAGAGGGCACGAGCGTCGAAACCGGATTAAAGAACAATTCCCGACTGCTCATGATCAGCGGGCCGCACCTCGAATCCTACTTGAACGTTGTACTGTCTGTGATTCAAAGAATGAAGCAGATTGCGGCGTTTGAGCCTTATTCCGAGAAGGTTGATATTGCAAACCTGGATACCGCACCGGCCGTTACTTTTGCGTCCGAAGGTCGCAAGAACAAACCGCCTGTGGGCAAAGTTGAACGTGCTGGCAAAGGGGTATTAATTAACCAAGGTGGATACCTTGATCTGCCCATTCGCTCCATTTCCAAATACATGTTCCAAACATCTCTAACAGCAAAAGCAGAGAAACCTGGAAAGCTGCAAGTCGCCATCGGCTTCACTCACTCGGAGGTCGACCCACGCCAGAAAACGGCGGTGCTTGGAGACATCAGCATAGAAAAGAGTGATGTATTACGTACCTACTCACTGAACTCCCATCCGGAGATGCTACCGACAGAAATGACACGAGCGTTAGACCGCCCATTTTTCATTCGCATCACGAATCGAGGTTCGCAGCCGATTTACTTGGATGCTTTTGACTACGAAGGAAACGTCAACACTGAGTTGACCGAGAGTCTGATACCAGCAGACATCAGTGACATTGCAGATCACCTACGCCACCGCATTCACAACTTCGTTGAGAAAGCATTTCGACGTTCTCCAAGTGAGGCAGAGTTTCAAAAATATTACAGCATCTATCAAGCACACAGTCGTGATGAGGACGCAATCACCGCTCTGTTGAGCACCTATAAAGAAATACTGTGTTCACCCAGTTTCTTGTACCTGGGTATTCCCGGAGAGCTATCTGACACCGATGCAGTGAACTACAAGTTAGCCGAGAGGTTGGCGATCTTTCTGTGGTGTTCAGTACCGGATCAATCCTTGCTGGAATCCGCGTCAGCAGGTGAATTAACCATGCCCTCTACCCTGGCGTCACACGTTGAACGAATGCTCCGTGATGAAAAGTCACGAAGGTGGGTTGAACACTTCACCGACCAATGGCTTCAGACTTCTAAACTGTTCAACGTCGCGGTCGACAAAAACTACTATCCCAGATTCAAAACTTCCTTGAAGGAGCTCATGCGTTGGGAAACGGTTGAGTCAGTCAACGATGTTTTCCGAAATGGTTCACCCGCACTTGATCTTCTGGATGCTAATCATGTTTTTGTGAATCAGACATTGGCTGCGTTCTACAAAATGAAAGGAGTCAAGGGAACCGAATTCAAGAAAGTTGTGGTGAACAAGAATACGAATCGTGGCGGGCTATTAACCCAAGGAACCTTTCTCGTTGGCAACTCTGACGGGATGAATTCACACGCCATTCTGCGAGGTGTGTGGTTGGCCACCGTGATCCTGAACGACGCACCCCCGGAACCACCCAAGAACGTGCCTCCCTTAGACGACAGCATTCCAGATTTCAACAAGTTGACACTCAACGAGAAACTGTTTGCCCACCGCAGTAACACGGCTTGCAAGAGTTGTCATCAAAAAATCGATCCTTGGGGCATTCCGTTCGAGAACTTTGATGCAAGCGGCGCCTGGCGCGAAAAGGTGCTCGTCGTTTCCAAGGCGGAAAATGGGCAAAAGAAAGCAAAGAAGCCAAGCTTCAATCGGGACTATATCCCCATTCAGCGCCAATCGACATTGCCAGACCAAGTCGACATTGATGGTGTGAGTGAGCTCAAACACTATCTCGTCACACATCGAAAACACGACTTTGCACAAAGTCTTGTGGAACGGCTTCTGGCTTACGCGCTGTCACGAGACCTCGATTACCATGATGAAGATCTGATAAAACAGTTAGTCGAGCGTTTCGAAGCCGACAATTACTCTGTACCCATCTTGATTCGCGAAATCGTCCAAAGTGAACGATTCCACCGAGGATATTAGTGCAATGGCCATGAAGACCTGGCATCTACAACGACGGACATTTTTGCGGGGGACGGGAGTCTCTCTTGCACTCCCATTCATGAATGCGATGGCGGCGGGAAGCGAGGAAAAAGCGCTCCGAAGCCTGCCAAAAAGAGCAGCTTTCATCTTCTTTCCAAACGGAGTGAGTCTTCCACCAGAAAAAGATCCACAGCACAAGGATTGGTACTGGTTCCCCAAGGGAGCAGGAAGAACTTACGAATTCAGAACCAGTCAAGCTGCGCTCAATCCGTTCCGTGAAAAAATCTCTGTCATATCCGGACTCTCACATCCCCAAAATCGCAATAGCGGTGACGCTCATGTGAATCCCACAGGATTCATGACATCCAAAGATATCGTGAAAGGAAAAACAAGCGTCAATTCCATCTCGATCGATCAGGTCATCAGTGATTTCCACAGTGGTCAAACGCAGTTGGCGTCGATGCCTCTATCGACGGTGGGCGGAGTTGGCAATTTGAGTCGAACCTACACGCTGTCTTTTGACAAGAACGGAAAGGGAATTCCGGCGTGGTCAAACCTGAAGGAAATTTACGAGAGGATGTATGTTGCCAATAGTCCTGCAGCCAAGGCCCGCTTGCGCGAAAAGACACACCTTCTCAATGAAATTTACCGGGATGCCAAAGATCTCAAGCGAAACTTGGGGCAAGAGGATCAAGCGACACTCGACGAATACCTGGCATCCATCGCAGAATTGGAGAAAAAAGTCGCCAACGACAAATTGTGGACCGACAAGGGAGTTCAAGTAGAGGCACCAGAGATGAATTTGGAGATTGAGTTCACCGATGTGGAGAACTACATACGGACGATGTACGACTTGATGTACCTCGCTTTCAAATCAGACATCACGCGTGTCGCGACCTATCAAATTGCATCCGAAGGTGGAACTGCACCGACCAATAACCTCTCCAAACATATTGGCATCAGCAAAGACCTTCACCAATTAAGTCACTCTGCAGCCAAGGGCAAAGACGGCTTCAAGGATTGGGGCCTATGGGATCAATTTGTAGCCCGACAACTGGCCTATTTCATCAAGCGGCTTGGGGATGCAAAAGAAGGAGACGGCTCTCTTCTTGATCGCTGCTTGGTCTTCCAAGGTGCAGCAACCTCCAAGGTCCACGACAATACAAACTTTCCCCTGATTCTTGCCGGTGGAACAAAGATGGGGCACAAAGCTGGCCAGTTTGTCACTTACGACGAACAAACAAATGCCTTGTCCAACCTGTTTGTCAGAATTGCCAATTCGATGGATGTTCCCATCGAGAATTTCGGCGATAGTTCTGGGATACCAATGAACGAACTCTTTGTATAAAGCGGTTGCTCTCACGCGTCGACTGAATTCCGAAGTGTGTAGCATGGTAAAATCATGTGCACGCCGATTTAGAGACACAAAGAACAATACGGCATTCGTGCAATGCGGCCTTAACAACCCTCACGTAGTCGCTCACCAAACGAATCATCAAGCTCTTCAATACGACGGATCTTGGCAACAGTGGTTTCAATATCATATTCAACACGTCGGAACATCAATTGCTGATCATCCATGACGACGTAACAAGCTCGGCAATCTCCATCGCGTGGTTGCCCTACAGAACCCACGTTGATCATGACTTTGTCATCGTTGAACGTGTAACCCTGTTCAATGTTTTTCGGTCTTAAAAAATGAGACTGACTGAACACACCAGGTATATGCGTATGCCCTTGCAAACAACAGTGGTCAAATCGATCAAATAAATCAGACATCTTGATAGGATTCTGAACATCCATGGGAAGAACGTATTCGTTCGTTGGCTCTTTGGGTGACCCATGCACAAGCAGCATTCGTTGTTCCTGATAACAACGGGGAAGTCCACGCAGAAATGCATGGTCCTCTTCTCGCAATTGCTCACGTGTCCACTCCACCGCCCGCAATGCTGACGAGCCAAACCCATCCGGGTCTGCACCAGCGAAGACAGCCTCGTCATGATTTCCCAAAATGCAAATCGCGACAGATTTCATTTCTTGCAGGCATTCCCGAGGATTGGGTCCGTAGCCGACAATGTCACCCAAGCAATAGATTCGCTCGATTCCCTGTTGGTGAATATCTGCGAGAACTGCAGTCAACGCTTCATGATTGCTGTGTATGTCGCTAATCAAAGCTCGTTTCAAAGTTCACCTGGCGATTGGGATTGTGCAATCATATTTATGTTCATTTGTCCACGAGGCATTGCGCCTCGTTTTCTAGATTTAGAACCGCCGAGTCTATCACAAGCGTCAACCTGAATTGCAAGCTGAAACGAAACAGTGCCTGTTCGACTACTCGCTATGGTCTGGCAGTGAAATTGGCCAATAGGACCCTTCACTGAGAAAGTCAGGCGATCAGGATGCCCGAGACATCGACCATGTTTCCCCTACCACTGTGCAGCAACAGAATTTAAGCTGTCAGGGTGCGTGCAAGGTGACTCAAGTCAGATTCTGTGTCACACAGGTTGCTTAATCCCCCGACGGAATTCACTCGGATTAGTTCATGAAGTCCTTTCTAGTTTTTGCCGGTCTTTCTGTTTTTCAACTTTCGCTGCCTGCAGCCGAATGGAACCAATACCGCGGCCCCGCTGGTGACGGAAAGTCATCCGAGTCCATTGACTCAGATCGGTTTCAATCAGGGATGCAAAGAGCGGTATGGAAAGTGCCAACCACACTGGGCTTCAGTTCCTTTGCAGTCTCTGGTGATACCGTTTACACGGTAGTCACTCGTAAGCATGAGGGTGAGGATCGCGAAACATGTATCGCGATCGACTCGTCAACAGGTAACGAACGGTGGGCGGTCCCGTTAAGTGCCAGCGATTACGGGCATGACGGAGGCAATGCTGGTGCGCGTGATAATCGGGGTGGCGATGGTCCCCGCAATACCCCCACGGTCGACAATAAACATGTCTACGTCTACGACGGACGACTTGTTTTGAACTGTCTCAACGCAACCGATGGTTCGGTCGTATGGAGACATGATATCGTCAAGGAATTTTCCGGACGCCACATCAAGTGGTACAACGCAACTTCCCCGTTATTGCACGGCAACATGCTATACGTCAGTGGTGGCGGACCAGGCGAAACCTTTCTTGCATTTGACAAGGATACAGGAAAAGTTCGGTGGAAGACGGGTGATGATTTAATGACTCATGCCACACCTCACATCGCGACCATCAAGGGGAAACCACAAGTTGTCTTTTTCATGCAATCAGGTCTCGTTGCTTTAGCCGCAGACACAGGCGAGCTCACTTGGACATCCCAGTTCCCGTTTAGCGTATCAACAGCCGCGTCCCCGGTTTCCGAGGGCAACCAGATTTACTGCTCAGCCGGTTATGGTGTAGGTGCGGGACTTTTCTCTGTGAATGAATCGAAAGAAGCAGAAGAAATCTGGTTCAAGCCAAATGAACTGATGAATCACTGGAGCACCCCAGTCATCCACAATGGACACTTGTACGGAATTTTCGAATTCAAAAAGTATGGCCGAGCACCATTGCAATGTGTTGAGCTGCATACAGGTGAAATCAAATGGTCACATCCAGGCTTCGGCCCCGGCAATTGCATTCTGGTCGATGACCAGTTGGTTGTTTTGTCTGATGCTGGCAAAGTCACACTAGTGAAAGCAACGCCCGAGGCGTACAAGGAGTTGGGAAGCGCCCAAGCAATCACCGGAAAATGCTGGTCAACACCAGCATTCAGCGATGGTCGACTCTATGTACGAAGCACCCAAGAGGGGGCCTGTTTTGACCTGTCAAAATAAAGTCTTGGCAGACCACCTTGTGAGTCTTGTGCGCTAGTATCCATTAGTAATCTCAAGTCCTGATCTTTTGGACCTGAACCACTGTGACTCAAAGAAGCTCAGATCAACAAGCATGGCTGAGGGTCCCGAAAAAACATCCCTCACGTCAGGAAAATCCCGCCTGCGGTGAATATCACATAAGACTTCATACTTTTCTGAACCAACAACAGTCTGCACGACGATCGTAACACTTCCTCAATTCACCTAGACGATCTGGTCTATTTGTTGCGTGCCGCCAAAATCTGTGACAGCCAATCTTCTTTGGAATCGTCACGCTTGAGGTTCCAATACGCGAGACCACCATAGTATTGGATCTGCACCGACTTGATTCGATCATGCTCTGAAACCAACAGTTTGATTGGTTTTCCTTGCACCGCCTGCTCAACTGAACTCAGCATGCGATTGGTGCTCCATTTGTGATCACCCACAGCGACAATCGTTTGTCGAGGAGCCAACATTGCTTTATCTGCGGGGCTATCAAGCAACACATTCTTAACCTCACCTGAGGATGAGAAGGAAACCCCCAGTGAGTCCAGCAAGTCAACACCAGACCTTTGACGAAATGTACTGGCCGGGATCTTTGGTTTCTGATTGGTGATTTCAAAACTGTAACCCAAAAGACTCGCCACCTCCGGATCAAATTGCTGCTGAAACGACTCTATCCGGCGAGATATCAAACCATCCCAATCAAAGGGTGCCACCGCATGAAGCTGCTTGACAACTTCGCTTCGATCGAAGCCGGCTGGCTGCTTCACCGATCGTTGTGATTTAAAAAACGAGTGACAAAAATCATCTAATGATTTATTGCCATTTGTCAGATGTCGTATTCTCGCATCGGCTTCCAACCAAAACAGCATTCCTTCCATGTAGTAATCCTGGCTCCGTCTTAACCCACCCCAACTCGGGCTCGCACCTCGGAGGATATGTGATGCAGCCGCCGTGTCTGCAAGTGTCCGCCACTGTCGGCCCTGTTGGTTCATGGCATTTCGAAGTTCTACCAAGAGCCGATTCTTGAATTCCTCATCACTCATCATACCGCTTCTTGCTTCTACCAACTCTCCCAAGTACTGAGTAAGCCCCTCGTAAACCCAAAGCAACTCGGTGTCTTTTGCCGTATGAAAATCACTCGTCAGCATTCCCTCAGGGCGTCGAAACTTGCCGCACCAAGCGTGCAGATATTCATGGGGAACCAAAAGACGATCCCAACCTTTCAGCGCACTCACCGATTTCAGTGACGACGGTGGCAAGATATTGAAGGTGGAACGTGCGTGTTCAAGACCGTTCTTGGGCAATGCATCGGAAACCCCAAGTAAAATATCAAATTGGTCAAAGGGATGAGATCCAATCAGATATGACGTCTGCCGCACCATTTCTGCATACTTCTTGACGACCTCGTCGCTGATACTTTCCGCAGATTTGTTGTCAGAGAAGACATGAAGCGTGTGCGGAGGCGAAAGCGAAGTGTCTGTGACAAGATCAAAACGACGGTAGTACCTACCAAGCATCAGAGGACTGTCCACTAGCGTCCGCAGACTGACAGGACGGAACGAGCGTACATATTCTTCTTTCGCATCACTCGCCGACATAGCCAAGGCAGAAGCTACTTCCCATTGAATGGGAAGACGCATGCTCACGCCAATCTGTTGTTCATCCACATCAGCCCCGTCGGGATAAAGCAGCAAGCAACTTGGGTTCACAACTCCGATGGATCCAGCAAAAAAACAATCATGACCACAGGATGTGGTTGTCGGCTGGTTCACAACATAGCGCACAGAGACATGAACTTCGTTGGATCCACGGGGTACTTCGACCTCCAAACGGTAAACCTCGCCCGGCGTCCGTCTCCAGTTCAAACGCTTACCATCCGCGTCATGGATTTGAAGGCCGGCAATATTTGCGATGGGGCCACCGGGCCCGTGGGACCCCGGCACCCACTTTGGATACCAAAGCGATATCTTCCCCGCCTTCGCGGTCGCAGCAACGGGGATTTGCAGCGTCGCTTCAATCAAACCCCGGCTTGGTTTGCTGCAATCGATTAGCAAATGCATCAAATTGGAAGCGTCTTTTTTTTCCTGAGCGGAAACTACGTTCGTCCCAGCGACCACCGCAGCAAGCAGCATAAAGAGTAGAACTTTTCCAATAAGCGAATCATACATGGCGTGTTTTTGCTGAACGAAAATAGGGATTGAACCTCCACTTTGCATCGCGGACAGACAGGTTTCAACGAGAAAAGAAACGAATTGAA
>JAAHTH010003689.1_pt1 | contig 10227 bp, 17 predicted proteins | sample 6116091 | NCBI WGS metagenome assembly JAAHTH01 (sample SAMN13939990, study PRJNA603662) | sponge metagenome | isolation source: marine sponge | host: Mycale hentscheli | place: New Zealand | collected 2006
AATGTCACTTAATATTACACAAACTGAAATCAATACACTTTGGGACAAGGGATACCGCCCTTTTGAAATTTATACATCTAACCCAGAGCCTGTAATGTATCACGGCAAAATGGAAGAAACTAATGCAGTTGGTGGTTGGGATATCAAACACATCTTTGCCACACGCGATGAAATTGAAAACTATCCAAACTTTGACTGCATCATAATGATAGACAGTGTTGCTTACTGTACTGAAATCTTTCACGGCAATGAAGTTAAGTCTAACAAGTCATCTAATTTCACAGACCTTGAAATGAATGTTCTTAACATTTTAGCTAACAATCACAAAAACTTGGATGATAATGGTCAGTGGCAATCAGATGATGGGGAGTATCCTCACCTTGATACATGGGAGCTTACTATTGATGGTAGGCAACAAAATTTAACAATATTCACAAAATATGATTTAGACCCAAAAGTATATAGGGGTGTTATCTCTAGCCTTATTCAAAAAGGCGCAATTGAAACAGACGAATATGAAGCTGTTGCAGTGACAACTAAAGGGCGTCGTGTTCCAACAATTTTACAGGCAATTGCTATCAACAAAGAAACTTTTAAGGAGGTGGCGTAATGGGAGATTATTTAGCACATTGGCAGAAAAAAGATGGCACTCCTAACTTGCGAACAGCTTATGGTCAAAAGATACAACGCCGAATGGATGCAACAATTAGAAAAGAATTGGAAATTGTTCAGAAGGCTCAAGCAAATATTGATCGTCTGGTAAAAGGTGGTGGCAGATTGCCACCAGTTGCCCCTAAAGACACATCAGAAACTCTTCTTGCTGAATTAAAAAAGTGGCGTATGGCACAAGGTTTTACTCACACAGTTTCTCATGAAATGTGTGCTGTAGAATTAATGCATAGGTTTGATATGACCCCAAAGCAATCTACGTGGATCGTAAACTTTATGAAGCGTTGGGATAAAGTTAAGGAGGCGGCGTAATGGAAACAAAATATCTTAATAAAACTATCTTGATCAGACAACATCTTGATGAAGGTTATTCAATCACAGCATTCGAAGCATTAAAATTATTTGGTACTACTAAATTAGCTTATAGAATGCGTGAGTTAAAAGTAACTAATTATCCTTTCATAAAAGAAATGATTGATGTGGGTAATGGTAAACGTATCGCTCAATATAGAAAAAAGGTGGCGTAATGGGTAACGTAATATTTTTAAATTCTGATTACTCACAAGGGTATAAATGCGCGAAAGAAGAAGTCGCATCTGGAGAAATTTACTGCGTAGAAAGTTCATTGATGTTGTTTGCACAAGATCCAGCAGACAATGATTTTCAACGTGGTTTTGAACAAGGCTTGAAAAGTCTAATTAAAAAGGAGAATAAAAATGGGTTATAAATATTGGACACAAGCGGAGGACGCAGAGCTTGTATTAATGCGAGAAGCCAAGGTATCTACCAAGGAGATCGCCAAAGCGTTAAAGCGTTCACCCTCGTCAGTTATGAACCGCATAGCTGTTAAGGACATACCATATGGCAAGCCAAGTGTTATCGATGAGATTGCATCCGTTGGTGTTGAATTTGGTGAGCCTGATACAATTAAAACAGAAAGAGAGAAGCAAGCAAGTGAAATGCAATCTCTTAAAAATGCGCTTGAGGAAATGGAAGAAGACATAAAGCCAAGCAATTGGTTTCCAAAACTAAAGCGTTGGTTAGGATTTTAAAATGGAACCAATAAAAAAATTGTCATCTAGTTACTGCCCTCACTGTCGCAGTATAAAACTAGCGGCAAAGGATTCTAGGGCGCATTCTGCCTTTGGATTTTTAACTACAAAACGTCGAAAGGTTTGCCCTAAGTGTGACTATAGGGTAACCACAATCGAACTGCCACTACATCTGGCAGAAGAAATATTTCAAGAAACTTAGAAAGGAATGAGTATGATTATTAAGAGATGGAAGTTTAAAGGTTTCAACCACATAACCTTTACCAATGACTTCCCTGATTGGATTAAGATGAACTCAGGCAAAAGGTTAGGCCACAAGAGTTTGTGGGTATACACACAGTCAGGTGAAGTTCCCATCGAAAGTGGCAAGTGGATATCAATTAACTTGCGTGGTCACATTGAAGTCCACGATAAGAAACCAAAGCTCCTATTTAATGTTGGACTGACAAAGGAAATCTTCTCTGGATTTCTGTTAGTTGCCACACTTTTAATTATAGTTGTAGGACTGATGGTTTTGTGATAAGAAGAATTTGACTGCTCGATAAAGGATCTTTTCTTTTCTCTTCCTGTATCCTTGTCTAACTAAAGACCCACTTGGCTAGGTTTCGCACTGCAAAGGTGGGTCTTTTTTTATTGCCTTAGACATCATCAAACTTTATAGTTATGCGGTAAGGTGGTTAAATGAAATCAGTTATTATCGGGCATGTTAATATCAGATCTCACTTCAGGCATATTCGCTACCAAATGCGCTAACATTAATACGAATATAACCGCCACCTTACACGACTATTTTCCTAAATCAATCGGTCTTAGTTTTGGCATGAGGGTGCTAGACGATACCTTGTCTGTCTCTATACACTGACCCATGCTATCCATATCCTCATATGGTTTGTATGCTTCTGGCAGTGCATTGCCACACTCATATGCGTTTCTATATAAAGTTTTCTTTTGGATCTCTGTGCCTTCTATGACATATGTCAGGACAAGCATTGTGTAAAAAGTCATTTTATAATACCCATTCTTTCTGTGAAATTGGAACGTGGTTTAAACTTGCTTTATTTGTAGAATTAGAAAATCTTGGTGTGTCTTCTAAATCATATCTAAGTTTTTTTTCATTAAAATATAACTTATCATTTATACAAACAACATTTCCTGATTTTACCCAACGTACCAATTCATTCCAATGATCTTTAGTTGCGTATGACCACCCAATGTAACGAAATGTTTTTTTAGCTTTTATATTAAATTCATAATATGAAGCTCTCGTAGTCCAATGGGTCATAACGCCTCCTTATGCTTTTCGAATTTACCATTGGCATCAATTTTCGGGATTGTAGTCCTTTTCCGTTTACTTGCAATCTCACCTCCACACGCCATGTAGCCAGCTCCATCAACCCAATTGTCAGGATGTTCTGGATTTGATTTGATTCGTGCAACTTTCAGGAGGTTCATCATAACACCTACATCATGTGGATTAATCACAACACCTAAGTAAGTTGACCAAAAGTCTGCAATCATTTTGAAGTTGTCCTCCATGTCGCCATGATCAGACGCCCTATCTTTTGTTACATACTTCTTGGCAGTGTCGAGGATGTCACCTCGCGTTGCTTCTTCTATATGTTTGCTCGTAGCCCATTTAGCCATTTGTTTTCCTTTCTTATAATTCTAATACCATTTGAGTAATAACTTTACTTCCAGAGTTATATTGTTTTGTCTCACCTTTAGGGTAAGGGAACTGATCGTAGTTTAAAGACTTAGTTAAAAGTTTTCGATCTTTCTTACTTCCAACAATATAAATATACCTATGTTTGCGTGGCCTATCTATGTATTCATATTTGTCTGGATTGCTTTTTCTTTCTTCGATTGTGCTTTGCTCAGTAATAGTTTTGGAATGTAGGTTTGATCCTATGATCCGCCACTCTGTTCTCTTTGCACTCAGGCCAGTATATAAAAAGTTAGTTGCCTGATAAACATATCCAACGTGACCCTGACTTATATCAGCATATGAAATTACAATTTTTGGTTTTGGTAACATCTTTAAAGATTGAGATATTAGAAAAGAAGATTGATTCTTATCATTATCTTGTAGGCATAATCTATTTAGCTCTACTACTTTACTTGCATGTTCCTCACCACAAACGCCCATACAGAGAGCTGGGGATGGGGGGATACCATAAGTCACAACACCAATAAGTTCAGATTCATCAAACAATCCAAATGCATTTGTTATGTTTGGTATTCTTTTTGCGTAATGTTTTTTCAATAACCAATTGTAAGTATCAACAGATTTAATTGGTAAAACTTTTAAATTTGACATCTCAACTCCTTTCTTAATTTATTGGTGGTGAGAAGTAAGCAAACCTTGGCCTACCCTTTGCACCTTCGTTTTGATTTCTACATTCAATACCTCTGTCAGTTTGCAGTGCATCGAGAATGTCAGCACGTCTGCGCCTATCCATATTTGCAAAAGCTGATACACTTCTGGCTAACTCACGTTCAGTTAAGCCAGTCAACCCAGCCTTTTCTATTCGTGCGTAGACTGCCTTACATGCCGCTTCAAATGGTCCTTCTGACATATTAGACCTGAACATCTCGATAGTTTGGATTGCATAGTGATCTACATAATCAATAGACCACTGCATTGCATCTGAACCTATTTCGTCCTGACCCATTGACCGAGCGATAATCAAAGACAAACGCATGGCAATCTCACGGCTACGATTGTACATAGCCTCCAGACCTGTACCTGTCTCCTTCTTAATTGCGTTAACCAATCTCTGCTCATACTCACGCAGAAGATCTTCAGCTTCCTGAGTAAATGCAACTTCTAGTGGATGTGGTGGCATGTCATGACTGTTGCCAGTATCTAAATCACCCTCATTTGCATTGGCATGATCCTTTGCCCAAGTAGCCAGTCGATCAGATATTGTTGACCTTCTTTTCTTCTGGGACATCTGCACACCAATTTCAGACTTCACAATTATAAAACGATTGAGCAATCCAGATGCAACATCACCTCCACCAATAGCTTGCATAAACTCTGATGGTGTAGACATTCCAACCAATGTGAGAGATGGACGCTTCACAACCTTCTCCAACTTCTCTGCGTCTGCCGATTTCATTGTGTTGGTTGCGTAACCTTGTTGCCTTAAAGTTCCATCTTGGCGTCCAAAGCATTCCATGATTGCAGTTATTGCGTCAGCTTTATGTTGCATACCCTTTGCAGATGCCGCCTTTAACTGTCGCCCAAGTTCATCAATTACAGAGACATGCGTTGGCTTTTTAGTTAGTGTAGATAAAACACCCGCACTCGAAGTATAGCCAGCAGGCCCTATTAATTCATCTAACCCAGACTGCTCAAGTAATTCCTCAATGACAGTTTTCGTGTGTTCCTTACCAGATCCAGTCTCACCAATATTTAAGAAGTATAAGCTAGAGAAGTTTCTCTGATCAGTCACCCACCGACGACCCATTGCAACTGAACCAAATGCAATTGCACATTGCACAGCAAATTGAGGTTGGGGCTTGATTGCAGATACAGTGTAGTAATTTACAACATCCTGAAGAACGCCAGGCACACTTAATAAATGTTCAGGTATTTCACCTAGTGGTGTGTCTACTTCTTTTGATTTTGTAGACATAATATTCTTGGCGACTCTTGCGCCATGCTCGATTGCTTCCTTGTCTAAATCATACTCTTCGTCTTGCGTTACGTTTAATATTTGAGCGGCTTCTTTGACCGCCTTCTGGACGTTACCCATGTGTTCGAACTGTAGCCACAGTTCAAATGCATCAAATGTATGTGCATTATCAAATGGATCGGATGCGTGGTGGCTGTAGGCTCTGCCATCATCAAATAATTTTACACCAGCTAATCCTGACGTGCTGTTGGGAGATAGATATCTACCCTTAGACGTTGGCTTGTATCCATACTGAACCATCAAAGTGTGCATGTCATGTGCATCATTAAATGCATCTATTACTGAAGTGCTATCACTTTTAGGTCTTGGCTTTCGTGTTGGCTGAAACTCTGCCTTCTTTTTCCAAGGGCATATGTCCTGAAGCTGTGGGCGAAACTTATCCCACTCACGCCACAATGTTAAAATTTGTGGTGGTAGTTCTGGGATGCCATCGAAGATTGATCTCCCTGCCCATTCATATGGACGACCTGTATCTGGATGGATACTTGGCGGAAGTACATCCTGAACAGAGCCTGCGCGCAATTCAAATACCACTTCGGTCTTTCGTGGATCTCCCTCGACAGGCCACGATATCTTGTGCGTGATTAAATCAGGTGGAGCTTTAAAGATCAGCTTACCACGATTTTCACGTCCGATAATCTGTGGTGCAGATTGCATCAACTCAGAAAAATCTATGCCCAGATGTTCAAAAATTATTTTTGTATGCTCGACATTATCTATGTCGATAGCACAAGTTCCAGATGCACCATGCAGTAATCCTACATTGTGATTTGGGTTCTGCTCATAATATAGTCTGGCCTGATCTGGATCTGACAATGCCTTCTCTGGTTGTTGCCAACCAAATCTCGTTGGCCCTTTGGAGCCAGCAGGGATTGTTACCAGATACCAACTCAGCTTTGAGCAGTAATCTTCTATCTGAAAGCTCATACCGAATCAGTCAGATATTCGCTAAGTTTCTTCCAAGTTGTTAAACTGATGTGGTCAACGCCATCTCCTGATGCGATCCCCTTTACAGTTGGGTGAGATAGCCCACATTTCTCAGCGACAACAGTTAAACGTCGATCTTGCAACGCCTCTCGTATGTCATCCAATGGTAGTAGTGTTTGCATTGTTTTGATCCTTTTTTGCATTATTTGTAAAAACATCTTTACATAGTGAAAATCTTTCTGTAAACAAGATTCTGTAGAGAATGAGTGAAAAAAAGAAAGAAAGGAAATTGCCATGAGCAATATCGATGGACTTGCCTCCCAGTGGCTAGAAGTAAAGGCGTTAGAAAAACAGATTATCGCACAGCGTCATGCGATAGAAGAGCAAATCACAGAGGCACTAGATGCCAAAGATGAAGGCTCAATATCCCACAAATTATCAGAGCATAAAGTTACGTTATCACAGCCTGTGTCTCGTAAGGTTGATGCTATTGCATGGGATAAAGTTAAAGATAAAATCCCAAGTAACCTACACCCAGTAAAGGTAAGCGTATCTGCGGATGCCGCTGGCTGTAGATATTTAGCGGAAAAAGAACCGCGCCTATGGTCAAAGATTGCCAAGGCATTCACAACTAAATCTGGAAAAATTGGTGTAAAAGTAGAGGCTCTGTAATGGAGCTTACTGCCAATGAATTGGTCATGCTATCCGAAGCGTTGAAGTCTGTGACGTTTATGGATGGCCTGACTAAAAGCCCAGAGCAGATCAGATTGGAACGTAAACTGTCACGTTGGTCTGATCATGAAAATCTATTTTTTGTAGAAGGAGAAAATAATGGAAGAAATAAATAAAATATTAGACGAGGTATTTGCCTCTGTCTTTAAAGAGAAATGGGAGGATAGAGAATATAAATGGCTATAAATTTAAAATCACTATCCAAGCCATCAGGTCAGCGACCAATAATCGCCACCTTATTTGGTGAAGGCGGAATGGGTAAAACTACTCTAGCCGCTATGTTCCCAAAGCCAGTCTTTATCAGAACTGAAGATGGAACTGCATCACTTATGGGTAACAAGGAAGTTAGTCTCTTCCCATTGGCAACATCAAGTCAAGACGTCTTGGATGCAATTGAAGCTCTAGCCACTGACAAGCATGAGTTTAAGACATTGGTTATCGATAGCATTACGCAATTGGCAACAATGATCGAAAGCGAAATTGTAGCGGCTGATCCTAAAGCTAAATCTATAAACCAAGCTGGGGGTGGATATGGAGCAGGGTATGGTACTGCATCTGAGAAGCACCGCCAGATCAGAGAGTGGGCAGGATCTCTTGCCTATGAAACTGGAATGAATGTGGTCTTCATTGGACACGCCGACACTGAGACGTTGGACTTGCCTGATTTAGATCCATACGCAAGGTATTGCGTGAGAATGCACAAGAAGAGCATTCCACATTACACTGATAATGTTGACCTAGTTGGATTAATCCGACTGAAGACATTTACTCGCGGAGATGGCGATAAGAAGCGCGCCATTTCTACAGGTGAACGTGAGATCCTGTGCTTTCCACAGGCATCATCAGTCACCAAAAATCGGTTCAACATAACTGAACCACTGCCATTTACATTTGATGGCGGCAATCCATTTTCACAATTTGTATCAGAGTAGGAGAACTCACATGGACTTAAACGGATTTAACGCATTGGAAATTGAGCCAACAACAACTAACGAACCAATCCCAGCAGATTGGTACAAGGCTGTAATTTCTAACACCGAGCAGAAGGCAACTAAAGCTGGAACTGGCTCATACCTAGAACTCACAATTGACGTGATCGAAGGATCATATCAAGGCAGAAAAATTTGGGATCGACTAAACTTACAGAACCCAAATCAAACTGCGGTTGAGATCGCACAACGTAATCTATCGAGCATTTGTCGTGCGATTGGTGTGAACAACCCAAAGGATAGTGCTGAGTTATGTGACAAACCACTGATGGTTAAAGTTGCAGTTAGAGCGGCTGATGGTCAGTATGATGCCACTAACGAAGTTAAAGGTTACGACGCGGCAGGTGGAGCTACGGCTACTGCATCGCCTGTAGTTGCAACGGCGAGTGCATCTACACCACCTTGGAAGAAGTAACGTCTACCTCTGGATCGGCTCCGTGTGAGCCGATTTACTAGATAGATGGAGAAGCAAATGAACCTTGAACAATATATGACGCCAGAAACAGTTCGCCTCATTTACGAGAAATATCAACAGAAACGAAAGAATGAGCATCGACCTCACTTGGGTGGATCTCAGATTGGCAATGAATGTAGTCGCGCACTTTGGTATCAGTTTAGGCACGCATGGACGCCAGACTTCTCTGGGAGAATACTTCGACTGTTTGAGACAGGTGATCGTGAAGAAGATCGCGTTGTATCTAACCTAAGAGATATTGGTGTAGAGATTTGGGAAGTAGATCCAGAAACTGGCAAGCAAGTTAGATTTACAGAATGTGGTGGTCACTTTGCATTGTCTCTGGATGGCGTAGGTCTTGGTTTTCCTGAAAGCAGTAAGCCACACACACTTGAATTTAAAACTATGAACACCAGAAGTTTTAAAGATATCGAGAAGAAGGGATTGCAAAAAAGCAAGCCTATCTATTGGGCGCAATGCCAGATTGGTATGCACTTAGCTGAATTAGAGAACTGCTACTTCTTTGCAGTTTGCAAAGAGACTGACGCTATTTATGCAGAACGTCTAAAGCTAGATAAGTCTGAGGCTATGCAACTTATCGAGAAGGCAAATAAAATTATATTTGCAGAGACGCCACCATCTAAATTAAGTGAGGATGCAAGTTTTTGGCAATGCAAGTTCTGTCCGTATTGGGCGGTATGTCATGGATGCAAAATACCAGAAGTTAGTTGTAGGACGTGTAGCCATGTGACCCCAGAGAAAGATGGCACTTGGAGTTGTGCCAAAGGGAAGCCCACAGTTACTTGTGATGAACATCTATACATCCCACAAATTATGCCAAAAGATTTGGTGGTGCATGATGCTAATGATGACTTTGTTGAATATGAAGATCAAGACACTGGCGAGATCATTAAGAACAAGGGGAACAGCCAAGCTATCTTTGATGGCAGAATGAAATGATAGAAGACACGATAGTGAGGGAGGCTGTATTAGAAGACATAAAATATGTTGTCAGCCTCAGTAAAAAAGAAAGTTTGAGTTTAGGTTTTATTCCAAAGATGGCATATGAATCTGCGATTACAGGAATTAAAACTGGCAAGAGATGGTCACCTGTTTGTAATGACAAACTATTTGTGTGTACTGTTAACGATGACCTTGTTGGTTTTTGCCTAGCTAGTTTTGGCAAAAGAAATGCAATCTACCGCAAGGGAAAGATAGCTCAGATTTGCCTCCAAGAAGATGCCAGAAAATTTGAGAGGGGCAAACTGCTTTTAAACGTAGTTATCAATTGGGGTAAGTCTATTGGGACTTTATCTTTTGATGCAGGTTGTGCTGACGATCTGGAAAGTAATTTCTTTTGGCAAGCTATGGGTTGGGAGATTGCAGGATCTCGTAAGGGTATCGGACACAAGAACACTTGGGTTCAAACAAGCAAACGCAAAATCAATATATATAACTACGATCCCAATTGGCTAAGTGGATTAATAATAGGAGACGTTAAATGACATTTACCCTTAGAGACTACCAAAAAGAAGCAATAGATGGGCTGTACAGCTACTGGGCAAGTAAGTCAGGGGATAATCCACTAATCGTTGCACCTACAGGTTCTGGGAAGACTGCGATCATCGCACAACTGATTTCAGACGCTATGAGCTACCACGGCACGAGAGTTATGGTTGTAACGCACGTTAGAGAGCTTCTGG
>JAAHTH010003692.1_pt1 | contig 10224 bp, 7 predicted proteins | sample 6116091 | NCBI WGS metagenome assembly JAAHTH01 (sample SAMN13939990, study PRJNA603662) | sponge metagenome | isolation source: marine sponge | host: Mycale hentscheli | place: New Zealand | collected 2006
CTGCCCCTCCTTCACCTACTCCTGCTCCTCCACCACCTACTCCTATACCTGCTTACTGGCCTACACCCCAACCTCCGTCTGATGAAAGTGAAGTAACTTCAACTTCATGGCCTACACCTTTTCCACCAACACCTCCTAAATGTAAATGGCAATTATTATTAACTCCCTTAGATAATAATACAAAATGCTCTGATTTAACAGAATCTGTAATAAAAAAAGCCGAATTATATAAAGGCGATGAAGAATTATTAGAAAAAAATAAAGATATATTTGTCGATGGATGTACTAAATATTATCAATCTGAAGATAATAATACAATAAGTGCTTGTGGATTTTATATTGATACAGATTCAGAAAATCAAATAGGATACTGTATGCCTTATGAAAATTGTGTATTACCACCACCACCTACCCCCTCTCCAACTCCTGAACCTACACCCCCATGGCCTACACCACAACCAGTTTAAATTATATTACTATAAATTTATAGTTAATTCCAATTTTATGCTCGTTATCCCATATACCAGAAATTTTAAGAATTATATCATTTGATTTATAATTCTTTACAACAATATTTGAATTTATAATGACTTCTGAATTATTTAGTAGTGATTTTAATGAATATTCCTTATGTCTAGTAAAAGAATATAAATCTAAAATTTTTTTTTCTAGATCTATAATAAAATCTAAATTATTTAGGTCTTGTGTTTTTATTTTAAAATTCATTTTATTAAATGATTTTTCAGTATATATATTATGTATGTCTAATCTAATATATATACCATTTAATGACACATCACAATTAGAATAAAAAATTTTTATAAATTTACTATTTTCAATAATTTTATTTTCTTGAGATGGTAAAAATGTTATATATTTAGAATCATATGTATTTAATATTAAATAACTTTGCATACTAATACTTAAATATTATATTTAGATTATTATTAATAATAATTATAATGTCTGTCAAATTTGCATTACAAATAGAAAATAAAACAATACATTCAGAACTTATATCATTATTTGAAGAACTAAGAGATTATAAATTAAATATAATATTTAATGGACCTCCTGGTTCGGGTAAATCTACACAATCCTTATTTTTTTTAAAAGATTTAAGTCCAAGTAAACTTAAATATGATAAAAAAATTACAATAGAACATAATAAAAATACTTATAATTTTAGAATAAGCGATATTCATATAGAAATTGATATGCAATTATTAGGTTGTCAGTCATTATCCGTTTGGAACTCAATTTATAATTTTATTATGAATATGACATTTATAACCAATACATTTTATATAGTTTGTAAAAACTTTCATATGATAAATGATGATCTGTTAACTAATTTTGATTGTTATATGCAAAAAAATTATTATAAAGAACAGTTTATACATTTTATATTATTAACTAATAGTGTATCATTCTTACATAATAATATTCTAAATAAGTGTCAAATTATAAATATTGCAAAACCAACTAAAACAGATATTAGAAAAATTTTAAAACAAAATTATAAAGAATATAATAGTTTAATAGAATATAAAATACCAAAAATTATACCTGAATTCGGGTGTAAATTAAAAGAAAAATTATTAGCTTTTATAATTTTAGGTAAATTTGATATTACTGAGATGAGACAAATTTTATATGAATTATTAGTATATAATATTAATCCCCACAACATAATCACTTATATTACAAATGAATTAATAAAGCAGTTGTTGCTTACTAATGAAAATATTAAACAATATATAATTATAGTTTATAATCATCTAAAACTATATAATAATAATTATAGAAGCATTTTTCATTTAGAGAGTTATATTGTAAATTTAATAAGGTTAATTCATGAATAGAGAAACAGCTATATCTATTTTAAATTTACCAAATAATTTTACTAAACAAGAATTAAAACATGCTTTTAGAATAATGGCATTAAAATATCATCCAGATAAATCTAAAACTAATACAGAGGAATATTTTATACAAATACATGATGCATATAAATTTCTTTCAAATGATAATCAAAATTATACTTATAATGATTTAGTAAAAGATTTCTTGAAATCTATTCACTTAGATTATTCTAAAATTATGGATATTTTGAGTAAATTTTATATTTTACAGATTGATTCTTCTGTTGCATTATTTAAAAATTTAAATGAAGAAACTGCAATTAATATTTTAATTATATTGACTAAATATAGAGATCTTTTTAAACTTACGGATTCTTTTTTAGAAATATTAAGTAATACATTAGATGAAAAAATAAAGAATAAAAAATTGTTTATAATAAGACCTAAATCTGAAGATATGTATCTAAGTAATTGCTATAAATTAGAATATAATAAAAAAATCTATTACGCACCAATGTGGCATGAAGAAATATATTATGAAGATGATATAATTATTAAATGTATTCCAGATTTATTTAATCATGAAATGATTGATGAAAATAATAATTATCATATTACTATTCAAAAAAATTTAAATGATATAATTGTAAATGATATTTTAGAAATTATTATATTTAATAAAACATTTGATATTAAGGTAGAATCTCTTTATATTAGAAAGTATCAAGTGATTATATTAAAATCAAAGGGTATACCAAAAATTAATGAAAATATATATGATAATTCTTTGAAGGCTGATATTTTAATTCATTTAATTTTAAATTATTAATTTTTAATAACTGCTTATTATAAGATATGTCTAGTAATAATATTACATGTAAGAATTTTTATAGGTATGATATGAATAAATGGTGTGGACAGAGTAAATATAGTAGTGATATTGATAAATATGCATCTAGTTGTATACCACCAAGATATGACAATTTAGATAATACGGATGATTTATTAGGTGAAACTTGTAATCTAGATGTGGAAGATATTATTTCAGAGGAATTTACTGGTATTCCTCCACCAAAGGAATTTAAAGAATGGATAGAAAATACTTTAGAAGTAAATGACTCTATATCTGGTAATTTAGATTTATGTATGAAAGCATGTGATGCGGCTAGGTTTTGGAGTAATAAACCCAGTGACCCATATTGGTGTACTTCTATTGTATTTACTGATGCAAATACAAAAAAAGGTGCAGCTTGTAAATTAAGAAATGATACTAAAGTGAATGGATTTAATCCAGATAAGTGTGGAAATGCTGATCCAGTATATGGTAGTAAAACATATTTTACCACCCTAGATTATAATCCTACTCCTGCTCCTACAAAAAAAGAAATACCAAATATTACTCCAAAACCTTATCGTCCAAGACCAGAACAGATTAATTATCAAGAAAAAACAAATAAAATATGTGATGTTAATAAAATTAATATTATTGATGATAAAAGTTTTGTTAGTAAGGTAAATAATTTAATTGATGTTAAAATAGATAGAGTATTTGGTAATAATTTATGTTTAGTCAATGGTACAAATTATAAATGTAGTGATATTGCTAAGTGGTATTGTGACATTGACTTAAATTGTACGGGATTTTCATATTATTATAATAATGATACTACTGGGATCCATTTTTATGATGAAAAAATTACTAATTGTGAAGATGCTGATATACAATTAGAACCTATTGTAAGAAATGCAACAACAATGATAAAAAATATTATACCACCGCCTCCTCAACCTCAAGAAATAAAATATGATGAAGTTAATAAACTTTTATGTAATTATGAACCTGAATTAAAAAATCATGATTTTACTAAAGAAATAGAAAATACGATTGATATTAGAATTGATAAAGTTAAACCTAATGGTAAATGTGAAATTAATGGAAAAGTATATGATTGTCGAGATATATTGAAATTATATTGTAATATTGAAGAATCATGTAAAGGTTATTCTGTTTTTTTTAATGATACTGATACTGGAGCTTATATTTATAAAGATATACTAAAAAATTGTGTATCTACTGATACTTTTAAAGGTTCTATTCAAGAGAATGCAAAATCTTATATTAAAGATGAAACCACTTATGTTGATAATTTTAATTATCAGACAGAAGTCAATGTTATGTGTAATACAAAACAAAATATGAATAAATCTGATAAAGATTTTATAAAATTATTATCTGATAAAATAGATGTTAAAATTGATGAGGTGAAAGGGAATGATATATGTATTGTAAATGGTAAGACAGTCGCTTGTAGTTCATTATTAAAATGGTATTGTTCTACGGAAGATAATTGTATGGGTGTTTCTGTCTTTTCAGATGATAAAACGACTGGTTCATATATTTATGAAAATATTGTTGAAAACTGTATATCTTCAAAAACATTAGATGAAACTGTCGAACAAAATGCAATATCATATATAAAAAAAATAGTTCATCCTATTCCTGATGCATTTACACCTACTGCTGCACCAAGTATTAACCCAATTGTAGAACCAACACCTTGTCCGAAAACTCCTTGTGAACCAGGACCATGTCCTCCAATTACTCCTTGTCCTCCAATACCTTCCTTTCCTACTCCAAATGTTACTCCTTATCCAGATTTTCCAACTTGTATTGGTGATTTAGTTGATGATTGTAGTATATTAAATAATGAAGAATCATGTGTAAAAACTCCACTTGATAATAGTTTACTAACTTATAATGAACCATTAATTGGTATTACTAATAAAACCATCAAAACAGAATTATTAAAAACTGATGTTATAAATGATGGAGATACTATGATTACTACCTGTTACTGGGATTGTTCTATGGGTTGTACGTCGAATTTAGGAACTCAGGTTGCTCCTAGAAATCTTGCACCATTGCGTGTGCCCGACCAATTTAAATCAGAACATAAAGAAGATATTTGGTTGGTTGGTGCTGGATGTGGTACCTTTCCTAGGCAAAGTGGCCCGGTTGATGGTATAAATAATGATAATCCTGAATGTGGTGCATGTATTTTATTTAGTGATTCAAATTTTGCAAACGGCCAACAGAGTGCAATTGCTATGATTATGGGTCAATATGGAGATGATGAGTGTGGGGGTATGCCACAATTGGATCAAGCAGTTCCTGGATGGGATGATACTGAAAATTCTACTGATATATGTAATTGTCCTAAGTCAGAAAGTGATAACCAATATGAATTTTTTGGAATTGATGTCGAACAAGCAGCAGGGTCTGGCTATGATCCTGGTGTATGTAATTCTTCTGGTGAAGGTCATGCTGGTCGTTCAGGAATTGAAAAATGTAAATATATAAAAGATGAAAGATTAAAACAAGGATGTGAAATATTTACTGAATGGGTTGGTGGTAATGATGGATTTACTGGTTGGAATGAAAATTCAAAATATAAAGTAGTTAAATGTCCTCCAAAATTTAAAGAATTGGTATCAAAATCTGTTCCACATAACGTACAAACAGCAAAAGATCAAAAACGTATAGCAAATGAAGTGTTTGGTTTTAATTTTAATCCAAAAGATCCTAATAATAATGCCCCGCCTCCTCCACCTACTTCACCGCCTACACCCAGACCTACAAACACACCAAAACCAGTTACTCCTACAAACACACCAAACCCTGTTACTCCTACAGATCCTCCAAAACCTGTAACTCCTACAGATCCTCCAAAACCTGTTACTCCTACAGATCCCCCAAAACCTGTTACTCCTACAAATCCACCCAAACCTATTCCTACTCCTATTATTCCTATTCCAATTCCAACTCCAAATCCAGATACTCCTACACCTATACCTATTTTTCCTACACCAGTGCCTGATATACCAACGCCTAGTTCAAATTATACACCAAAGGCATATTTTATAGATAAAGCAACAAATATTGCTTATCAATGTAAATGGGATACAAATAATAAGACTTGTATTAAAGATATAGCAGGTAGATGTAATCCTCCTGTTAATCCTAAACCATTTAATGTACCTACTCCTGCTCCTATTACACCCAAGCCTACTCCTCAACCTACTCCTCAACCTACTCCTCAACCTACTCCTCAACCTACCCAAGGCCCAGGTCCCGCACCAAAGACCCCTGTACCAACCCCTGAACCTGGTCCTGGATCAAAGACGCCTGCACCAACACCTGAACCTGGTCCCGCTCCAGGTCCAGGATCAAAGACGCCTGCACCAACACCTGAACCAGGTCCAGGTCCCGCTCCAGGTCCAGGACCAAAGACGCCTGCACCAACAAATGATACACCACCGGGTCCACCACCTGGTCCTGCACCAAAAGGAACATTTGGAAAATTAAGACAATTTCTAAAACGCAATACACCTCCAAATCTAAATAGTAACGTTGGTACATATGATGTAAAAGATGATGATGAATTATTGACATTTTTACGTTCTGGCACATCAATTAATCCAAAAGATTGGGATGATGGAGATGGAAATGGATTTAAAATGGGAGCAGGTGTAAAGAACATTGTCTATACAGGCAGTGGAGATAAACCTACGTTTTCTGCAAAGGGTTGGGATCATCCAATGTTTTGGTATGAAGGAAATCAAGAGTCGTTCTTATATATACAAAATATAGATTTAAAATTTGACAGCTTTACTGATAGTGCTATTAGAATTTATACAGCTGGTACATTAAACAAAAATCAATTACAAGCTTCTAGAGGTCCAGATGATGATGGTGGTAGCTGGGTAGCAGCAGTAATAGTATTTAATGCAGTAAATGGTTACTTTAATAATTTTACTGGTAATTCAGCCATTTTCATTGAATCTGCTGAAGGATGGGAAGACTTAAACTGTGATGATATATTTGATGAAACATGTCAAGATAAATCTGTTTTTAATATTGGTGATGATGCAATTCATCATTGTATATGTCCCAGTGAAAAAGATCCAGGTAGAGCACCATTATTAGCAATTTCTAATTCAAATATTGATTTTAAAAATAATACAATAGGAAAAGATAAACCAATTTATCATGGAGGTGCTGCTATTTATGTTAAAAATGGTGGTGATGACGGTAATGGTGCCGGTATAACTTATAAAAATGTTAAATTAAATTTTGATAATAATACTGTATATTTATCTAATGATAGAGGTGATCCATATGAAGCAGAAGGAGGTGGTGCAGTTAGAACTAATAATTTAGTTGGTGGAGGTGGTAAAAATGATAATACTTTAACCTTTAACAATAATAAAATTGTAGAAGAGAATGGTAACTCTAGAGGAGGTGGCGCATATGTTAATGATGGATGGTGGTGTCATCAAGGAGATGGTACTACATATATTAATGCTGATAATAATTGTGCTGATAAAGGTTCTGTAGGATTTATGGATCAGGGTGGTTCCGGTGGATTATTTTTTTATGGTAATTGTAAGGGTAATGTGAAAAATAGTTGTGGAAAAAGTTTCCAAACTAGTGGAGGAGATTATGATTGTCAAACAAATAATGTTTGTTAACTATTCATATAAATTAGTATAATATCCTTTGGAATTTAATAAAACATATTATATATTTAACAAAATATTTATAAATTAAATAAGTTTAATTTAAAAAATTACTATTATTATTATATATTAATAATGGTAAAATTAGATAATAGCTGGAAAGAATGGATAAAGTTAAATAAAAGTCGTGGTTGTTGCCAAACAGAAATGAAAGAAATTATGCTTAATGCTGGTCTTAATATAAAAGATATTGAATGTGAAATGAATAATAATCATTCTGAAGACAAATCTAAAGAAAAATCTATTATTAATTTAAAAAATAATGATATCAAAACATCTGATAAAAATTTATCCTATTTATTTTTAAATACTATTTATCTTCCAAATATAAAAAAAATCCAAACTAATAAAATTAATTTGAATATTATTGAAAACTTTTTAGATAAAGATACATGTGAAAAACTTATTAAAATAATTAGAAAGGACAATCGTAGATCAACAATTACCACTTATAAAACAGAAGAGGATAAAGAGTTTAGAACTAGTCAAACATGTGATATGCCTCAAGATAATGAAACAGTAATGAATTTAGAAAAACAAATGGTGAATTATTTAGGATATGAAAATGAACGCACAGAAAGTTGTCAAGGACAATATTATAAAGCAGGCAATCAATTTAAGGCACATACAGATTGGTTTACAAGAGATACTAAAGAATGGGATAACTTTGCCAAGAATGACGGCCAGAGAACATGGACTTTTATGATATATTTGAATGATGTAGAAGAAGGAGGGGAAACGGAATTCACAAATTTAAATATAAAGCTAAAACCAAAAATGGGTATGGGGGTTTTATGGAATAATATGGACTCAAAAGGAAATGAATTAAATGATACTATACATTGGGGAAAACCACCTATTAAAGGAGAAAAATTTATTATCACAAAATGGTTTAGGGAGTTTGGTACACTAAAAAACTATTTTAAACCAAGATTATCAAATATTATTATTAATCATACACCATTAGGATTTAAAAAAGTAAAAGTACCTGATAAATTATTTGAAACAATAAAAAATTGGTATAATGAAAATAAAAAATATGAGGAACATGAAGATTATGATAAATCTCTTCAAGAATTTATATTTACACCGAATGGTGTACCAGAAAAATGTCCGGCTATGATGTGTCATCTTCCACAAAAAATGAAGAAAAAAATAGAAGATGAATTATTAGTTACATTAGAAGAATGGGCTGGTGATTATTTAGAATGGATGTCTATATATGGTATAAGAAATTATCAACGTGATGCTATACTTAAGATGCATACTGATAAATATGATACACATATTGTTAGTTTTATTATAAATGTTTATCAAGATGTAGATGAAGATTGGCCTTTACGTATTGAAGATCATTATGGAAGAACACATGATGTTATTTTAGAACCCGGTGATATGTTATTATATGAAAGTTTAAGATGTAAACATGGTCGTCCAATGCCATTTAAAGGAAATCACTTTGCAAATATTTTCGGACATACTAGATCCTTAACATTCAAAAAAAATGTAGAAAAGATCTGTTATTTAAAGGATAAAAATATCATACGATAAAAATATACTTATTTTAGTAATTTTTTAAACTGAATAGTAAAGTCTTTATAAAAATTATCTTGGTCTAATAAATAATCTTTATCATTGACACATTTAAATAAATCAATATTAAATTTATATTCATTTATATTTAGCCAATAATCATAAATAATTAAGTCTTTTGTATATGTCTGATAATGTATAGTATTTAATGTATTAATTGTTTGAATTAGTTCCTTCTTCTCTCCTACGAATATTGGCATTAAATCTAATTGCATAACATTTGCATAGTGACATTTACTTGTTCTTGAATAATCACTTTGTAAAAACTGTTTATATGTGGGATCTATAATTATATTATCAACCTTTAAAAATAAATGATCGTTACATAATTTATTCATTATATTTTCAACTTTAAAAATAGTTACATTATAATTCATAGATTCTAGTATAAATTTTAATATAAAACATGCTTCTCCACAGCGATTTTCTCCAAAATAGGTATGGATATTTTCTTGTTTATATAAAGGATTATATAAACCCTTTAATCTAGGTTCTAATAATTTTATACCACTTATCATTAAATTTATATTTGTTCTTGTCAATAGATTTTTCATTTTAAATTCTTTTTATTATAGTGTCAAATTTTTTATATACATATATATATATATGAATGATAGAGGTACTTTTTTAATAAATAAAATGAATGATAACTATATCAGAAATAGAAGAAATATGATATCTAAACTTAGTGTAGAAGATATGCGTGCAGCAGGTATTGTAAAAGATTATTATAAACGATTAGAAATTACTGTATTAAAAAATAAACATGCTGCCACTGACTATGCAAAATATATTGGTTCTATATGTAATAAAACCAACCGATGTCTTCATTCTGAGTTATACTGTAAGAAGTATGATAAAGATATCGGATATTGTGTTCCAAAAAATCCAGTCTTTTAGTAAATTTTATAATATCTATATATTATATGATTATTGAAAAAGTAAAATATAAAGATATAATGATTTATACAGTGGATAAAAACTTAGACGAGCATCAAGCCGAAAAATTAGAAGGAACCGAAGTAAAACCTCAACAGATTGATTTTATTATCGACCATGATGCTGATGTTTATACAAAAGATAAAAAACTATTATGTAGGTTTCGTAAAAATAAATTAAATCATAAAAAAGTAGATGAATTTTTTAAAAATGTAATTAACTTTGCAATGAATACAACTAGTAATCG
>JAAHTH010003696.1_pt1 | contig 10212 bp, 7 predicted proteins | sample 6116091 | NCBI WGS metagenome assembly JAAHTH01 (sample SAMN13939990, study PRJNA603662) | sponge metagenome | isolation source: marine sponge | host: Mycale hentscheli | place: New Zealand | collected 2006
GGCTAGCTCAGCACTTCTTTGATGACGCTTGCAGGTTTTACACCCGTCAAACGTTGGTCCAAGCCCTTGAAGGGCACGGACATTTTGCGGTGGTCAAAGCCCATCAGGTGCAGAAGGGTCGCGTGTAGGTCTCGCAACTGCACTGGATTTTCGGCAGGTGTATAGCCAACCGGGTCAGTGACGCCGTGGCTGTAGCCGCCTTTAACACCGGCACCTGCCATCCACATCGTGAACGCATCAGGGCTGTGGTCACGCCCCATGACCGCCATGGTTCCTCCCATGCCATTCTCTCGCATAGGCGTGCGTCCGAACTCACCTCCCCAAACCACAAGGGGATCTTCCATGAGGCCCCGCTGGCGCAGATCGTGCAGCAACGCGGCAATGGGCTTGTCAGTTTGCGAACACTTTTTCCGGAAACCGTGGTTCAGCGATTCGCCTTGATTCGAACCATGCGTGTCCCAGCCCCAGTCAAAAAGCTGAACAAATCTGACGCCTTTCTCGACCAGTCGTCGAGCCAAAAGACAGTTGTTGGCAAAGGACTCTTTTCCTGGTTCCGCGCCGTAAGCCTCAAGCGTATCAGCGGTTTCGCTCGACAGATCCATTGCCTCAGGTGCAGCGGTTTGCATACGGTATGCCATTTCATACTGTGCGATCCGTGTCAAAGTTTCTGGATCGCCAAATTGTTGGTAAGACTTACGATTGAGTTGTTCGAGTGTGTCGAGCACCTGCCGTCGTCGTTGCCTCGAAACACCCTCGGGATTGGATGCATTCAGTACAGGATCACCCTGCGATCGGCACTGAACACCTTGGTAGACTGACGGCAGGAATCCCGAACGCCAAAGTGCCTTTCCAACTCGCTCCAAACGCAGGCCCGAAAGCAAGACAATGAATCCTGGCATATCACTGTTCTCAGTGCCCAAGCCCCATGTCACCCACGATCCAATCGAAGGCGCACCCATTTGTGCTGCCCCCGTATGAACCATCAATTGGGCCGGTCCATGATTGAACTGTTCGGTTTGCATTGTTTTGATGAAACAGATTTCATCCACCGTTTTTGAAAGATGGGGCATCTGCTCGGATACCCACATTCCGGACTTACCGTGTTGTTGGAATTTGTACTGATGCCCCAGCATCTTTGGCGTTCCATTGATAAATGCGAACCGCTTGCCATCGAGAAACGAGGCTGGGCAATCTTTACCATCCAGTGCGTTCAGTTCGGGTTTGTAGTCGAATAATTCCAGTTGGCTCGGCGCTCCTACCATGTGCAGATAGATGACACGTTTGACCTTGGCCGGCAGTGGCGGCAGAGCTGGACTCAGTGGGTTGAGTCGAGCATCTTCGGAGGGTGTCGGATTGGTAGCGTGAGCTTGGGTTGCCATCCACAAACTGCCTAAACCAGTGGCGCAATTCTGGAGGAAATGGCGTCTGGTGCACGATTCGAGCATTTCCCGCCGAATCTGCTGTTCAAGTTCTTCGCGTTGCATTTTATTTGCTCATGATTTCGTCGAGATTCAGAAGAACACTTGCCACGGCGGTCATTGAATCGAGTTCATTGCTTTGTTGCTGCCTGCAGTTTTTGTATAGAGTCCTGAGTGCTGTTAGCTCGGGCTGGCTTGGTTGGCGAGAAGTCACGGATAAGAACCCGTAACGCAGTTGTGATTCAAGGTCGGTGTTGGAGACCAACAGCTTTTTCGCCAGAGCCTTGCTGCACTCGACGAAGGTCACGTCATTCAATGTCATCAATGCTTGTAGTGGCGTGTTTGAACGTAATCGTCGTGGTGCGCAGAATTCTCGCGATGGTGCATCGAACGCCGCAAACATGGGAAACGGGATGCTGCGTTTGGTGTACGTGTAGATCGACTTGCGATAACGATTCGGATCTCCGATTTCGGGTGTCTTCCACTTGTCGCCGCCTTGAAAAGGTTTCCAGATGCCCCCGGGGATCGGAGGGTGAACGGGGGGCCCATGCATTTGAGAAGACAGAAGTCCTGAGACAAAAAGGGCATTGTCACGAATCATCTCGGCTGGCATGCGAAAACGGGGGCCTCGAGCCAATAGGCGATTGCCGGCATCCGCTTCCAGTAAGTCAGAACGCATCTTGCTATCCTGACGGTAGGTGCTGGACAAGACAATTGTTCTTATGAGTTCCTTCAAGCTCCAATGAAAGTCGTTTTGAAATTGGAGAGCGAGTTGATCAAGCAATTCAGGATGTGATGGTGGTTCACCGCTTGACCCAAAGTCCTCCTCAGTTGCGACAATTCCCGTTCCAAACAGTCTCGCCCAAACACGATTGACTGTCACTCGGGCTGTGAGTGGGTTGTCGCCGTTGACCAACCAGTCAGCCAGCTCAAGGCTGCTTGCTGGCATGTTACGTTCAGCTGTATCACTGAATGGTTGCGTAAGAGGAGGCAGAGCAGCGGGAACGCCAGGCTGAACCTCCTCACCTTTCGTCAAGAATAGGCCTCTCGTGAAAACGTGGGTCGGACGCTTTAGGTGTGACGGACGCTCCTGAATGATCGGAATTCTGCTGCTGGGAATGGATGCACGTTCCGCTCGCAAGGTGTTCAATCGCTCTTTGTCAGATAACAGTTTTCGAGCACTGAGTAACGGCTTGAAAATGGGCTCTTGGCTAACGGCTAGATAGCCGCGTTTTGCAATCAGTGGGAATGCGCCGAGTTCCGTGACCCCATTTCGGATTTTGATTTTCAATGTGCTGCCTGCTGCTACTTCGAAATCAGACTCCAGAACGAAAACTGCCGTGCGGGGATAGTGGATGCGGCTGTAAGCTGCAAAGCCATTGTTTGTTTTGTCATTCAGGCTGTCGTCCGGATTTTTGAACGGAGTCGCCTCGTCACCAATGACTCGCGTAAAGATCAGTGGCTGCGCATCGCCGTTCGTGTTCTTCAAGGTGGCCTGCACATGAGATAACACAAAGCCCCACTCAGAGTCCATTTTGGCTGTTGCTGGCGTCCTCGGAGCGATAGTGATTCGTATTGCTGTCAGTCGCTTCAGCGTTGTTTGCAATGGTATTTCGAGTGCAATCTCAGTGTTCGACGAGAGTGTGTCGACCGTGTAGTATTCTGCTCGTCCTTGCCGTTGCTCGACTGCAATTTCGGTTGACTTGCTGGCGGAAGCGGTCATCGACGTGATGAATTGCCACTTGGCTTCAGACGCGTCCAATAACTTGGATTCACGTTCCCAGATTGACTGCTGTAGCGTTTGGATTTCCTGGTCCAAGATGCTGGCCTTGGCGTTATCAGCTGGATCGAGTGGGACGGCCAATAACGGAAGTTCTGAGTTCAAGTCGCAATCTGCCGTGTTATTGAAAAAGGCAGCGAACCGATAGAAATCTTCATGTTTCAACGGATCGTACGGATGAGCGTGGCACTGCACGCAGCCGAAAGTAACGCCCTGCCATGTTTGCCAAACTGTATTGACCCGATCCAGCACTGCGTTGATCCGGAATTCTTCGTCATCGGTTCCACCTTCTTCGTTGGTTTGCGTCAACCGGTGCACTGCCGTTGCCACGCGATCATCAATTGTGGGCGAAGGTAGCAAGTCACCAGCGATTTGCTTGACTGTGAATTCATTGAATGGCATGTCGTCGTTGATTGCATCAATCACCCAGTCTCGGTATTTCCATATTTCGCGACGCCCATCTGCACCAAGACCACGTGAATCGGCATATCGAACTTGATCCAGCCATACCGATGCCCAGCGTTCGCCGTAGTCAGGTGACTTCAGGAGATCATTGACAGTGCTTGCGTACGCATCCTCACCATTGTTTTCAACAGATTTTCGAAAGTTTTGTATTTGCTCAGGCGTCGGTGGCAAGCCAGTTAGGTCAAGCGTCGCACGACGCAGCCATTGAGCGGGTGGTGCTTCTGGTGCTGGAGTGATCCGTTTATCGTCGAGCCTTGCCAGTACAAAGGGATCGAGTGGTTGCCTGCACCATTTGGCTGTCGATACGCGCGGTGGGTTGGGAACTAACGGTGGTTGGTACGCCCAGGGTTGTTCCCAGGATGCACCCTGTTCGATCCACTGCGTCAGTAACCTAATCTCTTCGTCAGTCAGTGGTGATCCATGCTCTGGCGGAGGCATCATTTCGTCGGCATCCTTTGACAATACTCTGTCAAGCAACACTGACTGGTCAGGTTTACCGGCTTCGATGACCTCCAGAGCGGCATCACGATGAATGAAGGAAAGGTCCGCCGCTTGTTTGACGCCTCCGTGGCAGTCAAGGCAGTGATCACGCAGAATCGGCCGGATCTGGCTTGTGAAGTCGATGCTCGCGGTATCATCAGCCGCTAAATGCGAATCACTCAGAAAACATGCGAGAAAACATGCAAGTGCCGTGAATGGATGCTCAGTTTTCATGTCGGCAATGATGCGGGGAATGGTTGGTCGTGCATTGTTGTCAGGGGCATAGCAACGTCAGCGGTGACATGGCGATGGAGGGGGCAAACCTTGCGTTTTTTGTGTTGAAATTTTTACAAGGCTAGTGCGACGCATGCTAGGACATCAAACGCCATGATACCCATATTAGCCACCCTGCTGGTTCTTGCGTTGGATTTGGTCAGCGCCGCGGGTTTGGTGGCTGGAGAGGGAGCATTGGGAGGGCTGGGGAGGGAGCATCCGGAGGGAGAATGGGCAGGTTGCCACGGAACGAGGGGGAACCAGTCATCAGTCGGGACATCACTTGAACGTTGCAATTAGAGGCTTGTCACGCAACAGCTCAATAGTGATTATCCTAGGAGCGGACATTTAGAACATTTAGAACTTTTTACGACTTATTCATCTCCTGCCACAGGCGAGCCAGATGGCGTTACCACCTTGGACGATTGAGCTTTTGCGACGCGGCATTACCGATGTAGCCAGAAAGGCAAGCGAGCCTGAAACCATTGAAAAAATAAAAAATCAGGCAACGGAGATCCTACAGGATCTGCCACAAACGGCGGCGAAGAGCATTGACGCCATGATGCGGACTGCGGAGGTCAGCAAAAAGACTGTGGAGCGATGGTCGCGAAAGCACACGACCTTGGCGGTGCCGCTGCTCAACGGTAGTGGTGTGCTCATGAATGAACACGGAACAGGAGTTCCACTGGCGACTCAGGTGAGTGAAGCAGGCAATGAACTGCTCTTGGGCGATAGTGTCACAGGAGTGTCGATGGACGAGCGGCTGTCACGCAGGTTGCAACGTCTGCTGCCGGCCGGTGGAGATTATTCGATTGCCGTGACATCAAACTTCTCTTCTGCACTCACTGGGTTAGCGCTGCTGGTTGATGAGCGGCAGTTGGTTGTGCATCGGTCTCAGGCAGTCCGCTTGCCTAATGGAAGAGCATTGCCTGACGCTTTCGGAATGTTTTTGCCGGTGATCCAGGAAGTCGGTAGTCGCGACAATATCCTGCCCCAAGATTTCGATGGGCTGGATTCCTTTTGCGTGGTCATGGCTGATGTTGGCGAGCAACCGTTGGAGTTACTGGAACTGACCGGTCGAGATGCGATGCAAGCAGTGATTTTGCCGGTGGCAACACTAGGGCAAGCTGAATCCGATGCATCCGGAGCGACTGAGATTCCTTCGGCTGAGTCGATGTTGGTCGCCGGCGCGGATTTTGTAATCCTGTCAGGACAGGGCGTGCTTGGTGGTCCCGAATGTGGCATCATTATCGGTCGGAAACCACAGATCGACAGCATCAAAGCATCCCGGGTTTGGCCTTCGATCGCAGCTGGTGATGCTGCTCAGGCGATGCTGGCCATGACCCTGGAGTTGGCTGCTTCTGATCGAGATCAGATTCCAACCTTGGCGTTGCTCAGCACGAGTGAAGAAAATCTTCGCGGGCGTGCCGAGCGACTGGCTACCAGATTGAGCGGTAGTGATAGCATTCGAAATGTACAAATCACTTCGGAGGAAGCCCGACTTATCCAAGACGGGCGTTGGCGTTTTCCTTCGCGACAGATTCGTGTGACCCATGAATCGATGAAGGCTCAGAGTTGGCAAAGCAAATTAATGGACGATATGCCGGCGGTCGCTGTGGAGTGCGACGAGGATGCGATTTGCATCGATCTGAGATGGATTTCGGCTTCGGATGACAGCCGGCTAGCAGAAGCCTTGGGAGGAACCATCACCGCTGGGCCAAGTGCTAGATGACTCTCGCACAGTTGCGGCTTCTTAAACCTACAACAGAGGCTGCGACGAATAGGACGGGAATCGACCCTGGATCGTTTTGCTGTTGGCCGCCGGACCTCGATAGTCCATCCCCTGCGTTGATGTCTGCCCCAACCATGATGGGGCTTTTTGCAGCTCCATTCCCGATGTCGTCTATTCGATTAACTGCGAGTTCAAGTCGTTGGAAGGAAATGGTTGTTCTTTAATCTGCCAAGTCATGGAGTTGTTAGTTTTGGATATGCGATTGAAATCGATTTGAATGTAATTGGTGCGATTAGCGTAATCAGTAATTCTTAATTGATTGTGTGAAGGACCCTTGCTCGCGACCCATTGGGTGTACTCAGAGACCGTTTCTTTACCGTCTTGCTCTTTGCAACTTCAGTTGGAATATCCACGTTATTGAACAGGTGTGCCATCAGTTGCATCGCATCCGAACTCTCTTTGGGTTGGGTTGCAATGTGGCTCAAGTAGGCAGACCTGACAAAGCGTGTAGGGAGTGTGTAATCAGCTCGTACAGCCCCCAGTAATTGTGCTATGGCAAGTAAGCAAATCGTGATTCGCCTGCCTGATGAAAGTGGTTTTCACGATACCAGAAGACCTGCTGACTGCTGGTCAGTATGTGCCTGAATGCTGCAAAGCTGATAAGGAACTTGGTGAAGTTGCGAGGGCATTTGATATCTGTAAATTGCTTGAAATCAAAGAGCCTGCTTGTGATCGTTAGCTGAGAATTCAGGATGGTCTTAAGCTTGAGGTGAGCATACCCCAGAGGGCTTTAGAGAAACGGAGCGCGCGGCACGAGCCAGTGTTTGTGCCGAGCATCTCGTTGGCATGGCAACTTGCGTGGTATCTGAAAAGGAAAGCTAGTAAGCTCATCTACAGGTGGTATCAACGGTGGCTGCCGTTCTTAGCCGGGCTGTAAATTTGACGTCAGCGGGTTGCCGGGCTGCACACGATTCAAGCTGCTAGAATTTTTCCATCCAGATAAGGTGGTTCCACCAAGGTGTGTCGTTCATTTGCGGGCTGCCTGGAGTCGATCTGCCGTTGAGAACGATTTCCTTGATCTCGCTATGTAGTTTTTCGGCAACGTCTAGATTTTGCTGCAGCACGTCATCCTGCTCACGGGGGTCCTCGGCAAGGTTGTAAAGTTGACGCTTGGATTTAGGTGTCTCCATCACCAATTTCCAGTCGCCGTCGCGAATTGCAAAACCGCCAGACGCACTGTGATGGATCATGGGACCTCTGTTCATCCTTGCATTGGGGTTGGTCAGCACAGGAGCAAAGCTAAAGCTGTCTTCACCTTCATTCGCTGCCAGTTGATTCTCTGTGATCGCTGCCAGTGTTGCCAGAATGTCTGTTTGGCAGACAGGTTGGTTGCATTGGCTTGCCGGCGCGACCTTAGCAGGCCAGCGAATGAACATCGGTACTCGGTGTCCTCCCTCGTAGATGGAACGCTTGCCTTCTCTGTAAATTCCGTTGCTTTGGTGCGAAAACTTCTTGGCTCTCTCTTTCCATGTGGTCTCAGGGCCATTGTCGCTCGTGAAAATGACCATCGTATTTTCGGCAAGTTTTTCACGATCCAGCATGTCCAGAATTCGACCCACGTGCCAATCCGTCTCCATCATGAAGTCACCATAGGCGCCGGCTTCGCTCTGGCCGCGAAACTGGTCTATGGGGATGACGGGTTTATGGGGTGATGTGTAGGGCAGGTACAGGAAAAAGGGTTCGCCTTGCCGGGCAGTTTCAGCCCGTCCCTGAACCCACTCGATTGCTTGATCGGTAAAACGCGTCAGGCATTCGGAATCAACAAAGTCGGGTGCAATTTCAAGCTGTCCACGGACAACACCAAGATCACTTGTGGTACCTGGCTTGGAAAGTTGTTGATCATAGGGCGGCATGATGCGGTAGTCTGCTAAAGCGATCTTGTTCGGTTTTTTCTGGGTGTACTGTGTTGGGGGAACCTTCGCGTAGCGACCATTGAACCATGCCAGCACACCATAGTTCATGGATGCCGGGATTCCCCAGAAATAGTCAAACCCTTTATCCAGGGGCATGTCCAACACGGGCTTGGACCAGTCTCTTGTTCCACGATCACCAGGGAAGTCCATGCCAAGATGCCATTTGCCGACCATCGCGGTCGCGTATCCGCGTTGCTTCAGCAGACTCGCCAGTGTGGTGCGACCATCGGCAATCAGGCATTTTTTTTCTGCCCCATAGACTCCCTTTTTCAAGCTGGTGCGCCAGCTGTACCGGCCAGTCAGCAGACCATATCGACTTGGCGTGCAGACAGTGTCACTGCAGTGGGCATCTGTGAACGTCATGCCTTCTGTTGCGAGTCGGTCAAGGTTGGGAGTCTCGAACTTTGCCTCAGGGTTCAAGCAACTGGCGTCGCCAAAACCTTGATCATCCGTGTAGATCACTATCACGTTGGGGCGGCTGTCTGCCAGTGCCTGAGCATTGCTGACAAGTGTCAGCAATGTGATGAAAGCAGCCGTAACGCAGAAATTCAATTTGAACATGGGTTATCGCCGTTGGAAATGATCGCCGAAGTGGCTGTAGTTGTGATAGGGAACTACCTCTCTTTGCCAAGATTTCACTGCCTCGTCGTAGACTTGTCGCATGCGGATCAAGTCACCGGCAGCGGATCCAATCTCTGATAGATCCGTCAATTCACCAGGGTCATTCTGAGTATCATACAATTCTTCGGTGGGAGAAATCTGGTCATCGCGGTAGGGCCAGTAGATGTATTTCCATGAGTCCGTCACGACAGCGTAACTGTGTGCTTTCTTGGGACCCCAGACATTGATCAGGGGTAGTGAATCATGAATCTTTGCTTTGGGTTCATTGTAAAGAACCATAAGATCCTGCCCGTCCATGTTTCTGGGGACTTGGATACCTGCGAGTTTCAGAATGGTGGGTGCAAAATCCACATTACCGGTCAATGAATCGCAACGCAGTTGTTTCCCACTGTTGCTGTGCCGCGGGTCAAAAATGATCAGTGGGACACGAGATGATTCTTCGTAAGGTAAAACCTTTGATCCGTAGCCATGGGAACCGCAGAAGAACCCGTTGTCAGATGTGTAGATCACTACGGTGTTCTGCCTGACGCCAGCGTTATCGATTGCTTTGCGAATCATTCCCAAAGCGACATCGATGGCGTAAATCTGTTGATAGTAGGTTGCCATGACTTCGTCATACTTGTCGCTATAGTTCCAGCTGTGGAATCGCTCGAACTGACGTCCGGCACGACTCTGCAGTGAGAAGTGAGCCCCATAATCACGACCATAATTTGCTGGTCGTGTGAATTTTTTTCCCGCATAGATGGAGTCGAATTGCGGGTCGGGTGTTGCAGGTTTGTGCGGAGCTTTGAAACTGATTGATAAACAAAAAGGGCGATCCGATTTGGCGGCCTCTGCGATGAAGTCACTACCAAAGGCTCCATAGGATACGGTCGAATGGGGGTAGTCTTTTACGTAGTCCTTCATCGATTTGTTGCGTTTTGTTTCGTAGTGTGTCTGACCAGGGCCTCCGCCCCAGCGGTCAAAACTGGCTACTGGCAAGTCGCCCTTTGATCCCGGTTGTTCCGTGACTTCAAAACCAAACTTGCCAGCAAACGCTGTCTGGTAGCCTTCAGCACGTAACATCATCGGATAGGAACGGTGCCAATGTTCGGATAACAATGCCCCATGCTCGAAATTACAGCCGGTCTTGTATTCGTACATCCCCGTCATGATGTTAGCGCGACTGGCCATGCAAATCGCAGTTGTATCGTAATGGCAATCAAAAATCATGCCGTCATGCGCTAGTTTGTCCATGTTGGGGGTTTGTACTTCTGGTGTGCCATAGCAACCCATGGAGTAAGTGCATTGGTCGTCTGCTAACAAGAACACAATGTTGGGGCGTTGATCAGCTTTAGACTTGTTGGTAACCGTGTCGTCAGCAAATGCTGAGTTCAGGTGGCAAGCAAGTACGAATGAAAAGACCGCGAAGTGAAATTGTTTTACCATTAGCTTTCAATGATGCAGGGTCGTTGAGGTCAGGTGCTTTTT
>JAAHTH010003698.1_pt1 | contig 10208 bp, 4 predicted proteins | sample 6116091 | NCBI WGS metagenome assembly JAAHTH01 (sample SAMN13939990, study PRJNA603662) | sponge metagenome | isolation source: marine sponge | host: Mycale hentscheli | place: New Zealand | collected 2006
ATGTCGCGAGAGCAGAGAAGGGCGGCCTATCAATGTAGTATTACCTACGGAACCATGAAAGAGTTTGGGTTTGATTTCCTTCGCGACCACTCTCAGGAACGGGAACAAAAACAACGAGAACTTTGGTACGGAGGTAGTCAAGCCGGAGTCGCCGAAGCAGCGGCTTCCAAGCCAGTCCACCGAACACCCCATTTCTTACTAATCGACGAAGCCGATAGTATTTTGATCGACGATGCTCGCACACCATTGATCATTTCCGCCGCGCAAGATGAATCGACCAAGCAGCAACAAACCTCGCTGTATCAATGGTCAGCGAGTGCCGCTCGACAATTTGAAGAAGATACAGACTATTGGTACGACAAGGAAAAACGAAGAGTTGATCTGACTCCTGAGGGAACGGCAAAAGTCCGCACCATTTCGAAACCCGAAGAACTCGCAGGAATTGGATTACTGGAAATGTACGACTTCCTTGAACGCTCAATTCAGGTCGATCGAGATTACAAACGTGATCGAGATTATGTCGTTCGGGACGGCGAAATCGTAATTGTCGATGAAGCCACCGGGCGAATCTCAGAGGGTCGCCGATGGAGCAAGGGAATCCACCAAGCCATTGAAGCCAATGAGTCGGTTGAAGTCACAATGGATACCAATACTCAAGCAAAAATTACTGTCCAGTCTTTCGTAAGCCGATATCCAAATATTGCGGGGATGACTGGAACAGCGAATTCATCCAAACGGGAATTTAAAAAAATCTACCACATGGGGGTGTCAATCATTCCCACAAACAAATCTATCCAACGGAAAGATCTTCCTGTCAAATACTACTTTTCCGAACAAGAAAAATTTGAAGCAGTGGTTCGCGATGTGATTGAAATTCACAGGCAAGGTCGGCCAATTTTGATTGGTACTCGTTCGATCGCGAAATCAGAACAGGTATCCCGCCTGCTCCGACAAAACCGAATCGAACATGCGGTACTCAATGCGAGAGAAATTGAGCGCGAGGCGGAAATCATCGCCACCGCAGGAGAGATGGGAAAAATCACCGTTGCCACTAACATGGCCGGTCGAGGTACCGATATAAAAATCGGCGGAGAATCTGAAAGTGCATCCAATCGTGAACAAATTCTGGATCTTGGCGGAATGCATGTGATTGGAACGGAAATGCACGAATCCAGTCGAATTGATCAACAGCTGTTCGGACGCTGTGGCCGCCAGGGTGACCCGGGGTCAGTCCAGCTTTACATTGCAGCCGAAGACAAGCTTCTCGAATCCGCATATGGTAAACAAACAGCCGAAAGGTACCGGAGGACCGGTAAAACCCGTACAAGTTCATATTGGATCTCGCTTTTTAACCGTGCACAGCAAAAGGTTGAGAACCAACATTACCGTTCTCGGCGCATACTCATGTATAATGAGAAGATGCTGGCCAAGTCGCAGAGGGAAATGGGACTCGATCCAATTCTCGACAACTTCGATTAAGCCAAATCTCTTCTTTGAACTCCAACCTTCCAACATCATTTACGCTCTGGAACATCTGGCCCCCACCGATCGAATCGTTCATTAATGCTGCGTTACTATTTCCTACCTAGAATTGCGATCTACAATTAAATAAGCCCTTCCATTATTTCCTTCGACTGTAAACCAAATCAATCATGTCCACTGGCGAACAACAAAACAATCCTTCTCCTTCTGCCATTCGCGATGAAGTTCGCCGTACGGTTCAGCAGTTGAATGAAATGGCCAGCACGGAGAAGGACTTCGATCAGTTCTGCGATACAGTACTTAGCCGTGTTGTTAAAATAACAGGGGCTCATGGAGCGCTACTCTGGCAAGTCAATGGCAGTCAAACGCCCCAATTGACTCACCAAACGGGCAGGCATCCGAATGCAAACGCCAAAGATGTTCTCTCACAAGAGAATTCCCAACACAGCAACGCAGTCATGGAAGTGGTCGCCAAAGAGCTGCCGATGGGCCTTACATCAGATTCATTCAACCAGTCACCTAATTCTCAGGATGAAAATAACAGCCAACGAGATGACTCCTTTCTCATGCTGTTCTCTCCTGTGTACAACCGAACTAAAAAATGCTGCGGAACACTGGAACTCTTGCAACGCGGCGACATTTCACCTCAAGCTCAGGAAGGTTATCTGAGATTCCTTTCTCAGATATCGCAATTGTTTCAACGTTGGCATGAAGAGCAAGAAGAGGAGCCAAATCAGGCTGTCAAAACTATCTCAGCTGATTCCTGGACGAATCGATTAGAGTTTATCAGTGAATCTCATCGTTCGATCAATTCAGTGGATACAGCCTACGCGATTGCCAACGAGGCGCGACGCCTTCTCAATTGCGATCGCGTCAGCGTCGGTCAGTGGAATGGAACGAAATGCAAAATCTCGGCAATCAGTAGCCAGGATCGTTTTGACAATCGCTCTAATGTCGTGCGTTTACTTTCGGCCGTCGCGACGGCCAGCGTGAGTGCTGAGGCAACGTTCTGGATCACCGGCAGTACTGAAGGAATTGCGCCGGAAGTCGCTCAGAAAATCAATGATTACCTCGATGAATCTCACAGTCGAACCCTCATCGTAATTCCATTGCTGGCGCGTGCTCCGGCATTGCCAGATTTGGAGATGAAAAGCCACCAACAGCAAGCATCCCAGAAACTCGGCGTCCTAATCCTTGAGTACTTTGACGCTGACGTATCCGAAAACGAAATTGAATTCGACACTCAACTTATCGTGGGTCAGTCGGAAATTGCCTTGGAAAACGCAAGAAAACACAGCGAGATCTTTTTGCTTCCCGTCTGGCAACGCCTGGGCTGGCTGCAGCAGGTGCTATTCCGGGATCATCGCGCTAAAACCAACACTGGCCTGGTCGCGCTTGGCATTTTGATTCTTGTCATGCTGTTCTTTCCCAAAGAACTCAAAATGAAAATTGACGGGGTAATGCACCCCTCGACCAGAAACACAATTTATGCACAAACTGACGGCATTATTCGTGAAATCCTGATTGATGAGCGAGCCAAGGTTAAAAAGGGACAGCCGTTATTACGTCTTGAGAACCAAGATTTAGAAATGCAAATCAGTTCCGCTGAATATGAGATCGAAGCCATCAATCATCAAATTGATAATGCGAATTCTCAATTAGCCAGCGGCCTTAAAGATTCTACGGAAAGTGCCGAGATTGGCATGGCCATCGACCTCTTTGAAAAGCAACGCAAAACCTTGACGTCCAAACTTGAATTGATGGAATTCAAACGAAGCCAGCATGAAATCGTAAGTCCCATCGACGGAACCGTCACTACACCTCGCCTCAAACGAAGGTACACCGATTTCCCGGCGGTTTCCAATTTAGCGTTACTCGAAGTTGTCGACCTCGAAGGACAGTGGCAGCTCGAGCTGAAAATTCCACAAAACAAAATGACTTATGTAGATCAGGCATTTGCCGACGATCCAGGTAAATTACTTGATGTCGAGTTTAAGATTGGCACGAATCCAAATTTAAATCTCAACGGAACACTCGCGAAGATTGCAATTGACGATCGAGGAGTTCCAACCGCTGACGGAGCTCCGGAATTTCGCGCATTCGTGGAAATTGAACCTTCGCAACTTGCTGACCTGCAAAACGAGCTTCGCAGTGGAGCCGGGGCAACGGCAAAAATACGCTGCGGAACACGATCTCTTGGATTCGTTTGTTTCTATCAGATTTACGATTTCCTCCGAACCAAAGTTTTCTTTTAAGAGGTTGCGATGTCAATCATCCCGCCTCCCTCCGATCCTCCGGCCAGGCATATTCCGCCCCCGAGTAGTCCTCCCATTCAAATGAGAATGCGGTCGGATTTAACTTACGACCGCATGACCTACCAGGGTGTTGAATATTGGGTCATCAAAGAACCTCTGGGCCAGAAATACTTCCAGTTTCCTCCGCACGTATTTTATTTGCTTCAAGAACTCGATGGAAAAAAATCCATCGACGAGCTGCAGGACGGCTACCACGAAAAATTTGCTCCTAAGCGAATCACGCGTCAGGATCTCCAGCAATTATTAACGCGATTTCACCAGGACAGTCTGGTGACTTCAAGCGTTCCCGGACAGGGAGCCGAATTACTAAAGCGCGGAAACAAGAATAAGATGATGGAACGGGTGGGAACCTATTCCAACGTTCTTGCGATTCGCTACAAGGGATTCGATCCTGAGCGAATTCTGAATTGGCTACTACCCTACACATGGTGGATTTTTACGAAAATCGCAATGTGGGTTACCCTGTCATGTGCCGCAATTGCTTTACTCTCGGTGGTGATGAACTGGGGTATGTTCCAGGCAAAACTCCCGGGTTTCGAAGCCTTTTTTGACCCCAAACAGTGGTACTTATTCGGAATCGTCCTTGCGGTCACCAAAATATTTCATGAATTCGGTCATGGACTCGCCTGTAAACGCTTAGGCGGAGAGTGCCATGAAATTGGGTTCATGCTCCTCGTTTTGACTCCCTGCCTGTATTGTAATGTTTCCGATAGTTGGCGGCTGCCCAACAAGTGGCACCGCGCCGCCATCGGAGCTGCGGGAATGTATGTAGAAATCATCCTCGCCACGATAGCAACTTTCATTTGGTGGTTTGTCCAACCGGGGCTCGTTCAAGACGTTTGCCTCCGAGTCATGCTGGTCAGCTCCATCAGCACCATCCTGTTCAATGGTAACCCACTTCTTCGTTTTGACGGGTACTATATCCTTAGTGACCTTCTCGAGATCCCCAATCTCAATCAGAAGTCAACCAAGGCGTTGACGACCCTTTTAGGTCGCAATTGGTTGGGATTGGAAATTCCCGACGATCAACTCATGCCCTCAAATCGGCCGTGGGCGTTTGCCATGTTTACCGTGGCAGCATTTTGTTATCGCTGGTTCATCATGCTTTCGATCATTGTCTTTTTGACGAAAATGCTGGAACCTTACCATCTCGAATCCATTGGAATCGGGATAGCTCTGTTTTCCATGGTCGGCATGCTCGGAATGCCTGGCTACAAACTGTACAAATACATGGCGGTTCCCGGACGAATGCATCAAGTGAAAAAAGTTAGATTTTTTGTTGTTCTGGGGATCGCAAGCTTCGTGCTGGCCTTCATCCTGTTTATCCCTCTTCCTCATACCTTGCGTTGCAATCTGATTGTGATGCCCAGTGAGATAGAAACCGTTTGGGTTAAAGAGTCCGGCTTATTGGAGTCATTCGAGGTCACTCCAGGAGAGTCCGTCACCGCCGGCCAAACATTAGCTCAGCTCAGAAATCTCGAACTCGAAATGCAACTTGTCACCGCGTTGGGGAAGATTCAGGAAAAAGAAGCAGCTCTCAAATTAGAAATTGCTAAACGCAATCTCACCGAACCGACACCAAACGATCCCACCAAATCAATTCTGGCCGAACTTGCAAAACTCAAAAAAATCCATGCCCAACTCTCTGAACGAGCCACCGGCTTGACGCTGAAAAGTAATATCGACGGCACCGTTCTGGCAACGCCCTACCAGCATTCGGGACAGCAATCCGAAGAGACTGAGGACTTTGACATGCGGCCTTTACTTTATGGGCAGCACAACAACGTGTCAGCTCAGCGGGGACAACGTTTTTGTGAAATTGCCGATCTTTCCAAATGGTACGCTGTCGTTATCCTGACCGAGCATCAAGTTAAGTTTGTAAAACTCGATCAAGCCACCAAAATAAAACTGTACTCAGAGCCAGGCCATACCTACCGCTCTAAAATCGAGTGGATTGGCGAGACGGATGTTGCACTCAATCGCGAAGATTACGATCCATTGCAACCCTCCATGGGCGGCAATAACGGCAACGCCTCTGATCCCGTTATTGAAATGGTGGCTGGCTACCAACATCAGGATTTCCAATATTTTGCGCGGGTTCCAATCGATTCGCCGAACATTGCGCCCAAGATTGGAATTGGAGGCCAGGCCCGAGTGTCCACTGGCTATCGCTCGATCGGCTACCGAATTTGGTGGTGGTTTAATCAGAACTTTAGAGCTTAAGCCCACGCACACTTGCAACTTAGCGGCAAGCCATTCCAGCATCTGAAGAGCAGCACAAAACAGAGTTTTGCCCAACCGGGAAAGCAAATTTAATCCAACCGCAAGCTCCTTCGCCGCACCAGCACTTACGACAATTGACTCACTCTAAAAAACCGCAGAAACCGAGACGAGTCGTTTTGAATCTCACCGGGAATGTCTAACTCTTCAAAACTATCCAAGTTGCGATCAACTTTCTTCTTGACCTTTTCAAAGAGGGATTTCATCAGACTATTAAGGGATGAAGTCGTTTTAACGTTTCCGATTGCGGTTCGAATTTTCGCCGTTTTCTCTTCCTCGCCACCTTCGAATCCCTCGATTGACATCTCGTCAAAGACAATTGCTTGCCCTGCGTAGCCAATATCACGAAACTCTTTTCCAAGCAGTTCATCGTACTGGACAAATTCATTGAAAATAGCAAGCGAGTTATCCCACTGGCCGTCCTTCATGTAAAACTCCGCCAGCCGCTCCTTTGATCGACGAACAATTAAAATTCGTTTATTTTTTGTATTCATGGGAGCTTCGGCGATTGGGAAATTCTGCTCCACAGCAAGCCAATATTTTTCTTGAAGAGGTTTCTCAAAACGATCACTTGCCATTTGCGCTGCCGTGTATTGCTGCTCCGCTGTTCCCATTCTAGGCACGTCGCTTTGAGCAATTTGCTTCACGTTGAGGAGAGCGGGAGGAGCCGTTTGAGTTGCCAACACCCAACCTCCGGCCATCCCCAAAATGCACAACAGCAACAACGCTGAAAACGTCGCACTACTTCGCCACCACGGCCTTATATTCCCCTTCATTACCGTCTGTAACTGGCGGGTTGCCTCCAGTTTCGCCTGGCTCCAGCCAATCGAACTCTCCATCGCATATTGCTCTGACGTTGCGAGTTTCTCAACAATCATCTCCCAATCTTCATCGAGATCGATTTTGATTCGCCTCAGATCCTTAATTAATTGAGTGGCGCTATCGACTCGATCCGATGGAGCTTTTGCCATCATTTCTTCGATCAACTGACAGAGCTCTAGTGGGATATCTCGCCGCAATTCATTCAGTGGAATCGCAGTGTCTTTAACGTGTTGCACGGCGATCACCAATGCAGTGTCGCCCTGAAACGGAGGATGCCCCGCAAGCATATGGTAGGCCGTTACTCCAAGTGAATAAATATCGGATCGCTGATCAATCGCCGTCCCCTCAACCTGTTCGGGGCTCATGTAAAGCGGCGTTCCCATCGTAATCCCAACGGAAGTTAACGCCTGCTTGGATGCACTATTGTTGATTCGTGCCAATCCAAAGTCAGTGATTTTTACTTCACCTTTCGTCGAGAGCATTATGTTTTCAGGTTTAATGTCTCGATGGATCACATGCAACTCACCTGCTTTTTGCAAGGCGAGTGCGGATTGCCGAAGCACATTGATCGCCATCACCGGTTCTACCGCACCGTAACGATTGAGATACTGCTTCAGGTTTCTTCCCTGCACATACTCTTGAGCAATGAAGTGAAACCCTTCCACTTCCCCAACTTCGTAGATTTGTACGATGTTGGCCTGCACCAGATTGGCGGCGGCCTGGGCTTCTCTCTGAAACCGCTTGACGTACGATGCATCCTTCGCAAGATCCGGCTTTAATATCTTGAGCGCAATATTACGTCGCAGCGACCCTTGCTTGGCCAAATAAACATCTGCCATTCCACCACGACCTAATCGCCGCAGCAACTGGTAATCGCCCAGTTGTCGACCTGTCAAATCAACAGGCTGTAAAGTTGTTGGAATTTTCGATTCTGGCATTAGAAATTACAAAAAGCAATGAGCTGGAACATTCTCTACTTCCACACCCTTTAGTCGTGCCGATAACCAAAGAAAAAGTACCGTTGCAGACACCCGATTTTCGGATGCTCAACCGGTGCGAAGTTTATTTTTCAGTACTCCAGTTTAGTTAACTGATTATAAAGCACTGAATGTCAATTCAAATATTCTCCAAGAGAATTGTTACCCGTCGGCTTTCCATAAAGTTTCGAAAAACACGGAGACAACCCATTATATCTTACGTTATTTGGAGGAAAGCCCAAAAACACGGTCCATATTGCCTGATATTTGCTTCAGACGGGCCAGATCACCTCCACCAACTTCTGCCGCAGCCCAACCATAATAATTGATCTCCAGCAAAGCTTTTCGCACGTCCGCCCAGTCGATATCACCAGTTCCTATTTCTTTGACCCAATTATTTTTGGCTCGAGAGTAACCCTTGAGGTCTAATTTGACGACACGCTTTCCAAGACTGCGAATCCAGTCCCCCATGCTTCCATATTTCCAATGGTTCCCAATGTCAAACTGCATCCCCACCCATGGGGAGTTCAAGTCATCTACGAACTTGACAAACTTATCAGCCGTCTGAAGATGGTCACCATCGTGATCATAAAGAAATCGGTTCCACACATTCTCGATCGCAATATAAACTCCCAGCTCGGCACACAGCGGTAACGCCTTCGAAATATTCTCCAATGCCCTCGGCCAAATTTCGCTTTCCGGTCCATCTTTCCCGTGTCCAACGACTAGCAACGCAGTGTTACCACCCACCGCATGCGTATCGCGAATTGCTGTTTGAAGATCCCTGAGAGCTTCCGCACGCACATTTTTATCCGCACTCGTGTGAGTCTTATTCCAATGAGTGGAGCAAACTGTACCGTCTACGGGCAGACCGGATTCTTCAATTGCCAGTCGAGTTGCTGCAACATCCATGCCCGGCGAATTCATTTCAATTCCGGCAAAGCCAGCTTCTTTGGCAGCGGCAAATTTTTCGGTTAACGATCCTGGAACTTTCACCATTCCAATTTTTAAAGTCTTATAGATCCGCCCCTCAAGCGATGCCTCTGTCGGCTTCGTCGCGGCACCGGCGACTCCAAGAGAACCGATTGCACCACCGGCGAAAACAGCTGAAGAGATCAGTGCACCAGAGGACTTATGCACAAAATCCCGGCGGGACATTTCTTTATTTGTTTTTTTAGACGGGAGTAAATCAACGTGTTCTGGACTCATTGCGACCTCAATGTTTAGGAATCGTTAACACTCAGGGTAGGCCGCCTCAGACAAGTCGTCAAGTTTGGAACTCAACGGTTCGGTAACCCACGCAAACCAGGACCTCAGTTCGACAAGCTCGCACTCATTATTTACTCCCCAAGCCGTTTTAGCGTTTGGTTAACAATCTCCAACGCATTGTTTGGATTCTTACTGAGCGCATTGAGCAGCGCTTCGACCTCAGCAACCTTCGCAGGATCCTGATCCGCAAGATCAGCAGTCCAATCCTCGATTAGTCCAAGATCTTCGCGGGGGCGTTTCCCCTTCGATACGGATTTCAACAACCCGTTAATCTTATCCATTGCCGGACGTCCATGCTGCACTTGAGACCAATAGTCGTCAAAGGCTCCTTCTTTTAGAAAGTCAGGACTGTTATCAAGATCGTGACACTCTTTGCAGGAATTTAATTTTGCCTCACTAACAGAGAGATACATCTCACGAATCTTACGCACTCGCCCCTCCGGATCCACCGCCTGCCCTTTGGCAACCAATTCCTCCATTGCCACATGCGCCGACCCTGGGCCATGACAATTCTCACAGCCGTTTCCGTGAAGATCTTCGTCGGCAAGTTTCGAATAGCCCGTCTTATAGGGATAGAAGTTTTGTGGATTCCATCCGGTAACATGACAACTTACGCATTCGGGGTCAAAATGTCGTTGCACCCAAACTCGATCGTCATTTGGATTCTGCTCCAAGTCACGCGTTGCCTCTTCATGAGGGCCGCCGCCACCCTCAGCACCGTCTTCCCAAATTGCATACTCTTCATCGTGACAGTCAGCACAAGCACTTGACCCCACGAATTGATTTCCACTGGGATGGTCACGCTCGACAATGTCCTTGAAATTGCCAGTCTCCCAAAGAGTCTTTAGTTCATCCTGATATGACTTAAATACAGTCTTAATATCCTCTGAGTCTTTAAAACGCTCGGTCAGCTCTACCCGTTCATACTCGATTCGGGATTTACCATCTTTTTCAAAATAGCCAATCAAGCCAACATGCATTCCCTTAACACCAACTTGGACAATCGCTGTCTGGTGCCCATTGGCAGCAGTAACTATCTCTGGACGTAAGGTCGGATCACCTG
>JAAHTH010002979.1_pt2 | contig 10204 bp, 20 predicted proteins | sample 6116091 | NCBI WGS metagenome assembly JAAHTH01 (sample SAMN13939990, study PRJNA603662) | sponge metagenome | isolation source: marine sponge | host: Mycale hentscheli | place: New Zealand | collected 2006
TATACTCAACGTTAGCGGTAATTAGATTCCTTCCATCTAGGATACATTATAGAACCATCACCATAACAGTCTTTGTATCTTATAGTGTGGCTGTTTGCATATTCTTTTAAACTCTCCGCTTCTTCTCTATTTAGTTCTGGGTGTATTCCCATTAAGTAATCAACACTAATAAACATACCGCTAACATGATGCATAGGTAATTTAGAACCTTGCTTTAGTTGGTTTTCAAGTTCTTCAACTCTACTTGTTAGCTTATCCCAATCTTCTGTGGTGTGGCTAGTATCAAAGTACTTATTTCCAATCTTACCGTATAGTTTTCCTTTGTATTCCATAATCTTTATTTATATTTAATCGGTTCAAAACTACCAATGCACAGGGCGTTAGAGTGCATTAAAACGCACAATAACATTGTATAACAACAATTAAATTATTCTCTATCAGCTTTTATAAAATACCGTAAACTTCCTAATAAGGAAACTAAACTATTTAAAAGCCATAACCAAGTCCAATAATCTCTGTCATTTTCTATATCGTATGCAAATATTAGGAAGTGTACTACACCCCATAATAAAAAGTATATTGCGTATGTTTTATTTGTGTTCATAATAATAATTTAAAATTTGTTATACTTAGCGTTACCAAGGACAATCCTCTTCAACTTTTCCGTAATCTCCTTCTCCTGGTTTAGGGTGTTCATAAAGTTGTGGGCTTTCAAAATTATTATCAATGTTAGGAAATTTACTTTCGTTTTGTACTTGTTGGTGTAAGTTTCTGCTTTCTATCTCTTCCATGCTTGTAAGGTTTACTTCTCCTGTGTCTAAATTAATGTCCGGCTCTTTACTTATTACTGCAGGTTGTAAAGGGTCAAAACCATCTTCCATTATTAAACGCTCATTTTTAAATGTCATTTTAATAGGTTGGTCCTGTGGTGTTACTATCCCAACTAGTTTTTGAAATTTAATTTTTTGTACATGGACCTCTGTAATTTTCCACGCTGACTCATGAGGCGTGTTCCGGTAAACAGTTATGCAGTTATCCATACGGTTACCCCACATAGCACCATCAGCAACATCACTAAACCAACATACATAAGGCCTATCACCTTGTTCCGTGTGTTGTTCTTTTTTTCTTTGTGCTTCTGCAGTTGGGTGAGCGTTTATAACAAATTTAAGATTATACTTTCTTTTGAATCTTCTTATTTTAGATAAAATACGCTGCAGATAATCAGAAGCATTCTCTCCATTTATTTTTTTATGGTATAAATCATTCCATGGATCAATTAAAACACCGTTTATACCTTTACGTTTTATAAGCTCTTTTACTTTGTTTAGGACCATATCCGGACTTACTAACTGGTCCTCTTCATCCCAATCAATTACAAAAAAGTTTTCTTTAATCCGGTCCTTTGTTTCCTCTAATTCTTTACGTGTTATTTTATTTGTTTCAGAATCTAAAGACTTTCCGGAAATAGTTTCAATTAGTGTTATGTATATTTCACCTGCAGGATAATTCTCCGGTGAATAAATAGCCCATTTCCAATTTAGGTAAATATGAGTTAACGCCATTTCCCAACTTATGTAAGTTGTTTTACCATGGTTAGGAATACCGGTTATTAGGTCCAATTCACCGAGCCTAAATTTTCTATGCCTGTCAAAATCTACATGGCCAATACCAACACCTTTTTTATATCCATTTTCAAAAATGTCTTGAATATAATTCCATTCATCGTCTATTGTATAAACACCATTTAAAGGAACTGGTTTAGATTCATTAATAATAGATTCTAATTCTATTGGACCATGTTCGATTAAATAATCATTTGCATCTTTACAGTTTTTTGAGTCTACTATCCTGCAGTTCTCTGGTGAAAGTCTCCGGACCAACTCACGCTCTAACTTTCGTCCTGGTGCATCATTGTCAACAAATAAGATAAACTCTTCTATATGGTCCATGTATTCAATAGAATTGTCTAAATATTCTAAGTTCAAACTATTATCATCATTGAATTTTCCTTTTTGTTCTATTAGTTTTCTTTCCTCTTCGCTTAGGCTAGTTCCATTAGGTACAGAGATCACATTTTTTATACCGGCTTCATATAATGCTAACCGGTCCATCTCACCCTCTACTATTATCGCTGTTTTGCTATCAGTGATCGCGTCTAAGCCATAGAAAATTAATTTTGAACCCTTATGTAGTTTAAACTTTTTAGAGCCTGTACGGTACTTTACATTGACTAATTCAGAATTAAGGAAATAATTAAACTGTATTGTGTTTTCTTTTTGCCCTGTTTGCGGCATCCATTCCGGACCTTCTGTAATTTTTAGGTCCATCAATGTGTTTTGAGATATGGACCGGTCCGAGAACCATTTTACTACTTTATCAGATAGCTTTGTGTTGTTGGTCCATTTTGGTAATACATAATCCTTTTGGTCCATAATATATTCTTTTTGCTTCTGGTCCTTGTGTGATACTGCAGAACAATGATTACAACGGGCCACACCTTTATCTAAATTCACACCTAAACATTTATCTGTTTTCTTTTTTCGTAGGTGTGAACATTCCGGACAAGTTGTAACTACTTCACCGGTATTCTTCCGGACCTTAGAAAAATCTATCTTGGACCAATCGAAACTATTCATTTAACGCTTTAATTTTTTGTTTTAAAAGAGATTCAAATGTTTGTGTTGTGTTTTTGTACCGGTTCTGCAGATCAAATTCTATTTGCCGGTAAAGTTTTTCTTCTGAGTTATCGAACTTTCTTAATACTTTGGACCGGTCCATATTCATTTCATCACAAAATTGGTCCAATAATCCTTTTTGTGTTGTTGCTTCCTCTATGTCTGGTAAGTTGTTTAGGAATGTACCGAAGTTTTTAATAAACACTTTTCCTTTTTTACAATCTCCTAAATAGAATTTTATAACCTCTACCAAATGTTCTAAAGAATGTTCTTTTAACAGCTTTTTAATTTGTTCTTTGTTCTTACTGCATTTAGCTGTAGATGTATTTTTAATAAAACACTTAGTAGGGTAAAGAGAATAAACATAATCAATATGTTCTTTGTTTGTGGTTTTTGGTTTATTTGTTATTGGTTTATCTATACTATCAATGCTTTCGCTAGTGCTTTCACTTTGCTTTGTCACGTGCTTTATCAATGCTTTATCAAGTGCTTTATCAAGTGCTTTATCAAAATTTGATAGGGCAATTATGTTACTAGAGTATTGATTTTTAGACTTTTCAATCATTTTTATAAACCCCCAATCAACTATATCGGTTAAGGTATTTATGTAAGTGTTGTAGCTTCTAATCCCTATCGCTTCTTTTGCCATAGTAGTAGGTAAACCAAACTTTTCCTTCCATCCTAAACGGTTGCAATGTTCAACACAGAAGAAATAAAGAGCCGTATGGTTAGGTTTTATTTTCTCTGGATTCTCAAAACAGAAATCAAACCATTTACGCGAAAGTTCGTAACCGTTCATTTACTAATCAGATAATCCTACATTAACATCTATACACCCTTCATCAAAACGAGGCTTGAACTCAACATAAGAACACCTTACATATAAAGCACTATCTAAATCACCACACCATTTTTCAGTAGCTTTCTTTTCTAAATCTCCATAATAACCATTTAAATAATCTTCTAATTCCATTAGATTTATTATATCTCCTTTATTTATTCTAATTCCAGATTCAAACATTTTATTATAATAATTCAAATCCTTAACAAGTATATTTATATTATTATAACTAGATGTACTTGAATTATCTGTAAGCGTATTTTCAAAAGAAATGTTATACTTCATAATACTTTTTTGTATAGTTTTAATTCAAATTTTTTTAGGCTAAACCTAATTGTTTTAAAATTGTTACCTCGTTGTGTTTGAACTCTTTGTCTTTTAGTCTAGCGTAGAAAGTACCACGGCTTAAACCCAACTGTTCCATAACAAAGGTTTTCTTTAAACCTCTCTGTTTAATCTTATCGTTTATATCGTTAATCTTAATCATTACCCTAAATTATACTTTTTTGTTCAATAAAACAAACCCTTTCCAAAAAAAGAAGGCGGTTAAACCTTCTCTATTAATTCTTTACAACCCATCCTTTATTTATCATTCGTTTTACATGCCATTTATTATAATAAAATGGTACAAACAACCATGATAAACCGCACGTACAACACGCCAATATAAACATGATAAAAGCGTAGTACATATCACCTCTGAACAATGGAACAAAGCAACCGAATAATAATGTAGTCCAGCTGTAACCTCCTGGTAATTCCTGTGTAAATCCGTTTTTCTCTAATGTAATTTTCATAACTTATTTATTAACTCTTTAATTGTATCTATTGTAGATGTTTTTGTTTTGTCTTTTGGTTGAAAGCGCAACAACCTCCATCCTAATAGAGTGTGATTATTATACTTTTCCATGTCTTTAATAAAACCAGAACCTCGAGTATGTCGGCCGTTACTCCATGCACCTCCCTCTATTTCAATAGCAATTTTTAGATCAGGAAACGCGTAATCTGTACGCCATAATCTTGTCGGGTGAAATAACCATTCGCAATAACAATTATGTCCTGTTTCTTTGGTTAGAAGTTTACTGAACATATCTGTTTTAAGCTTTTTGTTTCTCATTATCTAAAACATTTAGGCTCTGGACTAGCGAATATTGATGTAGAAGTGTAAAGACCTGTATTAATCTTTACGCTGCATCTTGTAACTATTGAACTATCATAATTTGAAGGGTTAATAAATCCCTCACTTGGTTTCCCTTTTGCTTTCATAACTATAAATTAAACGCTTTTAAACAACCTTCGAACGGGTTTCCTGGTATTGCTTTAACTTGTTGTAGCATTGCATCTGCTATTTCTCTTGTTTCTGCTTGTGTGTCTTCTTTTAATCGTAGGTTAAATAAATGAAACAAAGCTAATAAAGATCCTGTCCAAATGAATGTAGTATTTAAACTTAGAGGTAAAACAGATCTAGCCTGTTCTTTTGATACTCCTAAATCTAATAATATAGAGTATGACTGCTTACAAAGATTTATAACATTTTTTTGTACTTGATTTGCAGCTAATTGATCTTCAATAACTCCTTCGCTACCTTGTTTACTGCTTTTACTTTGCTTTCTCCATGTTTCAATCTGTGTGTAACTATCCGAAAAATCAACATATCGACCACTAATAGAATTAACACTTATTCCTACTTGATGCTTGTGTAATTGACGTTCTACATAAATAGGGCATGTAATACGGAATTGTAAAGAAGGATGTCTAAAAGGGCTTGTATGCTTATGCTTTACCAAGTAGTTTAATAATTTACTATCCTTTTCGTTTAACTCCTTAGATTCCTTACCGTAGCTTACTCTGGCCACGTTTACTACCATTAAATCGTTTCCAAAATGTTCTAATAACTCTACTTTATTTTCCATAATATATTACTTGTCCTGTTTTTGTTTTAATTCCTCTCTTTGGTAATTCATTAGAAGCATAAGCACCATGCTTAATTGATTTGCTAATTGGTTCTTTTACGCGTACTATTACTTTGTTTATCATTTTCTTTATGGTATCTCTTTTGAACGTTTTTACACGCTTTAATTGTTAACCTTAATCTTTCTTTATTTCTTGCTTTTATAGCTTCTGTAAAGTCTGAAAAAATTCCTATATGTACGTGTTTAATTCGTACACAAAATTTTTTTTTATTCCTGCTATATTCTATGTTAACTGGCAGTTTTAATCTTGCTTCCATTGCATTCCGTTTAACAACTCTTTATGAAACTCTTTACTTTTCTTTTCTACGTGCGTAATAATTCTCAAAGATTCTTCCTGCCCTTCATCACTACCATTATCATCTACTCTTAAAAAATATGCCACATAAGGCGATACAAACTCTAAAACAGTCTTTAAAGCTGCCTTTAATACTTTATGATTAAAAGGTCTTGTTTGATCTCCTTCTACTTCGTCAATTACCTCTTGTAATAATGAACAATAGGCCATCAATATAGTAATCTTAATTAGTTTTTTTTCTCTTGCTCCCATTTCTCTTTTCGTTTTGTTGCTTCTTCTTTTAATAATTCTTTTTCACTCTTGTGTTTAACCTTTCCTAGCCAATACTTCTCTAATACACCATAACTAATTTTACTACTAGGATGCTTCCAACAATCCTTTTCAAAGTCGTAATGTTTTTCTTTGAACTCTTGGAGGGTTGGTGCTTCACACCAAGGCATTTGATATTTTTTCAGCTAATTTTCTTTTTGCTTTTATTTCTTTAAACTTCTCATAAGCTTCTGATTTAGGTTGTGTTTGACCTAATCCTTTACAATAATAATCGTTCCTTAAAATACATCTTGCCATTCGTTTCCAAGAAGGAGCCCAACATTTTACTTCTAAATCATGAGGGGCTTCATCTGGTATTTTTTCATACCCTCTTTGAATCCATCCAGCAATAAATTTTATAAACCTTTCTTTATAATGTTTTTGCATTTTCCTTGGTAGTGACTTAATTAAAAAATTAGTGTAAGACTCCCATGTATGACCTTCCGGTTTAAAAACATCTTTATTACCTGTCATATTACCGTTTTCATTAACATATAACGAACCAGAATTAACACCACTAACCCTATTAAGTAATTTATACCAGGTATTAGGTTCTAATAAATGATATAACCACAATCCTTTTTTTTGATCGTCTCCAAAAGGTTGACATAAACGTTGATTACTAAATTTAACACCTGCTCTAGTCATCATGTCGTAAATTTTATTATACTCTAATTCTGGTTGTTTTAAATGGAATATCCATATATCCTCTGTTCTCCAATCATATATTGGATATACATTAAATAAGTTATCAGCTATTTTAGTAGTCCATTTATATCCTTTATGGGTAAGGTTCTTTTTTTGTGCTGTTATTGCTCTGTAACGATGTAAACTTTCATCTGATCTAATACCAATAAAACCAGCGCATTTTTCTCCATTAGCATACCATTTACCAAATAAAACCATTAACTCTTCAAACTCCATTTTAGGAACATAAAAATCATATTGTGACAAATCACTTTCTTGTTTTGGTTTATCCCTTACCCATAAATCTTTTTTATCACTATCCCAACAACACCATTTAGGCTCAAAATCACTTACTGCATTTCTAAGAAGAAGTTCACCACAAAACCAATGAAGATCTATAAAGGATTTGTATTTATCACACATTTCTTCTATGTGTTTTATAGTCTCTGTGTATTGTGCTTCAAGATCAATAATTAAAACACCAACTCTTTTACCTCTTTTTACAGCTTCTTCTAAAACCAAATGAGTCATGACAGTACTATCTTTACCACCACTAAAACTTATATATGCTTTATCAAAATCATCAAAAACTTTACTTATTCTTTCTCTTGCAGCAGTTAAAACACTTTTATCTATATATTTTTTCATCTTAGTATAGTTCTATTTGTCTACCAACACTTGCAGCTTCTTCCAAATTAGACTCTGTTCTACCTGTGTTTTCTAACCATTTATTTAAATAAACCAATGCTGTTTGATTAGCCTGTTCTCTTATATGTTCATCTATACTAAACCATGCGCTTGAATACCTAGAAGGAACACCAGACTCATAACAAACAGCAGCTTGGCCTAACCACGCTATCCTGTTCATAGAAGTGTTTGTTAAATAATGCTCACAAGAATGTTTCCAGTCAACTATTACTTTTTCTAAAATTTCTCCAAACAGTTTTTGGTCTGATAATATTCGTTTAAACTCATTTTCACATTGTTCATGAGACCAATCTTTTTTTACTGATTTATAAAAACCTGCTTTGTGACATTCCCATTTATCATAAGTATGGAAAACCCTGTTACTATCTCCTGTATTGCCTACTCTAAATTGCATTACTTCAATAGGTGTTAAATCATCATTAATAGGAACGTAATATTCTTGGTCATCTTCACTTACCCACGCATTACTAAAATCTCTATCATTAAACAAATGCTCTAAACCAGATACTTGACAAAGCCTTAAAACCTCTTCTTCATCCATACCTAACTGTTTAGATATACGTTTATTCGTCCAGTTTCTGTTTTTAAGTTCAATAACAATTTCACTCATAGCATCAACTTGATGTTTACCCCTTGCTCTGTTATGCCTAATTGTTGAAGCAATTCTATCGTTTTTACCCTCTTGTTCTTTTCTTATTATTACTGTTGGTAAATATCCCTTAACTCTATCTTTAACAACTACCGACTCTTTACCTACTCTACTTCTATGAAAACCATCAATAACTTCTATTTTATCATCTTTTGGCCATGTTACTATTGGTTGAGTATACCCATCGTTCATTATAGAAACTTCCAACAACTCCATCTCTGGTGGTGCAACTTTATTAGGGTTATAATCGTTAGCTACTACATTTTCGTTTTTCACCCAAACAACACAATCTACAGGTTCGGTTTTAAACGGACTAACATTATGTAGCATTAATTTAATCTCGTTAATAGTTTCTACTTTATCATCTAAAGACATATTAACTAAATCTTCATTAATAAATCCTTTTACTCTCTCTAGTAAATACTCTTTCGTATCTAATGCTTTATAACTCATAACCTTCGTTTGTTAAATGCTTTCTAATTGATTTTCTAACATGTGAACAATCTCACTATGTAAACTCCTTTTGTTTTTTTCAGCTCTTTCTTCTAACCTTTTTTTAAATTTTGGTTTTAATCTTAGGTTAAATGGTTCGAATGATTTAGCAATCCTTTTTCTTTCGTCTTTCATTTCATATCTTTTTGGTATTACAATAATACTTTAGTAATACCATTAAACCAAATATTTTATTAAAAAGTTTTAAAAATAAAAAACCCCGAATAAGACGCTTTCTCATTCGGGGCTAGACGCGGTCACCACACCACTTTCAACACTATTTTTTTACGAAAACAATTCTAAAATATCTTTTAAAATCATTACTATTCCTGTGAAGGAGTAAAGTCTTATCTTATTCATTTAAAATGAAATCTAATTTAGGAGGAGAATAAAACAAAGACTTCAACACTTTGTCGTCTTCTGCTCTTTGTATAACTCTTTTGTTGTTAATTATTCTAAAATGACAATTAACTCCTTTGTCCTCTAATGCTTTTAAACTAGCTTTTCCTTCTTCGTCTGTGTCACACGCTTTAGACATATTAGACCTATGGACTTCGTTATTCATTCTTTCAACTAAAGAGGAAAACCCAAATTCTAAGACAGCCCCACTTAGTACGTATTGAAGATCAGTTAAAGCATCTCCAACCTCTATCACGTTGTTTTCTTCCAATGCTAATTTTAATTCGTTGAGCTCCTCTTGAATCAAATTTATCCTTAATTCACAACGATCTTTAGAGGGTATAACAGGCTTTTCTTCTATCGGATGACCAAACGTCTTATGAAATTCTTTTACTTGCTCTAAACTCATGCTTTTATTTCTGTTAGTTCAATATATTTTATGATTTCTGAATCAAATCCTTCTGATGGATCAAAATACTCTACCCAAACCTCTTTACCGTTACTTACTAAACATTCTGGCATAGAAACTGAACTGTATTTTTTACCATGTTTAATTTCAACTGTTGGGCTTTCTTTAGATACAAATTTCCAATCAATTTCTATCATATTATAAAAAGGGGCTATTACACCCCGTTAATTTTTTAAAAAGGTAATTGATCCTCACTTACATCATTAGGACTAGGTACAGGATTAGCAGCTGCCGTTGCTCCTGGGTTTTGAGTAGGTGCATCATTTTCTTTAAAAATACTCCATGCACTTAGTTTAGTATAATACTTCCCGTTATACTCGTTTGTATCTATGTTAAAAGATACTTTAACATTGTCACCAACTTTATTGTACTGGTTAAACTTATCTATCTTTTCATCTCCGAAAATAGAGAAAGCATAAATTTGTTCTTTTCCTTCGTAACCATCATTGTTTTTAATTACAAAGGTTTGTGTTTTCCAAGGTTTACCGCTTTGTTTACCTACTCCGCTTTCTTCTGGTAATACCTTACTTATAATTCCTGTTACTTCCATATTATTGTTTCTCTAATTCTAGTTTTAATTGTGTTACCAACTTAGCCATTAATTTCTGTTGTGTTGGTGTTAGTTTTTTAAATTCAGCACCTAAATTTTCTATACTATTACATGCTTTTAAATTCTCTTGTATTCTTTCGTATTCTTTTTTATT
>JAAHTH010003702.1_pt1 | contig 10203 bp, 12 predicted proteins | sample 6116091 | NCBI WGS metagenome assembly JAAHTH01 (sample SAMN13939990, study PRJNA603662) | sponge metagenome | isolation source: marine sponge | host: Mycale hentscheli | place: New Zealand | collected 2006
AGAATACTTTGATGTTATGAAATATATTTATGATAAAAAACATAATTTTATGTATATTGATACAAGTAGAAATCAAGACGAGATGATACATAAAAATTTTAATAAATTAATTATTGATAGTCCTAATATCATGAAATTTTAAATAATTTAATTTTTTTTTCTATTTTTTCTATTAAAGGTAATTGTTTTAAACTTGTATTACATTCTTGACAATAACTATCACAATCTAATTTAGTATTAGAACGACAATCATAATTATCACAAGAACAACATTCTCTAAAATTATTATTAATTATTAAAAAGTTTCTAATTTCTTTATATTCTTCTAAACTTAATGAAATTGATTTTTTATCCATTATTTATTTAATTTATTATATAGTTATTTTTTTAAGTATGTTTGTTTTTATACAATTATTAAGGATTACTTTCAGGTAAATCATTGCTTTCATTACTTTCTGTATTATTTATTTTTTTTTTATTATTTTCAGGTGGTAAAGGTTTTCTATGTATTTTCATGCATGGTGTATCAATACGATCACATCTTGATTTAAAACACACAACCAAACAGGCACTTAAAGAACCCAATATTAAAGTGATAAATAAACCAAGTTGCTCTAATGTAAAACTTTCTAATTTAGTCATAATATAATAATAAAGATATTAATTTAAAAAATCATCATCAATTTCTTTTAAATCTTCAACTGGTATTAAATAATGCTCAATAGAATTTGTCCCTGTAATTTTAACAGGATAAGAAAAATCTTCTTTTAATTCTATACCCATAGTTTTATCTTTAAAAGCAAATATAAAAAATACTCTGTAACCTTTATCTATTTTCATAAATCCCTCTGTTATTTTTTTACAAGTAATTATAGTATCTTTATATTGATTATGATTTATTCTTCTACCTTTAATTTCACAAATTATTTTTTTAGTATTATCATGAAAATCTAAAACATCAAAAATATCATTAGATCTCTTAAAATCTGCATTAAAGTATTTATTTAATATAGGTAAAGTTTCATCTTCTATTTTTTGACCAATATCCCATAAATATTTGTTAAATTTAAACATTATATAATTAACAAATATAAAATTTTTTTCATAATTAAACTCAAAAAAATAATGATGACATAATATATAATGGATAGACGACCAACAACTTTAAGAAAAGATAGAAGTACAATCAAAATACTTAATGATAGAGAAAATTTAAGAAAAGTATTACAAGATAGAGAATTTAATTTAGAAAGGAGAAAACAATTAAAAAATTTATTAGAAGAGCAATCTTTAAAATTATATAATGCTCAACAAAAAAAAGTTAAAAAACTTAAATCAGGTAGAGGTAAAAATTTAAGAGGTGAACTAGCAAGAAATAAAAATTTACAGAGAAGATTTGAGAGAGGTGAAAGACGATATAGTGAAAAAGAAGAACCTCGAATTGTAGGAGATGCTGCTCCACAAGTTGTGCAAGGTATGGGTTTTACACCAGCACCCATGACACCAGAAGATAGACAATTAGCATTACAAAGATTACAATTACAAGCACAACAACAACAAAATCAATTTATATTACAAGATAGAAGAGATAGAGAAGAACTAGCAATCCGTAGAGGTGAAGCACAAGGTAATATATTATTAGGACAACAAAGATTAGCACAAGAACAAGAAGAAGAAAGAGCAAGGAGATTAATTGATGAAGGTAGAAATAATATAGATAGAGAAAAATTACAAAGAGAAGATAGAAGATTAGAAGCACACGAAGGAGAAATACTAGCAAATTTAGATCTAGAATTGGAAAGAAATAGATTAAGAGAATTAGAAATAGAAAACGATAGAGCAATTCGAGCAGAAGAGAATGCTATTAGAAGATTAGAATTAGAAGAAAAAAGAGAAAATATACCTGAAATTGCAGGTGGACCTAGACCTTTTAATATAGGAGATCATCAATTTTTTGGTAATTTATTAACTGGACTAGCACAAGATAGACAAAGAGAAAGGGAAGCATCAAACAATTTAATACAAAAATTTTTAGAACATCAAGAAAGAGTACAAGGTAATGTATCTCCTGATTTATTATCTAATTTATTTAATATAGCACAACAATCAGGATTAAGAGTAGTAGGTCAAGAACAAACACAAGATACACCTAATCAACCTCCACCTTCTTATAATCAAACTGATTTATCACTTGATGATGTAGGAAGTAATATTAGATCTATATTAAGACCAAGACCACCATCTGTAATGTTAGCAGAAGATAGACAAAGAGAAGGTACACAAACTATCGGTGCTTTAACTGAACTAGAACAAGAATTAAATAGACCTGATGAAAGATTAAATCAAAGTATTGATAATTTACAAGTAGATTTACAAACGAGTGCTGATAATGTATCTAGATTTTTAGAAACTGCTGAACCAGATTTACCAGAAGAAGCACCTAGTGAAGTTAGTAGTATTACTTGGAGTGAATGGGATAGACGACTTAATACAGCAGAGCAAGAATTTGATCAAACAAGTGAAGGTATACAAAAAGCATTAGAAGCACAAAGATTTAATCAAGAAAATCCTTTTGCATTAATAGAAGTTGATAATCCTCTTAATGAAATAGATTTAACTAGAAGTCAAAAGAGTGCTTTTGATAAAGAAGCACAAGAAAAAACTGAACAAGAATTTAAAGCACTAGCAGATCAAGGTATTAGTTTAGGAGAACTAGCACAGCAACAAAGTGTAGAAAGATTAGCACAAGTAGAAGAAGAATTAACAGAAGAACAAATTGATATAGGTGAACAAGAACAAGAAATAGAAGAAGGTGCTGGTATAGGTGTTTTACAACAAGTAGGTGAAGCAGTAGGTGGAGGATTAGTATCAGTAGCAGGTGGAGTAGCAGAAGCAGGTTTAGGTGTAGTGCAAGGAGCAGGTGAAGCAGTATTAGAACAATTACCTACACCAGGTCAAGTAGGTCAAGCAGTAGGTAGAGGATTAGTTTCAGGTGCTGGTGCTTTATTAGGTGCTGGTGCTAGTGCTGTGGGTGGTTTAGGACAAGCAATAGTAGGTGGTGGACAAGTAGAAGAATTAGAAGAAGGTTTACAAGATATAGAGGCAACTGATGAAGGTGAATTATTAGAAGAAGTCCCAATATCAACACAAAATCCTGCTGAAATAGCAGATGATAATTTTGATTATGGTGATTTTACTATACATCATTCAGAACAAAGTGATAAACAAAGACCACCTACATTACTAGAAAGACAACAAGGTCCTAAATATTCTGTACAAAATACAAGTGATAGAGTGCATAAAAAATTAAAACCAGGTGAAAAAGTTGATATTGTATCCTATGGTAAAGATGCAAAAGGTAAGAGTATAGGTTTTTATGGTGAAATAAATCCTGCTAGTAATAGACGAGAAGGATTACCTACACAATTACAATTAAAAGCATTAAAAAAATCTATGGATAAAGGTTATTTAAAACTTCATAAAAATTATTAATATAATATAAAGAATGATTTATAAAAATTTAATAAATAATTTTGATTTTATATTTGTAAAATTATTTTATAATATAATTATAATGTATAAAAAAAATAAATTAGAACCTATAAAAAAAGGTGCTAAATTAACTGATGAACAAAAAGATAAATTAGAAAAACATAAAAAACATCATAGTGATAAACACATTAAATCTATGAGAATGAGTATGTTAAAAGGTATGAATTTTAATGATGCACATAAAAAAGCACAAAAATCTGTCGGTAAATAAAAATATAATATTATATTATAATGGTCAAAATTACTTTTAAAGGAGAAACTAGAAATATACCAGATAGATATTTACCTAAATCATTAACACCATCACAGAGACAAAAACAAATAAAATCTATATTCGAAGGAACTGATAGACCTAAATTAAATATTAAAACTAGAAAAAGTAGTAATACAATAAAATTTAATAATAAATATGGTGATAGATTTAAAAATTTAAAAGGAGGTAAATCAGTAGAAAATATAGCAAAAGTTGTTGGATTACCTTTTAGAGCATTAAAAGATGTTTTTGAGAGAGGTGAAGCAGCATACAAAACTGGAAGTAGACCTAATCAAACACCACAGAGTTGGGCATACGGCAGATTATACGGATATATCATGAATGATCCTGATGTTAGGAAAGCAGATGCTGATATTACTAAAAAGTATAAAGTTGATTTTAAGAAAATAAAAAGATAGATAATATATAATGAAGGTAGAAAAATCTAACAGAAAAAATAAAAGGTTTGTTGCTATATTTGATGATGGTGAAAAAGTCCACTTTGGATTTAAAGGAGGTAGTACATACATAGACCATAAAGATAAAGAAAAAAGAAAAAACTATATAGCACGGCACGAGGTTAATGAAAAACAATTTTATAATGATCCTAAAAGACCAGCAACATTATCAAGATTTATTTTATGGGGTAATGCAACTAATTTAAATCAAGCAATTAAAGATTATGAAAAGAAATTTAATGTTTGATATTTTCTTAAATTATTTTTTTTAAAAAACAATAAATAAAATATTTATTATATTATAATGGATATTAAAGAAATATTTGTTTTGATTTGTTTATGGTTTATTAATATTTATAATAATGTTATAGATTATTTTAAATCTAAAAAAATTAAAGAAGAAGTTAAAGAAGTTGATGATGAATCAAATAATGAACATCAATTATTATTAGAAGAACTAGCAGAAGAAGTTATAGAAAGATTAGGTGAAAAATATCACCTTTTTAAAAAAGATTAAATAAAATATATATTAATATATAATAATGAATAAATATAAAGATATTGATAAGGTTTCAACAATTATGTTAGATTGTAGTGAAGATCCTAGATTTAATTTTACTTATATGAAAAAACCTAATATAGATAATTTTCATAAAGATATAGACCACTTATTAGATTTAGATAAAGTTGATTATGGATTAAAATTATGTAATGGTGATAAAACTTTTTTATCTCCTACTATGCCTATATCACTAGCACAAATAAAAACTATTGAAGAAGGAACAGAATGGTTTAAGAAAAAATATCCTAATTTACCTAGTGAATATTGGAGTATCATGGCTAAATATTATTTTAAAGAACCTTTAACTAAAAAACAATTAAAAAACGAACTAAAAAAATTAAATAAAAAAGGTAAGAGTAAAGAATTACAAGGATTAAAAATAATACAAGGAAAATTTAAAATAGATTTTGATTAATGTATTTTTTTTTATTTTAATTATATATATGAGCACAGGAGGACAAACTAAAATAGCAGAAACAGGAACACCTGCTAGTAAAGTTTTATTTATAAATTCAGGAGATGCTACAACTATATTTAATGATAATACAAGTAATTTTATGTTTGTATTAGATGAACCTGTTGTTGTCCCAGTCCATCATAGTATATTATTAAGTTTAATAGGTGCTGAAATACCCTATACTTTTTATAATTTTGTTAATGGTAGGAATACTAGATTAGATGTAGCACATACACTTTATAATGCTCCTGCTTTTTATGATGCTAATGGTAATACAACACCATCTTTTACAATTACATTGCCACAGGGTAATTACACTGCTCCTGAACTAGCAACTTTTCTAGAAGACCAAATAAATTTATTATCAGGTATACCTAATTTAGTTAGTATTATTTATGATGTTAATGCATTAAAATTTAAGTTTGTTTGTAATGTTAATAATAATAGAATTACATTAGCAACACAATATGGAGTAGAAAGTGGAATAGATGGTAATGATATGAATGAAGAGTTAGGTTTTGATTTAAATACTCCTAGTGGTGATTGTTTTTTTGAGAGAGATGGTGTTGGTAATTATAGAGCAGGATTTACAGATCCTCCACCTGTATTACCTGGTATAGGTATTGATACTATTACTATACCTAGCACACCTATACAAACTTTTATATTTGCTGATGATGCTGCTGATATGACTAATTCTATTAGAACATTATTTTTAAGAAGTAATTTAACAACTAGTAGTATATTAGATAGTTTTGTAGGTGGTGGTTTTAGTAATATTATGAGTAGAATACCTATCAATGCTGAACCAGGTGGTATTATTAGTTTAAGTGCTACTGATGGTGATGTACATAAATTATTAATTAAAGTTAAAGATATTACAGCAATACACTTACGATTAACTAATCAAAGAAATCAAGCAATAGATCTTAATGGATTAAATTTTGATGTTGCTATTAAATTAGATTTTATAGAAAATCAAAGATTAGCAGAACCTGAAAATATTAGAGAAATTCTAGATACAGCACAGAAAGAAGAAGAAGATTTAGAAGAAATAGAAGAAGTCGAAGAGGAAAAAACTAAAAAAAAATAAACACTAAAAATAAAAATATTTATTATATCTTCTATATTATAAATAACTATGGGTTGGTTTCATGATTTAGGAAATAAAATTAAAGGTGAGGTACATTCTATTGGTAATAAAATTCATGAAGCAGGAAATAAAGCAGCAAAATTTGTGCATAAAGTAGCACCTAAAATTAAAGAAGTAGCACAAGATGTAGCAGGTGTTGCTAGTAAAGTTGCTACTGGGGCAGAGATGGCATTACCCTTTGTACAAGAAATACCTGTTGTAGGTGAGGTTGCTGATGTAATAGCAGCAGGGGCAGAAGGGGTTGCTGGTATTGCTGGTGGTGTAGCATCAGCAGCAGGAACAGCAGACAGAATAGCACAAGATGTATCAAGTGGTAAAGCAATAGAACGAGGCACTGCTGCTGCTAAATCTGCTGGTATGTCAGCATTAGGTAATCTTGCTAGTCAAAAATCAAGAACTGGTAGAGGACCTACTGGTAGTGATGTTAAAAGTGCTGCTATGGGTGTAGGTAAAACAGCATTAACTAAATTTATTGGTTAATTAATTGTATATTAACAATATTTAAAGAATTATTAATTAATTAATTATATCGATAAAAATAAATTATTATTAATTAAATTAAATTATTAAATAAATAAAAGTTATAAAGATAAATTATATAGTTTTTTTTTAATTTTAATATAAATATTTGTTTTAACACAATAAATATTTAAAGAAATAAAATATATATATTAATATATAAATATGAGTGAACAAAAAAAAATCAGGATTTATGACCCTATCAAAAATAGATTTGTTAATGTTAATGAATTTGGTTTAGCAGCAAAAAAACTTTATAGAATATATATTAATGATTTAAATACACCAGCAGAGAATGTATTACCTACTGGATTAAAATATAATCCTGAAACTAATAGATTTACTAAAACAAGAGAACAAAAAGTTAAAGAAAAATATAATAAAGTAGAAAAAATAACTTATAGAAATACTTTTAATAGTGATGCTGCACAAAATAGAATACCTTCTATTGTGAAAAATATTATGAGTAAGTATAAAGGTAAATCTGTTAAAGTTATTTCTTTTATTAATGGTGATGTATTACAAGAAGGTATTTTAGATATACCTACTAATTTTTCTTCTTGGTGGAAAAGCAGTGGATTTTGGCGATCGTATATAATGATTGATAGTGATTTTAATATTTTTAGTAAAGAAGTCAATTTATTAGACCCTTTTGCTGATGAAGGAGAACCAGGTTATAATGAATTAAAGAGTGAAAAAAATCAAGGTACATTAATTATTGATACATTAAAGATTGTCAAAGGTGAATTATATAAACAACAATTTTTAGATGGTGTAAGTCATTGTTTCTTTACACCTATTAAAGAATGGGCAAATAATTGTTTAGATGAAAGTAAAAGTAAAACAGCACAAAAAAGATATAAAGGTTATGTTAAAAAAATTAATGAATATATAGATATTTATAAAGATGGTATACCAGAAGATAGTATCCAAGAAGTATGTGATAAATTGCAAATATCTGTGGATATTGATTTACCTAGTTTATTTAATAAAAAAGTAAAATTATTAAGTTTTGATAGTAATAAAAAACCATTAAAGAAATTTAAGTTTATCAATACTAGAATTAATCACATAGAAGTTAATGATATTAAATATATTAATGATTATGAAGAAGTTGATGAAGATGAGATTAATACAATTAAATATGAATTAGATTGTAATGATACTTTTTATTTTTATAAATCTAATAAAGGTGGAATAAGTAGAATATATACTTTTGATAAAATATATAAATTAGAAGATGAATATAGTAAAATAGTTGCTGAATTTACAAAAAATAATAATTTAGATGATTATAAAATAGATCATCTTAAAAATCGTAAATTAAGTAATTTTTGTTTAAAATCAGTAAAAACTAATGGAACAATTGATTTTGTTAAAAATATTCATAAACATAAACTAGATGAAGTAAATCACATAGATATGAAAAGAGCATACACTAAAAATAAAGATTGTAGTTATTATAGAGGTATTTTAGGTAAGATTACAGATTATAGATTAACTGATAAAATCATGGGTTTAGGATTATATGAAATTAGAGATATTAAAATCAATAATCCTCTTTTTGAGAAATTAAATTTTATTCATAATTATAATATATATACAAGTGCAGAATTAGAATATTTTAAAGATAATGGTGTTGATTTTAAAATTGTTGGTGGTTGTTGGGGAAGTAGAATAGATATAGATTTTGGACCAGGTGAAGATGATGATACAGGTATGTATGGTAGGGTAAGTGAAGATGGACCTCGTATTTATTGTAAGTGGTTTGGTTGTTTAACAATTTGTGAAGAGATGAATAAATTTAAATTTAATACAACACATCAAAATTATTTAGATATATATAAACATCAACTCGATAATGATTATTATGGAAATATTTATTATGAAGAAAGTACACCTTATAGTGATGAATGTGGTATTATAGAATATAAAAAAAGAAAGGTATATCATCAATCACAAATAGCAAGTTTTATTACATCTTATCAAAGAATTAGTATTTTAGAACAACTAAAAAAAATAGATTTTAAAAATTTAATTAGAGTATGTGTTGATGGTATTTATTTTAAAGGTGATGCAGTAGAATTAAATAAAAATTTTAATTATAAAGATAATAAAACTTTTGCTAATGAAGCAGGTGAAGAATATTGTATCAATAATTATGAATATGAAAGTTATAAATATAGTAAAGTAAAAAGAGATAATAATCAATACGAATTTCATAAAGGTCCAGGAGGCACAGGTAAAACACATTATAATTTAACAGATGATGGATTAGTAGATGTATTATTTGTAGCACCTTCATGGAAACTTGCTAGAAGGAAACAATTAGATTATAATATTAATTCTACAACTTTTTATCACATACTAACAGATGACCCTGATGTATGGAAAAAAAATTATAGAGATTATTCAGTTATTATAATTGATGAGGTAAGTATGTTAAGTGATATAAATAAAAATAGAATTATTGGTAGATTTAAACATCATAAATTAATTTTTTGTGGTGATGTAAATTATCAATTAGATCCTGTATATTCTCCTTATGAATTAGAAAATAATTTAGTAGGTAATTTTACACCAGAATATTTAGAATATTATTTTAAAGATAATGATGGTAATGAAATAGTTAATTTTAAAGGTAATGAAAATACATTATTAAATAATAGTGATTTATTAAAAAGAATTGTAAAAATACCTACAATAGAACATAATACAATGCATAGATGTAAGTGTCCTATTTTAAAACAAAATTTATTAATGTTAAGAGAAATTATTAAAAAAAGAAAAATAGATAGAATTAAACCAGAAGAATTATTAAAATTAGTTAATAATAAAATTTTAGATAAAGATAATATTGATTATAAAATAGATGATTATATTATTACTAATACACATCAAAAGAAAGATGTATATACAGAAAAATACAAAGATATTAAAAAATATTATGTTAAACAAAATACCAGAGATTATTGTAATGGAGAAATAATTTTTAATGAAAAACCTAAAAATTGTAATAGTGAAATTCGTCATGGATTTACAATTCATTCATTACAAGGTGAAACAGCATTACATAATTTATTTATAGATATTAGAGGTATTACTTCATTAAAGATGTTATATACTGCAATATCACGAGTACAATATTGGAAACAAATAACCTTTATTAAATAATGAGTTTAAAATTTATTAATAATTTAATTTAATTATATAATGGATGAAATTACAAAACAAAAATTATTATATCTT
>JAAHTH010003532.1_pt1 | contig 10194 bp, 2 predicted proteins | sample 6116091 | NCBI WGS metagenome assembly JAAHTH01 (sample SAMN13939990, study PRJNA603662) | sponge metagenome | isolation source: marine sponge | host: Mycale hentscheli | place: New Zealand | collected 2006
GGGGGAGGTGGAGGCATTAATCTTCCAACAGCTCCAGGATTCGGAGGGGGAGGTGGCTTCCCTAAACCACCTGGATTTGGTGGTGGCGGAGGATTCCCAAAGCCTCCAGGTTTTGGTGGGGGTTTCCCAGGTCTAGGAGGAGGGAATAATCTTCAAGGATTAATGGGGTCTCACCCTGGAATTGCAGGCCCAATGGCACTTGGAAGAGGTATTCAAAATGCACAAAGCCCTCAAGATTTTCTAGGACTTCATCCAGGAATTATGATACCACAAATGATGGGAAATGCTTTTGGCACTCTTGGAGGAGGAATGTCTTTCCGTAATGGCGGAATGGCTAATAAAAGACGATCCTACAACAATGGTACATTTGCGAATGCAAATCTTGGAGGAAATAACATGCTTAATACTGTGTCAAATATAGTAGAAGGTGGTTGTATAAACGGAAATTGTTTCCCCCCAAGCGGAGGCTCTGGCGGCTCTGGGAAACCTGATATATTGGATATATTATTTGGAGGAGGAGGATTTGGTGGCCCTAAAGATGATGGTCCGTGGGGAGGTACAGACGAAATTCCAAAGCCTACACCACCTGAACCAGGTGCAGGAGCAGAAGAGTGGGAAAACTATTATAAGCTACTTGCTATGTTGCAAAAAATGAGCAAGAAACCTGAGCAGCAACAGCCAGGAGGACTACTTGGAAGTATACTCGGAGGGGGAGATAAAAAAGGAGGTGGAATTAATAGCCTTTTAAATATGATGCCTCATAGACAAATGATGAACATGATGGCTCAACGAGGAATGGGCATGGGCATGATGCCAGGAATGGGAGGTATGCCAGGAATGGGAAGTGGCGCAGCACTTAGACAACAACAAGCAAACTATCTAAATAGTAGAAATCCATATTTAGTATAATTTTAATTAATATTTTAACTTGAACAATGGGAAGGTTTTATCAGCATACCACGAGTCCCGTAGTTGATTATAGCTACGATATACCTTTTACTGAGCTGTGGAAAGCTTTGGAATACAAGCAAGGCAGACAAGACGCTGCTTTGCAAAAACTAAGTATTGCAAAAGATAAGCTTACTAATATTGAATATATTCCAGGTTCAAGTGATGAAGAATATTTGAAACAAAAGCAAGCTGAGTATGATGCTCTTTCTGAGCAAGTATCAGGTATGGATCTAAGTGGTAATCAAGCTGCTTTGAATACCGCTATCTCTGAATTTGCAGATGATCCTAAATTGGCTAACGTCCAACGTAATGCTACATTCTTTAAAGAGCAGCAAGACAGAATGCAACAACTTGCTGATTCAGGTATGCTTGACTACAACAATCTTCCTGATTGGGCAGGTCAAACTGATTTTGGAAATAATATACTTAGCGAAAGAGTAATGGGTATTGTAGATCCTTATCCTCAAGGAGATGCATATTTTGCAGGTGTAGATAAAGACGCTGTTGCTCGTAATCCTAGTATACTAGATAATATTTTAAACGAGTCTTTAGATGTTTTTAGAGATAGCGGTGTAATACAAAATTATGTACGAAGTAAAGGGGGAGATCCAACTGATCCAGTACAAAGACATGCGGCAGCTAGAGAAGTATTAGAAGCTGCAAAAGCTAAGTATCTTAATAACTTAGGTATAGACCCAACTACAGGAGAAACTGTTACTTCTGGTCTTACTGATGATGATTCGGCTAAGCTTGCATCTGTAGATTTAATTCTTCAAGCGGCAGAAGGAAACGCAGGAACTGTACCTGATAAAGTTCTTGCTGATAAATTAAATTGGACTTATGTAGATGAACTAAATAAGGATGGAGAAAAAACAGGAAGAAAGGTTGTGACAGTAAATATGACTAATAGAGATGCTATAGCAGGAGAAGCACAAAATATAAATCTTATTGAAAGTTTAGATACAGCAAATCTTAAAAAACTTGCTGAAAAATTTAATATAGATGCAGAAGGAAAAACTGACGAACAGTTAAGAAAAGATGTTGGAGGATATTTAACAGCACAAAAGTTTTATGATTCACCTATTTTTAGAGAATTAGAAAATCCTGAAGATGACGAAGATTATGATGAACTTCTTGCAGAAATAGATTCTGAAGAAGGAAGAGAAGAGGCAGAAAGAATAAAAAACAGACCTACAAATGCAGCAAAACTTGAAAAACTCAAGGAAAAAAATGAAGAAGTAGCAATAAGAACTGGAGTGGCTCCATTAACTTTTAATCCTGACGGAACTTATACAACTAATTATCCTGTAAATCAGAAAAAATATGATCCAGATGGAAATGTAATATCAGATTCTGATTATCTAAATAGGCTATTTAATCTTGATATAAAAGACAATATTGAGGTTAGAACTTCAGGTGGAAATAACTTTATATATAAAAATGGTAAACCATATATACAAGGATATTATGCTTTTGATGAAGATACGGGAGATAAACTATTTGATCCAACGAGCGGTGTCCCTAGTTTTATAGGATGGGGCGGATGGACAAATCAGCTAGTAGAAGAATTAGGGCTTGTAAAAAGAAAAGGTAAAAATCAAGGAACAGATTTTCTTTTTAATGCTGATGATGATAATATGTATGAACTTCCAATATTAATTCCATTATCTGGGCAAGAATTTAATGCCGCAATGGAAGGTGTAGACCAAGAGATGATGGGATTAGAAGGAAAAGAAACTCAAGAACAAAGAAAAAGAAGAGAGGATAAAAGAAGATCTGCTATTAAATCGGCAGGTAATGATGCTATATTAAAAAATATATCGGCAGTTAGAGATAATACTAAACAATTAGTAACTAATCATCTTGAAATGCAGGGAATAAATAATTGGCCTGCAACGAATGCACCAGGTTACGCTCAAAAAGCTAAGCTACTTATGCAAAATAGTGATATGTCTACTGCTACTAAAAATGAAATAAACTCATTTATAGAAGCAAATACAGATGCTAATGGAAAACTAACTAGCGGTGCAAATGTAGAGCAGATGGCAGACTTCTTTACAGAAGTTGTTATTTTTAATCAAAGACTAACTTCTCAATTAAGTAATCCTGATCTTTCTGAAAATGAAAAGAAAGAGCTTCAAAAAATGTATTCAAATGCTTTTGTAAATAAATTTAATGCACTGACAGGAAAAGATATTACCTCTGCAACTGCTGAAGATGTAAAATCTTTTGGACTATCTCACACAGGAGGAGGAACATATAGAATAGACGATATAAATACTTTTAAATCAGGAGTTGCTAGTTGGGCAGCTTCTAAAGGATTAGTTAAGATAGATAATAATATAAACGGTATTTCTTTTGATTCTAATATAAAATCTGCTAGAGATATTTACGGCTCAAAAGTATCCTCTCCTTATTTAACTCCTAAAACTGCAAAAGCATTAAAAGATATTGGTACCTTAGCAAATAGTCCTAAATATAAAGTAACAATAGGAGTAAATTCTATGGGTAGACCACAAGAAGTTCAAAATAAGCTTTTTGATTCTGCAGACCAAGAAGAAGCAAAAACATCTGCACATAGTCAAGGAAGAGCAATAGATTTTGATGTAGCCAGTGAAAGCCAAAAAGAAAGAATTATTCTAATGGCGTTAGATAACTCTGTAGGCATAAACGGCTATCACAAATATTATCATGACGGGCATTTGCACGTAGAGATAAAATAATACTTACATATATTAAAACATGGCTGAAAGATATCGTCCTATAACTCAATATGATGAACAATTTGAGGATAAAGAAGTAGAACAATCTGAAAAGAATCGTGATAATATTGAGTTATTTGAGCAATCTACGTCTTTTGATCCTGCAGATTTATTATTGTTATCTAAAGAAGAAGCTAAAGCTACTTTAGATGCAGAACGTGCTGCAATAGATCCTCAAGCATTTGCTTCTGTAGAAAGCAGCAAAGAGGGCTTGGCCTTAGCTGAAGGAAAGACACCAGGGGGAAATCTTTTAGGACACGGAAGACAACGAGTTGTTTACAGTGTTCAGGATATAATGAATCCTGAAATAGATAAAGACGGGTCTTTGGCTGCGTCTATGGGTCTACCAAGAGATATTCGTAAAAATTGGAATGTCTTAACGCATGCTATTGATACTATTCGTACAGAAAAGCTAAAAGGTCAAAATCTAGAAAGCTCTATTACGATAAAAGGAATACGAGAAAAAGCTGCTAATCAAGAAAGAGAATTAACTGAAGATGAAATAGAAGAGATATCAGAACTTGAGGCAGATATTCAAGAAAATTTAGAAGGAATAGAAAGTAATGAAGCTCAAAATAAAGATAGAGAAAGAATAATTGGTGAGTATTGGCTTAATCAATTAGAAGAAGATAAGCAAAGAGGGGGAGGATTTTTTGGATTAAATAGTATATCAGAATTAGCAGATAGTTTAGGAGGTAGTTATTCTGAACTTGCAACTATGGCTCAAACATATGCAGCAGGTGCTGCGTTTAGAACGGGGCTAAGGTATGCAGCAGGTGCGGCTGCTTCTTATACTGTGGGCACAGGTTCAACAGGATGGTGGGGACTTCAAGCTATTGCAGGAGCCGCATTAACTTTAGGAGGATTTGCCTGGGGTGCAATTTCTCAATATAATCAGCGATCTGCAGAATCATACGCAGAAATGTATGGAGCATATGATTCTAAAGTTTCAGAAGATATAAATCATTTTAGACTGGTAAATGGAAGAGAGCCTAACGAAGAAGAGATAGCAAAAATAAAAAGTGCTGCAGAATATGGTATACAAGATGTATACGAACAAAATATGGCACTTCTTACAGGAGATGCTGTAGAAATGGCTTTAGCATTTGTACCCTGGTGGAATAAACTTAGAGCACTAGGTACAGGAGTTTCAAATCCATATTTAAGAAAAGCTGCACAAGCAGGTGTTGGAGGAGCTTTTATGATAGGCGGAGGTATTACTGAGCAGATGGAAGAAGGTTATCAGCACTTAATACAAGAGAATTACCAAGACGGTGAATATGGAGAAGAAGGATTTTGGAGAGCAGTCGGTAATAGTATAGGTACTTATGGTGAAACAGGTAAAGGGGTAGCATTACATGCATTGACAGGGCTATTTGATTATAGAGCTATTGGAACCAGGACAGCTTCTTCAGGATTTAGAGCGGCTGCAAATTCAGGTATGGCCCTTGGTTTAGCAATGGGTGGAGGACATGCTGCTGCAGGTAAGGTTATTCAAAAAGGTACAGACAAATACAACATGCAAAGATATGGCGCAGATGCCGATCTTATAATGGAACAGTTTGGCCCACAAGCAGTTGAAGATAAAGTAATTGCTGAAGAGCAAAGAGTAGCAAGGCTAAAATGGCTATTTGAAAAAACAAAAGAAGGAAAAGGTAATTTTCTAAATAAACAAGGCGTTAGAAGATTAGCAAAAGCTTATCAAACACTTAAACAAATTGATGAGTCAATATTTGAAGGCATAGATGAAAAAGAAATGCTGCAATCTTTTGCTGCTGCAGAACATTTTTCAGATTTATTAAGTGAAGAGAAATTTTCTGACCTTACAGAATCAGGAGCTGAAAATGCTTTCGTACAACTTATGAGATTCTCGGAAGTTGCGAGAGAGCAAAAGACAAAACTAGGCGAGGCTACTACAGCGTTACAAGAAGAAATAGACGGAATAACGGAGACAGATCTTGTTGCTTATGATGATGAGCAAAAAGATAATGCAAGACGTGCTATGATTCTTAAGTCTAAACTAGGGACATTAAATGCTCTTATAAAATCCCAAGAAAATATTGAATTTATAGACGATAAGAATAAGCGTCTAAATTTGATGGTTAAGGCTATAGATTTATCATTGCTTAAACAAAAACAAAAAGTTTTGAAAAAAGAGTATAATAGTTTAATTTCAGAATCAGGATTATCTAAAAAAGATATAAGAAAAAAAGACAATATTCAAGGCGCATATCATCAAGTTGTTACCCATTCTCAAAGTGGAAAAATAGCAAATTTTCTTTCTAGTGATATGCTACAGTCTCCTAACGGAAAGGCACTAGAGAATCATGCTGCAGTCCAGGACTTCAAAAATAATATGGAAGAAGTCGCAGAAAATGCGGAAAAGGAAAAGAAAGAGGAGCAAGAAGAGCAAGAAAAGATAGTGACCCCAGAAGGATCAAATGAATTAAAAAACGGGGACGAGGCCTATTATGGAGGTAAGAAAGGACAATATAGGGAAATAAGCGGATTTCATTATTTTGTCCCTGAAGAATTTAAAGATTTAAATGATGGTGAAATTGCTTTATTGCAACATCCTGAAGTAATTCAAATCAATGGTCCTCAAGATCTGTCTACTAAAAAGACAAAAGAAAAAGTAGAGTCTGAAACTAAAACAGAAGTTAAAAAAACAAAAGAAAAGAACGAAGCTTCTAAAGACGAACAAGATAGTACTCTTGAAAATGTAGAAGAGAAACAAGAAGAAACAAATGAGGAGGCAAATGAAGGGCTAGAAGCCACAGAAGATGAAGTTACAGAAGATGAAGAATCTAATAGTGATATTGTAGAGGGAGATAGTGCTTCTAATGACCCAAGTTTAAAGCTTACTACTAATAAAGCAAGAGAGTTTTCTAGGTATATTTTATCTAAAATCAGAAATATATTTATAGACAAATCTATTAATGTAGCTATAAGATTAAATCCTTCTGCATATAGAAGTTTAAATACAACTGCAAAAGAACTTAAAGATCTTGCAGAAGCATTAACTACTTCTGATACTCTTACAGAGAGACAACAAACTCTTTTAGATTTAATAGCAAAGAAAGCAGATTCTCTTTTATATCTAGAAGCTAATCCAAATGCAAAGGCAGATTTTATACCCCCTACTAACGTAGGTAATAAGAATCTAATACTTTCAAATTATATAAAAATATTATCTCAAGTAGTAGAAAATCGTGCTAACAAAAAAGATTCTTATGTAGCGGTTACAAATCCTTCATACGGATACAATAATGTTCCAGGTCTACAAAATAGTGTACAGTCATTATTTACTGGAAACCAAGAGATTCAGATCGGTATAAGTAACGGTAATACTATTGTAAGAGGAAATGCCCCTATCAAAGCTTTACGCTCAGGCGTTAAAGGAAGAATCTACGCTGTAGTTAACGGTATAACGGTTAAACTAAATCATAGAAATCTTAACGAACAAGAAGCTGAAATTTTATTTAAATTGTTATCTCTAAGACTACAAGGCCAAGGAGGGCAACAATATCAAGACAGTGGATTAACTGTTCTAGAGTATATAAACTTATTGGTTCCTACATATTCTGCAGGAAAAGCTAAAAAACTTACTAATACTACACACTCTTTATTTCTAGGAAACAATTCTATACAATTTGGAGATAAAAAAGACCAAGTTCTTACTAAAGATAATATAGAATCGCAAAAAGAGAATTTCTTAGCCTGGGCACAAGCAAATAAAAAGAGGCGTATCCAAGGAAAGGCTTTAGGGAAAAATATGTTTGAAAGTCTTGGCATTAAAGACAAAGAAAAAATAGTATTCCTAGGGCAAGAGTATACTAAAGACTCTAAGTATGATGATATTCTTTACGCAGGAAAAGACGCTTCAAATCATGTTATATCTACTGACGTAAGGCTAGATGAGAATGGAAGTCCTATTAGCTTAAAATACGCAGGAGTAGATTCTAAAGTAACAACAGAGGAGAAAAAGGAAGACGAAGAACAAGAAGAGGGACAAGACGAGACACAAGGGGGTCTTTTTATGGATACAACTGTAGATCCAAATGCTGAAACAGGGGAAAGAGTAAACCAAGAAGAAGCTAAAAAGTGGCTACTTAGAACATTAGGACCGTCAATTCCTATTGAATTTACACCTGTTCTTATAAGAATGGCAAATATGGATGGATTTTCATATGGAAAATTCCATGCTGCTATGATTACGCTTTCTATGAAAGCCCCTGCAGGAGTTGAATATCACGAAGCATATCATGCTGTAGAAGAACTATTCTTAACAGATAAAGAAATACAGTCTCTTCTTGAAGAAGGAAGAAAGAAATATCCTAAGCCATCTGAAACTGTAATTGCAAGTTTTCTAAAGAAGTACCCAGGAATAAGTAGAAATACTGCAGAGCGTATTTATTATTCAGAGGTACGTGCTGAAGACTACAGAATGTACGAGCTAGGCGCAAAAGATGCCAGCTTAGGCACAAAGACTTTGAGGTGGTTTAAAATGCTTAAAGGTCTTGTTACCTAACTCCTTACTAATAAGATGACTGCAGATTAATTGTTTCATAGAACATCACGTGGTTTCTACGCTAAAAAAGGTCCTAGACCAGATAAAATGGCTATGTGGAAAAGGAATGATATGACAATGGCTTTAGACAGTGAAACTAAAAATCCTATTCCTGAAAAAACTGTAAAAAACACAGCTAAATTTTTAATAACACAAATTATAAATCTTCCTGTAGATAAAGGTGGTATGGGAGGATATATTAATATAAATAGTGTAACAGATTTTAACTTAGACGAAAAACAATTAAAAGAGTTTTTAAATAGTGTAAAAAACCAAATAAGAAATAGTAAAATAATTCCTGAAAAAGATAAAGCATATTATAGAGATAATATAGATTCAGTTATAGATCTTTTACTTGAATCAACTCCAGAACAAAAAGCTTTATTAGCACAGGCTAATCAAGAATTTCAACTTGCTTTAGAACAAGCTGAATTTGAGGAAGACGAAAGAGAGGCAATTGCTATTACAAAAAAAGCAAGAAGAGACTTTAAACGTGCTCAATTACAAGCTAGACCGACACTTGTAAAAGAGATGATTAAAGAGCTAATGCTTATAGGGATAGAAGAGAGAACGAAATTAGAAACCAAGGAGGGGGAACAAACTGAGGCTCAAGAAAGGGAGGCGGAAGAGCGAGATGAGCAAAACAAAGATGTTGTAGCAGCTACAAAGCATTCTTACGAATCAAGCAACAAAGACAATGCTACTGTCAATACTAAAATGGTATTGAGCTTTTTATATAAAAAGAAGTTTACAAAAAAGAGAGGAATTACTTTTGAGCGAGATCCATATACAGGTATTCCAATACCTGCAGATTTTAGTTCTGTGTGGAATACATTAGAAGAAGAGCTTGCAAATATTGTACAATACGCTAAACAAGGAAAAGACGGGGTAGAGTATGTTTTTGTAGCAGATCAAATGCGTAAAAGAATTAAGCAATTGACTAAAAAAGATCCTACGTTTGGACAGGTTACAGCTATTTTAGATCAACTTAATCAAAATGAACAGATTCAATTTTTTGAAGCTTTCTCTAAATCTTCTAACAACTTCTTACAATCACAAAAACAAAATAGTACTAAGGAAGACGAATTTACTAAGAAATATTTCTTCTTTAATCCTCTTAAGAATAGCAAAAAATTTAGAGTATTTGAAAATTGGTTAGAAAACATTAAAAATGTTAAATTATATAATGAAAATACAAGTGAAAAAGAAAGACAAATACATGCTCAAAAAATAATAAAAGCTTGGAATAGTCTTTATACAGATCTTTTTGACTCTTTGTATGAAGAAAAAACATATTTTAATGTAAAAGAAGATTCCGAAAAAATAGAAAGACTTTCTAAAGCATTAAATAAAATTGGAATTAACATTGATTCTAATGCTTTATTTAGTTTATTTAATTCTGAAAATACTTTAAAACAAAATCGTAAACTTTTAGTAGATATAAATAGACTATTTACTTCAAATAATGTAAAGTATTCTCCAGCAACAATTGCGCAAGGAGAAGGAGATTTTAATTATGATGAGCTAAATCCAATAAAAGGAGAAAAGAGAATAGTTTTAAAATTAGCACAAGAAGCTTCTAGGTTTAACAAAGATTATGGACAAAATACTATTGTTGGTGCTACAGGTTCTTCATATTGGGGATTCTCTCCAAACCATTTCTTAAAAAAGAGACTTAATCAGTTTAAAAGCAATGCTGCTTATTATGTAAGTAATTTACGAGAGTCTTTATTCCATAAAGATTCTTTATTACTTGATTATTTAGCATTAGAAGAAGCAGAAGTTGAAGATAGAATATTCATTGGCTTTAAAAAACAAGGAGCAAAAGAAGGTAAAGATTATACAGATCTTAGTGCAGCAGAAGAAAGTTCTTTAGGGATAATAATGGGAATAATTGAAATTTTTATCCCT
>JAAHTH010003711.1_pt1 | contig 10189 bp, 4 predicted proteins | sample 6116091 | NCBI WGS metagenome assembly JAAHTH01 (sample SAMN13939990, study PRJNA603662) | sponge metagenome | isolation source: marine sponge | host: Mycale hentscheli | place: New Zealand | collected 2006
TCCCCTTCGGTTACAGGAACTGTTGGGTATGGTACGCCCAGTTTATTTTTGTTCCCTTTCTTTTCTATAAGCTTTATATTCCTTCTGTTTTAATCTTAAATCTTTTCTTTCTTGTCTATCTCCTTTTCTATCAGCACCAGAACCCTCAAGCTCAAGAGATTTTCTTGACTGCTTTTTGCTCTCTCTGTCAAGTTTTTGTTCTACTCTTAATTCTTTTCTTTCTAAACGATCTTGTTTTCTGTGGTAGTTTTTTTCACCATGACCTTCAAAGTAATGAGCAGCTTTTTTACCTTCAACATCACTTAGCTTTTTGTGTAATCTTTGTTCTTTTTTACTTGTATCTCTTCTTTCTAAAGGACTACCATAGTTTATAGGTGTACAGTGTTTTGATGTAAATGGTTTCATTATCTATATTTTTTAAACATTAATTTATATAGCAAGCTGTTCCAAGCCGCTTGTAACTTATCTATTATTTTCCGCATGGTTCTCCTGTTGCAACGTTAATCCAATTTTCATTTTCAAACCAATCACGTAATGTAGCTCCTTTCTTACGAGCACCTTTTACGTTTGATTTACTAGAGCGTTTATAATCTCCTTTTTTAGCTGCAGATCTTTTAGCTCTAATTACTTTATCCTTTTCAGCCTTGCTCATTGATCTTACCTTTGAAGCAGGTAAACAAACTTTTTTAGTTCCACCACCTTTTATTTTAGATTTTTTTTGGAACGGTGAATTTTGCGCGTACATTACTTTTTCTTTTTACTTTTCCCCATTTTACCAGGTCCACCAGCTTTAGTACAACGCACGCCCCAACCTGAGGCATATGCTGATGGCCATACTTCAAACTTCTTTTTTGCTGCAGCTTTACACGCTGGACTAATCTTTCCCATGTTTAAAATTTTTCAGTTTTAATTCGTTTTTTTCTTTTTCTAGGTTGCGGTTTATTACTAGGTTTTTCCTCGTCAACACCGATTTCCCAGTCTTGCCAACCACCTAGCAGCGCTAGTCGCTCCCAAGTTTCTAAATCTTGTGATGTAGCTTGTACTACGTTGTTAGTTTTCTTTACAGCTCTATCGAGTGGTATGTTGGTAAGCGCCGCTATAACATTAGCGCTAGCTAAATAAGCAGGGTTGTCTAAGCTCCAACCTTTTTCCATCATTTCTTTTTTATCCCATTGATAAGACCTTGCTGCTTGATTTATACGTGATAGCTTAGCAGATATAGGTGGAGATAGTTTAGTAATTTCATAACCTACTTTTTCAAGCTTAGGTTGTTTCTTTTCCATCTCGTTTATAATACGTATGATAGCGTTTTTACCTACTGAAACTACAGCACCACCTAATCCCATGCCTCTTAGCAGTGAGTCCATCATACCGTTGGCTATGCCAACATATTTTTTCTGCTGCTCTTCTGTATCTTCTTCATCATCATCAAACGCAAACGCAAACAAAGCTTGTTGCAGCGCGTTAAACAATAAGTTTTGTGCTACACCGTAGTATATAATCTTACTTATATTAGTCTTAGCATCGCCTCGTCCATTCTTAAGATCGCTAGCGGCTTTCTTTATAAGTCTAGCATACTGAGCTGGTGTGTTAGCAAAAGCTAATACAAGACGTCCTAATGGACCTGCTTGCTGCATTGATATTCTATCAGGTCTTGATGACTGTTGTGACTCTTCTGCTGTCTCTCTAAAGTCTACAAACGCTTGAGCTTCAGCTTCAGCATCTGTCATACCTTGTTTCTTCAAAGACTTTATTCTATTACGATAAAACGTAGCACCGCCCGATGCAATAGCAAAGCTGTCTGCTATTTGCGTAGGCGTAAAACCAAACTCAAGTAGTTTATTTATAACACCTTTAGCTCCACCTTTCTTAGCCATGTCTGCAATATCAGCTTCACTTACGTTGATACGTAAACCACCACGACGTTCTTTTAAAAAGTCAGAGTTCATAAGCGTCATAAAGTCAGACCAGTATTGTTTCTGATTTGCAAAAGCTTTACCCGCAGCTAGTATGTTGTTATCAGTGAAGTTAACAAAGTTAATACTAGATATAGTTTGTAGCAATGCTGATCTTGTGTTAAAGAACATTATAGTACCAATACTACCTGTAACCCAGTCTGTAAATCTACCCGTAAGCGTATCACCTTGGAAGTTTCTATTACGACCAGACTTCATACGTTGCAGCATATTCTCCATAGCCAATCGATATGGTTTGCCATATGCAGCTTCAAGTTTGTTTAGGTTCTTTTCAGAAAATATAACATCTACATTTTGCTGCCATTGCTCTAAGTACTTAGTTCGTTTCGTAGTGTTAAGACCTTCAAGCATGTCAGTGGTTATTGTACCAGCTGGCCAACCCTCTTTAGGTCCAGCGTACTGATCACCTTTTTGTATAGCGATAAGTCTATCAGCAAATACCTGTAGCTCAGCATTGTCACTCACATACTTACTAAGATCAGCTTGATCTTTTTTACTTATTCCAGGTATATCCATACCTTGTTTATTCCATATGTATACACGTATAGCTTGCTCACGGGTGAATGGTTCGCCTGGAACTTTCTTACGTAAATCTTTAGGTACTATTTCTAATTGTTTCTTTAATGACTTATAATCATTCATCATAGCTATACGAGCAGATGATAATTCATTCATAGCTCTAGCATATGGGTTTAACAAATGAGTTTTATACCATGCCATTTGTTGATCACCTAGCTTACCTTTACCAAGAGTAGCGTATAATAAACCTGTAAAGTCTTCAGCTGACGGTGGTATAAAGAAATTTAATCTACCTTTACCAGCTCCAGCTACTTCAGCTTTTACTCTACCGTATTCTTTTTCAGATGCTATACCGGTTTTGTTTTCTAGTATGTCATTAAAACCTTTATCAAGATCAGATGCTTTACTAAACTTAATTTTAGCTTGTTGTGTTTTAGATTTAACATCAAACACATCTAACGCATCTTGAACTGCTTTAACGTTTTTATACGCATCATCTACAAAGAAAAAGTCATTGTAACCTTCAGCAGCTTTACCCGTCATCCAACGTGCTTTAGCTTCTGCCTTACCATCGCCTAAACCTACAATATTTTCTATAGGTAAGTTAACACCAAGAGCATCCATAAATTCTTTGATAGGACCAGCAGCGCTAGCAGGGCGAGCTGTAAGTATAAATACATCTTCAGCACCACGTTTAGCTACAATGTTTTCTATAGCTTTAAACACAGGACCTTTCTTACCATCAACTACTTTGCTAAACTCTGAAAAATCAAACGTAGCTCCTTGAGCTTCTAACTCTCCAGCTCTTTCAGCAAACTGCGTAGCGTTTAACGATCCTTCTGTACCGTCAGGCATTTCATATAACACATTACTATTAGATCTAGCTAACGTATCATCAAAGTCAAACACACGTATCTTTTTAACAGGTGCTTCAGGGTTTCTAGCATTAGCCATAGCCTGATCTGCATTACCTAAGTTATCAAGTATTTCTTGATTAGGTACTTGCTTACTAAACTTAATAGTATTATTTTCGTTATTATTACCAATACCAGCTTTAGGTATAGATTTTAATTTAGCGATTTCATTTAATAAGTTTTGACCTTCTTTAGCGGTTATAGCACCGTCTAATACTGTTTTAAGTATTTGGTTTTGATCAAACACAGTATCAACATTCACATCACTAGGTTTTAAAGCAACACCTAGTTCTTCAGCCATAGTTTGACCTGTTTCGTAATTAACAATACTATTAAGATCAATACCAGCTTCAATAAATCTAATAGCAGGATTATCTGCTATAGTTGTTCCAACAGGTAACGTAGCGTCTAACTTAGCTTCATCTAGTTTTTGATCATCAGCTTTAGAAAGTTTAGTTTGATAATAGTTATTTTTAATATCAGACATTATTTCGCTAGTATTATTTGTAGCAAAACCGTATATAATTGAAGCACCAACTACAGACGCTGGAGGATTGTGTTCTTCTCTAAATTTATCACCTGTTCTTTGTTTAGCGCTAGTGCCATATTGTAGATTTTTAGAAAAATATCTAAATGGTGCTGCTATTTTAACAAGACCAGTTGTTGCTTGGTAACCTTGAGCTATAACCATAGCTGCTAATTCTTTAGGCATACCGTTTTTTATAGCTGTATCTAATTGACTTACAACATCATCAAGAACCTGCATATTAATTTTTGCTTGAGCTTTTCCTTTGTCTGTGTCAACAGCATTAATGTTTACTCTTATAGCTTTTCCTTCGTTTTTACCTTCTGAGTTTTTCTTAGCTTCAGCTAAAGCTGTTTGATAAGCAGGATCATTAACACCATAATACAACCTACCTTTTCCAGGTAATAATTTAACTCCTTCGCCGAATTGTTTTACAATTTGCTCTGCAGTTGGTTGGTCAAATAATTTTTTACCGTTTTTATTTCTTCTAATCTTACCTTCAGAATCACGTCTCGCTACTCCTATTATTTCTTCACCGTTAGTTAACTCGTAGTAAACGTTGCCATCAGCTTTTCTTTTATACTTAGCTCCGCTAAAAGCAAAAGCCCCTGCTAAAAAAACATTAGTAGTAAGCTTGTGTTTTTTAATAGCATCTTCAAAAGCTTTTTGTATATCAGCTCTTTTACTATCAGGAACGCTAGCGCTATCCATGCCTACTATTTTTAGTACTGCATTGATATCTCTAGCTTGTGTAACATCTAATAAACCTTGTTTGCTAAACTTAACACCAGTTGCAGATCTTTTTTCAACTGAAGGCATAGCCTGTTCAAACATTCTATTTCTTAAAGACAATGCAATTAAACCTTTTATAGTCTGAGCTTCACTAGCTCTATACACAGGCTTTTCCATATCACCGAGCAAAGCTCTGTAATCACTTACACTTTTGCTTTTATCTAAAACAAATTTACCTTTATTGTTTTTTCTGTACAAAGCTTTTTTTACATTTTCAGGTATAAACGTAGCCTTGCCTGTATCTTTAGAGAAAGCATCAGGTAAATTATTAAAATCTCTTTGAGCGTTAGCGTCTAAAAATTGTTTAAGTGCTGTTAAAGCCCCAGACGTTGCATCTTTTTTAGCTATGTTTTTACTTTTGTTAGAAAAAACCTTAGCAGGAATACCAGGAGTTTTTACTATTTCTTCTACTCCGTTAACTATTTTTACAGTTCTACCTTGAGTTGCTTTTTCCATTAAAGCGGCTAGCGCAGGCCCTATATTTTTAGTTTGACCGAACGTCGTAACATCTCCTATAGCTTCTAAATCTTTAGCTATAGCTTTATCAAATTGTTCTTGAACTTCTTCGTTTATTTCTGCTTCAGTTTTACCTTCTATTTCAATATCAAGATTTTGAATAAAATCAGTATTAAACTTTGTGGTTTTTCTAGGTGATTGAGCTTCTCTAGTTTCAGTTTCTAAATTAGTATCAATGTCAAAATCTGTATCAGCATCTGTATCAGTTGCAACTTTACTAGCAGCTTTTAAATCTTGATCTATCCCTTGCTCTATTGATTTAATACCTAGCTTTTTTGCTAAGCTGTTTGCTCTTAAAAAACCTCTGCTTGTAATAAACTTTTCTAAAGGTTGTTTAGCTTTAAATTCAGCAACTGTCATTGAAATTATATCAGACTTCATAGACTCTACAAAATCCTGTCTTGTAACATTTCTTTTAGCGTCTGCCGCTATAGGATCGTACAGTGCTTTAGTTCTACTTTCTACAAAACTATCAAGAGTAGGTTTTATATATGTAGTTAATTCTCTTTCTAGTCTTTGTTGCTTAGCGCTTTTTTCAAAAGGTTTATTAAAATTTTTAGCAATCTTCTCGCCTTCTTGCTGTACTTTTTGTATTTCTTTAACTTTATCTTGAGCTTGTTGATCTTGCTCTGGCGTAAGTTTTCTAGATTGTTTAATAGTAGAATCATCTTCATCTGGTAGTTGAAGACTTACCTCTCCTTGAATATCAGCTTGAAAGTTTTTAATAAAATTAAACACATCATCTGATGTTTTAAGATTAAGCATCCAGCTTTGATCTCCAAATACATTACGTATAGCTCCGTTTAAAAAAGATTTTAAAGATGGTGTACTAGCTATGTCGCTAAGTTTTATGTCGCCTAACGCAACAGCGTTGTTCATCTGCGCTATGAGTTCTTCTACGTCAAATGTCTCACCGTCTTTATAAAGTTTAAACCTTTCAGTTAAGTCGTTAAAGTTTTCTTGAGATATTTCGCCTAGCTCTAGTTTATTTTCTAATACTTTAATAGCTTCATCAACGGCAAGCTTAGCATCGCCATCGAATTTCATTTTCTTACCTTTGTTATTAAGGTGAAACAGTTCTTCAAGAGGAGCCAGAGCAGCGTATTTAGCGCCACCGCTTGTAGGTGCTAAACCTATTTGTTGATCTATAAGAGGTTGATTTATTATAATATCTTTACCAATCTGCATAGCATATACAGCAGGTTGTATTACCTCACCTGTTTCAGGGTTTCTTTCACCTAATAACCCAAGTTTAATAGCAGCTCTGTCAGTTTCATTATATTTTTTTAACTCTTCGTCTAAGTTTTTATAATCTAAAACAGGTATACCTAATTCATTATTTACTTCTGCAGTAGCGCTTATAAAATCACCATCACCCATTTGGGCCATAGCGATTTCATTGTAAAAATCATTGAAACCATACCAGTAAGCAGCGTCTGCATTAGCAAAGCTATCTCCTAATTCCTCAGAAACTTGTTTAGCTTTTTGTCTATTAGCTCTTTCTTTTGAATTTAAAATCTCTTGTTGTTTTCTTTCTATAGCAGAAAGCTCTTTGTTTATTTCAGCTTGCTTCTGCTCTTGAACTTTAGATCTTTCACCTGTTCTACCAAGAGAAAACATTTGCTCTTTTAACTTACGTTTTTGTCTATTCAAATCCGCAACCTCTTCTATTTGAACAGGTGTCATATACCTAAGTTTATGAAGACTGACAGCATCATTTAAAGCAAGCTCTTCTAATATGTTTCTTTTTCTTTCTCTTATAACTTTAGCGTCTTCTGTACTAGCAGGTATAGCCTCGTTTAATTCAATTAATTCTACAGCTAAGTTTTGATTATCTACTACTTCTTGTTTAGTTCTAAATTCATTTTTAATAATGTTAACAACATTACCAGTAGTCTTAGGAGACATAATACCAAAACTAGTAACAGCTACATTAGCAAAAAAATCTTTATCTAAACCATCTATTAAATTTTTGTCTTCACCTAAAACAAACACGTCAAACATGTTGTGACTTACTTGCGTAAGCGTCTCTTCCATTTCTTCTACAGCAACACCTTTAACCAAAGGGCTTAGACCAGGAACTGCTTTGCTTATGATGCCAGCAGCAAATGTAGATGGCTTAGAATAAAATTCTTTTTTAGCGGCTTGAGTACCTATGTTTTTAGCCAAAGCTTTGCCGCCTTGTATAAGCTTTAAAGTACCAAAAGTTTCGGCTAGTGTAGCTGTAGTTCCATATCCAAAAGAAGTAAAGGCTTTTTGAAATAAAGAATAATCTTCTACAGATTTTAATTCTTCAATTTTATTATAAATTTTTGTTCTATCTTCTAAGCTTTCAGTATCGTTTAGTTGAGATTCTAATAAAGATATTTGTTGTTCTCTATCACCTTCTTCTGTTTGCAGCCTACCATATTGACCACCTGTTTCAGCAACAAAGAAAGCTGTTTGTAATGTTCTTTTACCAGCCAACCAAAGCTTTTTTTGGTTTTGTAACGCGGCTTTTTTAGCAGCGTAGCTTCCAGTTTTAACAGCTGCTTTAACACCAGCAGCACCTTTAGCTGCTAAACCACCTGGTATAAAAGTCGTAGCTATAGTCGGAGAGTTATCTTGCATGGCTACAGAAAACCAATCAAAAAATCCTATATTATTTTCACCTATATCGTCTAACGTTGGAGCTGTTGGAAGTTGCTTTCTTTTAGCATCCATTTCTAAGTTATAATTTTTATTGTTCTGCTGAACAACGCTTATAACATCATCTATAGCTGGCCTGTATTGAGGCATTAAAGAGAATTTATAAGCTTGTAAACCTATTTCAGCGCTAAGATCTAAAACATTTCTACCGCTCTGTAAAAAAAACTCATCAAAAGCTCTACCAACTCTAGCTGTCGCGGAGTAATCTTTCGATATAGCTTCTTTTAATAATTCAGAATCTACTATTCTGTTTCTGCTAGTATTAACTAGGTTAATATAATTTTTAGCTTCTTGATTTATTACTCTTTCTTGAGATATTAAACCATCGTATAAAACATTGAAACCTCCTTCATTATATTGGTTTAATAAAGAATTTCTTTGTTCTATTAAATCATTATACTGCTGTATACGTTTAGGAGAGTCTAAACCTCCTACTTGACCAGCTTCATAAAATTGTAAACCTTCATTAGTTCCACCTAAATCTTTTATAGTGTTATCTATAGATTTTATTTGATCTATTAGCGGAACAGCGTTTTCGTTATAAGCTTTAACTCCTTCAGCATAGTTGACTCTCATCTGACCTATGTTGTTTCCTAATTCATCTATAGCAAATCTTTGTTCTTCCAAAGTGTTACCACTGGCAAAAACAGGACTTGATGTCATATACTGCTGCACATCTTCAGGAACATTATACAGCATGTCATTACTTATTTTAGCAGATATTTGATTTCTAGCATCTACTTGTAATGATCTTAATTCGTCTTCATTTTCTTGAGTACCATTAGGCGTTATAGAACCTGTTTTATTAAACTCTAAATATTGATCATACTTATCACCTAGCTTATCCTTTAAATAAGTAGTATAATCTTCATCAGATTCAAACATAGGCTTAGAAGATTGCCCCATACCATAAGCACCTTGATAGACATAATCCATTTTGTCTCTAGGGGCTATACTTGGTAAATCAAAATATATGTTTGCTTGCTGCGACTGTATATCTTTTTGAGGTATATTTTCTTGTGCTGTTTGTATTTCTTTAGTTGCTAACGCAGCTTGCTGTTTTCTTTTATCAGATTTTTTATCAAATTCTATAGCAGCTAAAGAACCCTCTTCGTACGTATCTCTTCTAATAGAATCTGATGATCTACCTTTTTTTCTTTCTTGTCTAAAATAACCTTGATCATTTGCTTGTAATTCCCCAGAAGTATCTACCGAGTCTGATTCCGTACTCTCTGGTTGAGCATCTACAATCATGGATGCTCTGCTTGGAGTTGTTACTGGTGCTACAGCCGCATCCGTTTCCACAGCACCGTTTGTCTTTCCCTCAGGGTCAGTTTGTATTTCTTCTGTAACTTCTACAGTTTCCAAACCAAATTCGTTTACATATTCATCAACAGAAAGATTAGAACTTTCAGCAGCTGAAGTAACTTCTTCTAATGAATATTCAGTTCCATTTAATTTAAACATAATATATTATTTTTTTGTTGGCAGTGGTCTTTTACTTGTTACAATTTGTTTTAATAAATCTTTTACAGTATCAGGATCTGTATCTTTTGTTATTTGAATATCGCGCTCTTTACCAGATAAATCTGATGTAACTTTTATTACTGTTATTTTTCCTTCTTCGTCTGTAACGTCCATTTTAGTTGAGAAACCTTTTTGTCTTAGCAGCTCATTAGTTTGTTTAAGATTTATTTTAGGTTTAACACCAGCTATAGCAAACCTATCTCTAATAGGATTTGATATTGTAGGTATTTTTAATTTCTCTATTTCTTGTATGTTAATTTTTTCTTGACCAGCTTGTTTAGCTTCTTTTCTTTCTGTAGCTGTTTGCTTTACAATACCATCGTATTCAGCTTCGTCAAATACAAATTCTTTTGGCGGAGGAACTAATCCACGTACGTAAGAAAGCGTGCTATCTTGAAATTTAGTTTGATCATTTACGCTAAATGGACTACCGTTTTCGTTAGCAGCACCAGCATCTGGAATCATTTCATAATTAAACACGTTGTTACTTATAGCGTTTATTCTACTGACATCTGGACTTGTAGTGAATGGATTTACTAGATTATCTTCTACAGATTTTTTATATCTATCGACAAGAGCTGTTTCGTTATAATTATACTGAACATAAACCTTACCTGCTTTTCTTGTTATTTTTTGTGGACTTGAAGTATCATAAAAATTAAGATCATTAACTTGTCCATTTTTACCAACTAAGTTTACCCCGTTTGGATTGTCATCAGTCTTAGCACCAA